>Ga0209314_10000516_pt1 | contig 17199 bp, 15 predicted proteins | sample I19B2metaG_FD_184146 | JGI IMG/M metagenome (GOLD analysis project Ga0209314, IMG submission 184146) | Lake sediment bacterial and archeal communities from Gulf of Boni, Indonesia to study Microbial Dark Matter (Phase II) - ​I19B2 metaG... | ecosystem: Environmental > Aquatic > Freshwater >...
AATGCCAATCAGAGATTGCAACAAGCCTGGTTTGTCCATTGAAGCCGGGGTGCTCGGCCGTAACAACGTACAGCCCGGCTGGCAAAGCTATGGAGTAGGAGCCATCGAATCCGGGTTATACGGATTGAATCGGGGCGCCATTAGCGTATACCGTGACTTTGCTCCGAGGCAGGGGAACGAGTTTGCCATACATGTCGTATCCGACGACCCACCCGGCCAGAAGACCTGCCGCGCTTACGCTCGGGGGCATCACAAGCAGGGCTACGATATACACTAGAACCCAAAAAGCGCGAAAGCGTCCTATACTTCTCTTTCTCATGTTTGAGGTCATACACCCATCTCTTCTTGATTCGAACGACCCTCTACCCTACTTAAGACTTGGAGACAAAGATGAGGTCAAGTTTCGAACATCCAGGGAGTATACTTGCATATCAAAAGCAAAATCTTCAAGGCCCCACCAGAGCCAAAGAGGGGGCATGGACCCGTTTAGCAATTGTGCGTGTGGACACCATCAATATTCATGCTGAAGAATTCTTCTCGACGGATCACTTTGGGCGGTGGAGAGATACTCTCGAAGATTGGTGTCAGTCTCGCAGGTCGCCCAACAGCTTTTATTGGACGGACATTTTATGAGTCCTACATGCACAAAGTCTTCAGCGACATATGGAAGATCTATCCAGAAAACATGTTTAGAAACCGCACTTGGCACTGGTGGTGGTGGGTTCACTTCTTTGAGAACCCAGACAACCCAGAATTCCCCAAGCAACTCATGATCCTCTGGGGCACCAGGAACTGCAGAAAGGTTCGAGTGGACGACTTCTACTGGGAGCCCAGGATTCCAATGAGGGCCAACGAGAATCATGCGACTTTCGAATCAATGGTCGCATCTTGGTACTACGACGGAAACAAGATGCATGACCCGTTCATCCTCGACAAAGGAAAGACTGAAACAGAATGGGAAGATCGCTCTGGACGGATCAAGATGGAAAACGATCAGGCTGACTATTCCTTCGGTGGAACTCTTGCAGATTTCTGGTTGAAAGTGAACAGTCGGAACGTGGAGATCGAGCTGTCGATGCCGCGATGGAACGACGTCATGGCCGAACTGGTGCCCACAGAGAAAACCTTCATCGGCAATATGGGATATTCTATGTTGAAATACCGGGGGCTTTTGTCATCAGGAAAGATCCGAGTGGGAGAAACCGAGACTCTGGTGAGGGGCAGATCGTATTTCCAGAAGGTGCGAATATCTTCCATAACTCCCAGCTGGTATTGGGCTACAGTGCAGTGGGACAATGGTGCTTATCTGCACTATTTTCTGCCGCACATCGGGCCACCAATGCTCAGACGTTCGATATCGCACAAGAGCCTTATGGACTGGGGAGAAAAGATTGTCTCGAAGACGCTCAACTTCTACGACGCTGAGGAGGGGAGGGAACATTCCATGAAGGAAATCATCATCACCAAACGCTACGAGAATGATCTGCCGATATTCAAAGTGAGCGCATTCTCCGATGAAGCAGAGCTCAACATAGAAATGGCGACCTACGCAAGGTGCTGCTGGCATATATGGCAACCCCTAATAGGGCCGATTTGGCACGGAATATTCTACAACGAGTACCCTGCAAGAGTCATAGATTTCGAATTCAGAACCGGCGCTCGGAGAGTAGGTAAAGATGATTTTGGCAAGAGCTACTGCAACTGCGAACACACATGGGGAACTGTCTGAACCTCTGTCTTCTATGGATCTTCAGCCGTACTCACAGAAGCCGAGCAATTGTCTGTGAATCACTTCTGATATGGTTGTGCACTTCTGACGGCGCGGTCCTAACGTCTTCCGAACTAACGGACACCTTTGACACCTGGTGAGTCACGCCAGATACCAGCCCGCGCTCCTGAAGAACAGTTTATGAGAATCCAACATGTCTCTTTTCGGCGGTCAGACGACATGAATATTAGAGAGGTGAAGCTGGAAGAACTGAACCCTGAAGAATTCATAAAGCAGAAAGTGAGTGAAGTCTCCTCGATTGTCGGGGAAGGCTCAGCTCTTAATGCCTTGTCTGGGGGTGTAGATTCTTCCGCAGTCACGATTCTTGGCCACAGAGCCATCGGTGACAGATTGAAGACCTATTTCATCGACAATGGTTTGATGAGGAAGGGGGAGCCTGAGCGCGCAGTTGGATTGTTCAGAAGCCTCGGAGTCAAGGTGGAGTTAGTGCAGGCTAGAGAACACTTCTTCACCGTTTTGAGAGGCGTAACGGATCCTGAGGAAAAGAGGGAGGCCATTACTCAGGCCTTCTACAGTGACGTTTTTGGTAGAATAGTAGGAGAGAGCGGCATACAATTCCTACTGCAGGGCACGAATTACACAGACATAGAAGAAACGGTTGCTGGCATAAAGCGACAGCACAATGTTCTTGAACAACTTGGAATCGACACAAAGAAGAGGTACGGCTACAGGGTCATAGAGCCTCTCGTCGAGCTCAGGAAACCGGCAGTAAGAGAAATCGCGAAGGCTTTGGGCTTGCCAGAGGAGATATACAATAGGCCGCCGTTCCCAGGTCCTGCTCTGGCAGCGAGAATAATCGGAGAAGTCACACGTGAGAGAGTGGAAGTTGTCAGAAAGGCAACTGAGATCGTTGAGCATGAGCTATGTGGTGTAGGAGCCTTCCAGTTCTTTGCGATCCTACATGATGATATGGTCACGGGAGCGAGAGAGGGGAGAAGAGACTATGGGAGACAGATTGAAGTGAGATGCTGGGATAGCACAGACGCCAAGACAGCATCGCCTACAAAGCTTCCTTACGACATCCTTGACAGGCTCGCGAGGAGAATAACCGAAGAAGTACCGAGCATAGTGAGTGTAACATACAACATAACGAAGAAACCTCCTTCAACGATGGAAGCCATATAGCCACACCTCTGCGTTCGCCACGAACAGCTTCTGCGTGCTGGCTGCATTAGACGTCAATTGAGTCCGTAGAGCTTGTTGGCGTTTTCTCCGAGCACTCGTCGGAGATCTTTTTCACTCAGGTCCACTACCTTGATCTTCTCGAGTTCCCACGCTGGATTAGCGCGCGCTCACAGCACTCCCTTCACATGCCATCGCGCTAAAGATCTGAAGGGAAATAGTGCAGTGAACAACGCGTGCTTATCACTGCGTTAGCTTGAATAGTGTTCTTGCGTTCGAATCCAAGACCTGACTGAGTTCCCGTCCACTGAGTCCTGCAACTCTGATCTTCGGCAGTTCAAAGCCCGGATGTCCAAAAGGCATATCCGAACCGTATAGAACCCTCTCTGCCCCAACCTTCTCAACTGCCTCCTTCACCTTGCTATGCATCGGCATACCCGAAGTTTCAAGGTAGAGGTTCTCATGTTTCAAGGCCATCTCAATCGAACCGTTGATGTATACGATGTGTCCATGCCCCATGTGACCCAGGATTATCTTCACATCGGGAAAACGATCTGCAAGGTTTCCAAAGTGCCATGGAAGGGACCAGGGTGGGTGGCCGCAATGAAAAAGAACGGGCACCTGAAGTTTTCGAGCCGCTTCCATGACTGGGTTGATCAACTCGTCGTCAGGGAGGAATGAGTCGATGAGAGGGTGCATCTTCACACCTCTGAACCCCGACTCGCGAATGGCCTTCTCCGCATCCTCAGCAGCCTCGACTCCTCTCTTTGGATCTACCCACACAAGGCCTGCGAATCTGCCGGGATGCTTTTTCACAGCTTCTAATGTCAGACTGTTCGGGAGAGAGAAGACAACGGATAACGCTATTCCATTTTCATCCATCAGCTTGATCATCTGATCAGAATTCATGCTTACGTTGAAGAGTGGGAAGTTGCCGAGATGTGTGTGAGAATCAATCATTCTTCTAGGCTTCCGGGCTCTTTGGCGGAATGATGTACATTCTGCCTAGACGGTTTCTGAGAGCAGCCAGTATGGGAAGAGTAACGATGATGAAGATCGCATCCATCGGGAAAAAGCTGAGATCGAAGAGCGCTGCGCCTAGACCGAAGAGACTAAGATCATAGGCAAAATAGCCAAGGTTCTTCTCCGTCACGCCAACAGCCATCACCACAGCTTCCCACAGCCTCAGATTCTTCTTCACCATAGCTCTCGTAGACCCGAGGAGCACACCCATGCAACCCCTGATCACTAGGGTTGCGGGAGCATAGTAGATGTACTGGCTGGCGTAGAGAGGATTCCATAGATCGAAGAGTGTTGCACCAATAGCTGAGGATAATCCTCCGACAACTGGCCCAAAAAGAATGCACACGATAAATGTTATGATGTCACCGAAGTGCCATATGCCTAAAGGTCTCGGCATCGGTATCGCGATCGACGTACCAACGTAGATCAGCGCCGCCATCACCGCGCTATAAGCAACTTCACGCGTACCCATATTCATAGAAAACCCTTCATGTTTACGATGCATGCCGACTGACATGCGCGCGCGGATATATTAGGCAATGCCCATATATGAGATCCGCTCCTACTAGAATCAGCTTGGACCACGCAACTACACTGAGATGTATCCGTTGCAGGAAGATATACTCTCCGAAGCAGTACTACATGTTGTGTCCGGAATGTCGCGGCCCACTGATCATAGACTACAACCTAGAGAAGATTTCGGAGAGGATAACGAAAGATGTGTTTAGAGAAAAGGGCTGGGGTGTCTGGAGATATCTGGAGCTTCTGCCCAGCATTGAAGAGGATAAAGTTATTTCCCTTGGGGAAGGCGGAACGGCGCTACTGAAATGTGAAAGGCTTGCTCGAACGCTTGGTTTGCGAAAGCTACTCGTCAAGGATGAAACCACAAACCCCACTGGATCCTTCTTGGATCGCGGTATGACCGTTGACGTTTCGAAGGCCAACGAGCTTGGATTCAGATCTCTTAGATGCCTCGACACGTCCGGGAACTTCGCCGCATCCGCAAGCGCATACACCTCCAAAGCCGGATTCAGCTGCGCGATTCATTTGTCAAGGGAGAAAATCGAGAAACTGAACCTGGGAAAGCTCTATCAAATCATCGCATATGGAGGAAACTTGGTCATAGATGATCAACCAGCTGAAGATCATGAACCCATTATTCTGAATGATAGACTTTACGCGCTATCCTCGAGCAATCCCTATTTTGCCGAAGGGGAAAAGACCGCTGCATATGAAATCTGTGAACAGCTTGAGTGGCACACTCCAGATAGAATCATTGTTCCGATGGGTCATGGAGAACACCTGTTCATGATCTGGAAGGGTATCAAGGAGTTAGGAAAGGTGGGTCTCATCAAAGGACAGGATGTGGCTATGACAGGCGTGCAGGTTGAAGGCTACGGAGCGATAGTAGATCAGCTTCACGGCGGAAAGGCAGCGCAAGTACGAACAGACAAGGCTAAGACGGTGGCCACTGACCTGGCAATGAAGAAACCTACCCATGAATATCTGGCGATTCGCTCCATAAGAGAGTCGAAGGGCGAAGGAGTCAAAGTTGACGATGCTGAGGTCCTTGATGCTATGGCGCTTCTAGCCAGGACAGAAGGTATCTTCGCTGAGCCTGCCGCCGCCTCGACCATTGCAGGATTGAAGAAACTGATCGACCAGGGCCACGTGGACAGAAGCGAGGAGATCGTATGTGTGATAACAGGCGCAGGATTGAAGGATCCATCCACTGCTCGCAGGTTCATCCGAAAAGTCAGGGTCGTCGACAGAATCGTTAGCCAGATTGAGTCCAGAAGATTCACTACGAGACTGGGCAGAACCAAGCTTGAGATCCTCAAGGCAATTTCGAGTAGGGAGACCTATGGATATGAGATTTGGAGAACTCTGGGGCAAAGATCCGGAGTGCGCATGGACGTCTCAAGCGTGTACCAACATCTATCCGAACTTGAGAAGGTGGGGTTGGTCAAGAGGACGAAAGTGGAGAAGGTGCTTGGAAAACCTGAACGATACTACTATCGCCTGACCGACAGAGGCAAAGCCGTCATAGGCTCCTTCGAACGACAGCGATAATTCATGGAGCTGTAGCGCGTAGCCTTGTCCCGATATTCAGCGGCTTGACAGGGCTATGTTCATGTTCCAAGAGCGAAGAGCCGGGTTGGAACAGCTTGGTTTCTGCCCCTTTTACAGAGAAAGAAGCTAAACAGGCTCGCCTACTCAAAGGATGACCCAGGCCACGTGGGAACCCTGCCTGCAAGAACTGACAGGCGAATGCGAATATCGGGACAACCCCGCGCGCTACAGCGAAGACACAGAGCATGCAGACAAAGAGGGTTCATAGGTTATCATAGCAGATCAATTGCCATAGGCTTACTTTGGCTCGGCGACACGACTGAGCTTCAGAGCGAGGGCATGAGCCGCCCTTTGAAGATGGATTGCGATGCCGCAAAAGGTTTAGTAGGCCTACGCGACGGTTTTTGTGGCAAGGAGCCCAAAGGCGGTCAGTATGGTCAAGGCTCTTGTGCTCTATCACTCGCAGGAGTACGGAAACACGGAGCGGATGGCGGAGGCCATTGCTCAAGGACTGAAGGAATCGGGATGCGAGGTCACCAGGTTCAACACGAACGATGGCCGCTTCGATATCACTTCTTTCCCGAAATGTGATTGTGTCGCTTTCGGTTCACCTGATTACTTCAGTTACATTGCAGGAGGACTGAAAACCTTCATGGACGATCACTACGTACAATCCACGGTGAAGAAGCTACGAGGATACACAGGTAAGCCCTATGCTCTCTTCTACTCTCATGGAGGCGGCGGAAGGGTAAAGTCTGTAATGATGGAGCTCTTTAGAAGAGTGGGGCGGCAAGTCGGAGATCCGGTAGAATCGTGCGGAAAGCCAAATCAAGAAGTACTCGATAAATGCAGGGAGCTGGGGAGAAGGCTCGGCAAGACAGCGTCCTCAAAGGGGTAGTCACCGATATCGCCAAGAGCCTCGCTCCAATTCTCTCGGATCCTAACTGAACCCGGTCACTCGCATCATGCATGGTTGGGAAACTATATGTCCCTTCAATTCCCTATTCATGGGATTTGTGATTGCAGCAGGGGGGTAGGGGTGATATCACCCCGAAAGTTGTAATGGTCATCTGAATTACTGGTGCGCGCAACTATGCAGTCCTTCCTTGGGATGCGGTTGCGACAGAGCCCCTCCGAGCCGCCTCTCTAGCGGGTGGTGATGTGCGAGTGCCGAATTGGACAGTCCGAGTCGCGCAGTTCTAAGAATCCGATCAGGGATCTGAAGCTCAGGTAGATTGCCAGGTATGCAAACAAGAAAGTTCATATGCCGTAATAGACTCGTTCTCGTACTGTGCCGGTGCTCCCTATGGGTCTCGGTGTAACTCTAATAGTAAGCGACCTCCTGCTCGTGTACTACTTCTTCATTTTTCCGTTCGCAATAATCATTCCTCTCTGGCTTGCTGTTCGATATCCCTTTTTCCGATCAGGGATCGGCCTCGTGACACTTACAGTGTCAGTCATAGGGCTATTCATAGAAGTGATGACCAACGTCCCTGTAGGATTCATAGCCACATCCGGTCTCTTCGGAGCAGTCTACGGTCTCTCCTTGCTGGTATGGGGGCTTAAAAGCCGATCATCAGAAGAAGGAGCGATGCGCAGCTTTCCTGGGCTGTGTCCAAGATGCGGTGAGGATCTCTCGTTTCTGCCCGGTGATGCCCGGGTGTGCCCCTACTGTCGCGCCCTACTGGCATAGCAACGACATCACTAACATGAGGTGCGTGGCAGCGCAAGAGATCGGCAGGCAAAGCTTACTCCGACAACTCAAGCGCTTGGGATCAGAAGCCGGTCCGTGAAACGTTATAAGCCAAAAGAGCGCCATCTCGATCTATGCCAAACAGTGTTCATTGCGCTCACATACTTGTTACGACGGAACAAGAGGCAAAGACAGTTGTGCAACGACTCGACGGTGGCGAGAAGTTCGCGAACATTGCGAGAGAGATGTCTCGATGTCCTTCAGGGAAACGAGGCGGAGACCTAGGAACCTTCAGCAGAGGGAAGATGGTGAAGGAATTCGAGAATGCCGCTTTCTCGCTTCAAAAGGAGCAAATCTCCCCCATAGTCAAGACACAGTTTGGATACCACATAATCAAGCGATTAGAGTAACCTGAAACTCATCACGGTTTTTCAACAAATGTGTTGCCTGCTATGCATGCGCTGGCCTCAAATTCTGGAGAGGCTTGACCTCAGGCCCACGATTTCTAGGCACCGATCGACCGACCCTTTTGAAGAGTCGAGATGATTTTGGCATGTTCCTTGGCCGTAGTCATGTATGCGAGCGCGTACCCGTGCCTTCCCCACAAATCCCACAACCATCAAGGCGACCCCGAAGAGGAACAACAACACGCCCAAGAATCATTCTTCCCCGCGTCCACTCGTCGACTCCAATCTCACACTGACACCGAACGGCCAACTGGCCGTACCAGCATTAGGCACAAGCGCCAGCTCATCGACGCCATCCCGCTCAACACTTGGAGCAATCCTGCCCTGACGACCATAGACATCCCCGAGCAACTCGCTATTGCGAACGTTCTGGCCTTCTCTCCATCTGTAGCACCAAGACCGGGTCACCAAAACCATGCGCAGCTCTTATCTCGGCTGGTGGCAGATGAATTCCGCAACAAAATCCTGGCCAGCCATAGGCTGTTTACAAACGCATAGAATCCATCTTTCTTCTCAACGGATATGTCCTGAACCTTCACTCCATGGGTGCCGGAAGCCAGTGCCACAAGAACCATACTTGAGATCGATACTGGAAAGCCGGTGATGACGTAGTTCGCTCTCAATATCTATCCGCAAGATACAGCGCGCGCGCCTCCAGTACCATCTTTCTATGGTTGATGACGACGAATGCATTCGGCCATCATGACTACTGAAGTGATGGTTCGCCTGAGGCTTGGAAGCTACTCCATGGTTCAGGAATCGAGAAATCAATCGGTGGCCTCTTCTACGAATGATGCGCATGTTTCTTCGGTGCCGTTTTGCGCGATCCGTCTTCTCTTTTCGTCTGAACCAGCTTTCGAGTGCCGAGAAGACCCATTGTAAGACAGGAAAGAGATGTGGCTAGGAACATTGGACGAAGTCCCATGGCATCGGCGAGGATGCCGCTCAGCCAGGGGCCCGAGAACATTCCTATCGCATAGACTGCCTGATGCAGCCCCATGGCTGTAGTGCGCTCCTCCTCTGCCACATACTCTATACTCATCCCCATCAACAAAGGGTAGCCGATCCCCTGCGACAGCCCCATGCACAACTGCGCGAAGAACACTGCGAGAAGTGAAGAGGCAAAGGCCAGTTCACCTGCTCCAAAGGACATCAAGAGAAAGCTGAGGCAGACCAGAGGCTTCACTCCAACTCTTCGAACTATCGCGGTTGCAGTCAGATTGCCCAATGTAACAAGGCCGATGTTCATGGCCACCAAGATGCTCTGCACAACATCAGTTGCGCCCAGCTGCTTCGCCAAGATCGGAAGAAAGCCGAACGTGACCGTCCAATTGCTATACTGGCCCACTGCACTCAGCAGAGAGGGAAGCAAAACATCTTGCCGCAGAACCAAATGGCCTATCCCCCGCACCGAGGGCGCTTGAGATGGTCGCCGCTTCTCCGGCATCGGCAGGACGATGATTATGGCGAGAGCTGCTGCCCCTCCAGCAAGAAAGAAAGCCAATGGATATCCTCCCAGTTCGTTGAGCCAACCTGTAGCACCAGTGGCAAGCATCCGCGCAAATGAGGCGACGAGAGCCAACAAAGCACTGGCCCGCACCGCCTCATTAGCAGGGAAGAGACTGCTAAACGCAACGACCAGAACAACCCAAATAGATGCAGCTAAGCCCGTGATAGTGCGTCCAACAAGTAGACCCGTCGCATCGTTAGCAGTTCCGGTGGCAACAGCCCCGAGACCAGCCAAGACGAATCCCGCAACTACGAATGGCTTACGCCAACCGAACCAATCAACAACGATGCCTAACGGCAGCCGGATAATCGCCTGCCAAAGCCCGTACATGGAGAGAATGACGCCAACCAAGGCCAGGTTGTCAGTCTTGCTCTGCACATATACGGGGAGAGTGGGCACGTACAGGTAGAGAGACACCCAATAGAGGAAGACGGCTGCTGCGTAAAGGCCAAACAAGAACCGGCGCCTCAAAGAACCATCTCCAGCTGATCCAACGGCACTCGTTGACGTGCTTCTGCTCATCTATGTCAACACCTTCAGGGCGAGTTTCCACGATCGGTTGGCCTTCTAACGTAGCGCGCGCGATTGGCCCTTCCCCTCGTTGGAGGGGCCGCGGCATGCATGGTAAAGGTGCCATCACGTTCTCGCACAAGTCGTGTTTCCCGGCTTAGGGGCCTCACGTGAATCGTGAGCCTCATCGCACGCGATCTCCTTCTATGATAGTTCCATTTCCAGACTTGGCCACATTCTATCAATCTTCCTAATAGGCTCAGGCAGGTGCGCGAATCTGAAAAAGGCTTAAGTTCAGCCTAACACAAAGGTAGGATCAAAAGTCCGGGATTTTAGGAGGATAACATTTGGTTATAGTCTGTTCTGAGTGCTGTGCCTGCAATAATGATGATGCAGTCTACTGTTCGATCTGTGGGGTTCAGTTGGTGTCTCCAGTGGCCCCGAGAGAGCTGGCTAAGCGGTATGACGATCTTCACCAAAGCCTGGGAGATCTGTCTAAGCGAAATCAAGCTTTGGAGGAGAGCCTTCGCAAGACAACGGATGAGATCCGATCCCTCACAGAACAACTGAGGGCAGAGGAACAAGTGCACAAGGCTGACGTGGAAAGGGAGTTGTCGCGACGAAGATCTCTGGAAGATCAACTACAGAGAGCTATGGCAGACCTGAGGAACCTGACGACGCAGGTCAGAGAAGGAGAAGAGATCTATAGAAGGCAGACAATGAAGGTGGCAGAGTTGGCTGAGACAGATACCAGGTTGCTTCAGGAAGTCAGACAACTATCCAAGAAACCGCGTTACTGTGACAGGTGCGGCGGGCTTCTTGTAGCCACGGCAAATCCAAATGTTGACCTGTGCCCGATCTGTGACCGACCATGGTACATTAGCGCTCAACCCTACGCCCCACCCATGATGCCCGCAGGCCAAGGATGGGCTATTCAAGCCGCGTACGCAGGCGAAGAAGACTATGCTCATCCAGGCAGCATGCACGCTGGTCGATCCTGGCACGGCATATTCATTCACGAGAACTGCGGTTTCTGTGGCCAAGAACTGCAAATGACTGCTGATCCCAGCATTCTCTACTGCCCGTACTGTGGAAGACATCAACCGCATTACCACAAATAGTGCGCTGAGCCAGCGCGGCTAGGTCATCAGGTTTCATGCTTCCCGTCCCTTCATTCTCAGAACTCATCATCTTCCTAGCATTGATCATTGTAGGCTTGATCGCCATAATCCTAGTCAAAACCATAATCCAACTCATCATACCAATAGTTGCAGCAGCAGTGGTGTGGTTCATGACTAACAATCTAACCTATGCCGGAATCGCTTTTCTAGCAGTGGCAGTTCTCCAACTTGTTCTGAAGAAGAAATGAAGCGGGAAGAATCAAACCTCGAAGCCATTGAATCGTTTCGGTACCATTCCCTGTATCCGTAGCCGCGCAGCGTTCATCATCATACTGCTCTTCGAATGACTTGGCGAGGAGCGCATTCTGGATAATGAAGAAGAGGTCACAGAGCTATTACGTGTATTTGCTTCTTTGCGAAGATAGAAGCTACTACACTGGGTCAACGAGCAACGTCATATCGCGTCTTGAGAAGCATAGTGCGGGGCACGGAGCCCGCTACACTAGGATGCGTAGACCAAAGAAGGTTGTGCATGTGGAGGAATTCAGAACGAGACGGGCTGCGATGAGAAGAGAGCGAGAGATAAAGAGGTTGAGTCACGCTCAGAAACACCGTCTTGTTACAAGGCACAAAACGAGACGAAGCATTTCGCAGAGGTAGGGAGCGGTCGAGCATTTGGCCGTCGCCATACGGCCGTCACAAGAGTCCAGAAGAGTCGATGTCTTTGTTGTGCGTTAACCGTGAACTCATGCAGCTTTGTCCTTGAACATGGACGGCAGTTCGAATTCAGTCATCGCCTTGCTAAGGGATTCGCTTCTTATCTCAGTCTCCTCTAGGCTGCCTTCCAGACTTACAATCTTCCTCACCGCACTGGATACATCGTCAACTCTGACGATTGTGAGAATGGTTCTGTCCGAGTCTTATCGAAACCGGCCCAGACCTCAGGGAAAAGATGCTAAAGTATTCTGACGTCGATTACGCGGACTTGACATAAGAAAAGACCGCACATACTCTTCTCAATCAGCGATACCGTCGAATTTGAAAGAGCATTTCCTCATCTGGGATCCTGCATAATCCATGGTCAATGCGCTTAAGTTCAACCGTAGACAATAGCTTGCTCTTCGTCCCGAGAGCGAAAGTTCGATGCTTGAACATGTTCACGTGCCTAAAGGTGCAAAGGCATTAGGACTAGCATTGAGTATCACCGCCCTGTTCTTCTTCGTTGAGCTGATTGGAGCAATATTCACAAACAGCTTGGCTCTTCAAACAGACGCTGTACACATGCTGAACGATTCTTTCGCATTGGTCTTCGCCTTGGTCGCAGCTTGGCTCGCTCAGCGACCTGCCACACACAGGAGGACATACGGCTACTATCGTGCTGAGATCCTTGCCGCATTTCTGAACGGAATCTTTCTCTGGGTCATCGTCATTCTCATCTTCTATGAAGCATTCCAGAGAATCCAGCACCCCACTGCAGTGAAGAGTATAGATATGCTAATCATCTCTGTCCTCGGATTGGTTGTCAACTGTCTGGTTGCAACAGTTCTTTCAGGATCGAAGGACGAAAGCCTCAACATAAAAGGTGCCTTTCTTCACGTGGCCGCAGACACGCTAGGGTCGATAGGAGCGATCTCTGCCGGAATCATCATGTACTTCACAGGATGGTATCAAGCAGATTCTCTCATCAGCATCGCAATAGGGCTCTTGATCTTCTATGGGTCTGGCAGACTTCTCAGAGAATCCTTGAACGTTCTTCTTGAGGGCGTCCCTTCCCACATCGATGTAGATGGATTGGAGCAGAGATTGGCTGAAATGAAAGGAGTCAAAGGTGTTCATGATCTCCATGTATGGTGCATAACCCCAACCAAAATGTGCTGTGTGAGCAGTCACATTGTGGTAGAGAAGGGAACAGACAGAAGAAGGTTGATGACTGACATAATCGCCGTTCTGAAAGAGGAGTTTGGAATCGATCACACGACCGTTCAACTTGAAGATGAAGAATATCCGAAAGCAGCAGGAGAACATTAGGCGACATTCAAACCAGATGTGACTAACCAGGCGAATTTCGTCATTCTTCTTCACCGAATAGACTATATTTACGGTGGCTCTATGTCTTTGAACCGGACAGTTCCGCGCGAGCTGAATCTAACCGTGAACCTGCGCGGTGTTTCACTTTCAGGAGAGCGAAAACTTCCTTCTGCCTCCCATGTGTCACCCAATTGACGAATCCGACGAAACTCCACTGCATACCTTTGAGGGCAAATCTTGCGCGTCATCTTGAGAACCTTGTCTTTGACCTCCTGTTCGGTTATGCCCGGTCGCTCAAAACGCGGTATCGTCCTCTTCCTCCCTTATTACCTTGGATTGCAGGATGATCGATCGGTCGCGCCTGAAACTTAACTCGTGAATCACAATACAGCACCGCATGCTAACAGAGAGAATGGGTTACATGCATATATATGCTAGACGAATGTGCTGTTTGCGTCTAGCTTCAATGCGCCTGAACGGAAATCAGCAGAGCTGATCAAGAGTTGGCTGAGCAGGAAAAGAAGGTCACGATAGAGACAGGTCCGGAAGTGTATGATCCAGCCGAAGACACAATGCTGCTCTCGGACAATATGACTGTAGGAAAAGGTGACACAGTCCTAGAGATAGGTGTTGGATCGGGATATGTATCATTGATCGCTTCTGAAGACGCTGAGTTCGTTGTCGGCACAGATACAAACATTCATGCAGTGAAACTCGCTAAGTCCAACGCCAGACTGAACAGCGCAGCAAATGTTGAGTTCATCTTGGCAGATCTATTCGGCCCAATAAGTGGGCAATTCGATCTTGTCCTCTTCAATCCTCCCTATCTTCCAGAGATAGAGAACGTTGAACACAGGGGCATTGATAGTTCCTGGAACGGAGGAAAGAATGGCAGAGAAGTCACGGACAGGTTTCTGAAACGAGTCGCAGACCACCTCAATGAATCTGGAAGAGTATTGATCGTTCAATCATCCATGTCAGATCCCAACAAAACAGAAGAGGTACTTCTTGCGCAGAGCTTGAAAGTCAGAACGATCGCGGAGAGAAGGCTATTTTTTGAAACGCTTCACCTAATAGAAGCAACAAGGAGAAAGTGAGTACTTATCACTCTGAGCATCCTAAGTTGCCAAAGCAAAATAGTTAGGGTAGTGACGATCAAATGAGAATCGTTGGCATTGTGGGAAGTCCCAGAGTTGGAGGAAACTGTGAGATCCTTACACGCATGGCCTTGGACGAGATACGGAAAGAAGGTATAGACACCGAACTGGTCAGCCTTGCAGGAAAGTCAATCGCGCCATGCGACGGCTGCGGTAGCTGTCGGACCACTGGGAAATGCCACATCAAGGACGACTTTGAAACCGTTCACGCGAAAATGGAGGAGGCCGATGGCATAATCCTCGCTACCCCTGTTTACTTTGGCGGCGCCACTCCTCAGATGGTGAGTCTCATCAGCCGATCTTACGCATATCGAGGAGTCAAACGTTGCTTCGAGAACAAAGTGGGAGGTCCCATTGTAGTGGCGCGTCGAGCCGGCCAGAATTTCACCTATGCCCAACTGATGTTCTTCTTCATGATCTCAGGGATGATCGTGCCCGGATCCACATATTGGAACATAGCCTTCGGCCGAGAGAAGGGTGACGTCACCAAAGACGAAGAAGGCATCAATACGATCAAGAACTTTGGACGAAAACTCGCATGGCTGGCTAAGAAAGTCAGAACCTAGATCACTTGCGTCCTGTTCTGCGACCGTGATCTTGACATTGCTGATGCGCCAATACAGCAGTCAAGATTTCTGGGACCGGCCTATGACTACTTAGATGGTATCGGTTCTATTCTGAGAATAACCTGGCCTTTAGGATCGGGGCATTCCACTTCCCAAGTGGTCGGAAGCCAGTCATCTGGCTCGTCTAGCCTGCGCTGCTTGGCTGGTATAAGTGAAAGAATGCTCTGTAAGGCGTAGAAGCAGAAATGGTTGCTCTCGGGTATGCTCAGTCGGCTTCCTCTCACAATACAGTAGTCTCCTACTTTCATTGTATCGCATTTACCTTTGATCTCTTTGACCACAATCTTCAGGTCTTGCATCTTGACTGTCCTCTCGTCGCTGGTATCTGGGCATTCGCCGCATGCCAAGGGTGACTACGAGAAGCAATTGACGAAGAAGTATTTGAACTGCAGTCAAGATGTTGCTTTTCTTGGTTATCTTTAGGACAGTTTCTGAAGCTCAACCGCTGCGTCTCTGAGACCGAGTCTCTCTAGAGTCGCACGAGTCGGAAGTCCTGTTTCCTTATTCCAGCCTCGTGCATCGTAGTACTCGTCGAGCATTGGCTCTTGCTCGAATATCACACCTTTGCTCGGTCCTTCTGAAAGAGCCTCCTCTCTAAACCTTCGTGGGAGAGTATCATGCCTTCGTCTAACCCCTTCTCTGGCATTGAAGGCGCGTTCAATGTTCACAATCCGTTCTCCCACAGAGCGCACCTCGCCGCCAGACATTCTAAGACCTGTCACAGTCTCAACGACCTCAGCTGCTCTGTCAAAGGTCAGTATCTCCATGTTCTGCATGATGCTTTTGCATGGTTCCAGAGCGTCGATGACAGCGCACCAGTCCTCAAAGTAGGAGACAAGCCTGCCCTTGCCCTTGTATGCAAGTCTCACAGTCGAATCTGGAATCCCGAACATCTTTCGGCCTCGCTCTGGGTCATCGCTCAACTCCACGAAAGGTTCACTTCTGAGATGGTCTCCGCCTCTGCTTGCGACAGCGTAACCTAGACCGAACCCTTTGAGGCCTCTGGGATCGGCCATGATTATGTCCAATCCTTTCACCTGCATCGTGAGATCCTTACCTCTGCCCAATTTCTCGGCAGCTGCTGCTGAGCCATCTGCCAGAGCATCGCCAAATCCTTCTCGCCGCGCGATCTTGTCGATCAATGTCAGAATGGCGTCTCCATTTCCCCAAGAGAGGTCGAGCCCATCAGCTTCTTTGCTCTTGAGTAGCCCTCGTTCGTAGAGCTCCATGGCCCATGAGATGCATTCAGCTGTGGTGAGAGCATCTAACCCGAGCCGGTTGCACGTGTCAATCGCTTTCAAGGCCAAGTCCAAATCCCCGTTGCCCACGCGTGCCGTGAATGAGCCAAGAGGCTCATATTCTGGTCCCTCTGCGAATAGGCCCGCGAATCTCCCCCCCTTTACGACGTAGAATCGGCTGCAAGGTATGGTGCACGCAAAGCATCCTCGTGTCTTCACGTTGTACTCTTCTGAAAGCCTCTCCCCGCTCACTTCTTTTGCCTGTTCGAAGATGCCGGATGTGTAGTGGCGCGTAGGCAGGAACCCGGCTGCATTCGCCATCATCAGAATTCTTGTGGTTCCCATTCGTCTGCGTGGCCAATACTGTTCGTGGCTGCAGATCTCCTGTTCCATCTCTCTCACAAGATAATCAAACCTATCGGGGTTGGCCACACTGATCGAGCCGGTCCCCTTCACAACCAAGGCCTTCACCCCTTTCGAGGCCATGACTGTGCCCATTCCAGTTCGAGCAGCCGCTCTCATCAAGTTAACAAATATGCCTGCATATCTAACACGGTTCTCGGCGGCAGGGCCCACACAAGCAATCTGAATGTTCTTGTCAGCAAGATCAGCCTTTATCATCTCATCAGTCTCATACACATCCTTGCCGACCAAGTGGGACGCGTCACCGAACCCTACTTGACTGTCATTCACGTAGATACAGACAGGATATTCGCTCGTTCCTTCCATAATCACTTGGTCATACCCGGCGAATTTCATCTCGGATGCAAAATGGCCACCCGCATTGCTGTCGCCAAGTATGCCGGTGAGAGGAGATTTAGCCGATACGTTGAATCTTGAGG
>Ga0209314_10000520_pt1 | contig 17165 bp, 32 predicted proteins | sample I19B2metaG_FD_184146 | JGI IMG/M metagenome (GOLD analysis project Ga0209314, IMG submission 184146) | Lake sediment bacterial and archeal communities from Gulf of Boni, Indonesia to study Microbial Dark Matter (Phase II) - ​I19B2 metaG... | ecosystem: Environmental > Aquatic > Freshwater >...
CCACGCTTGGACTGGAGAGTCCTAGAGTTCTCTGCACTTCCCTTACCCCTGCATGCTCTTTGTCTGCTTTAAGCATCTCCCAATACACAAGCAGCGTTGTTCCCTTAAGTTCTGATTCGATCTTATCCTCTATTCCTACGGTCTCTCGGCTCATGGATTTGCCTCAAATTGATATTATCAATTGTAAGTTTTTAATGGTTTCAGTCTGAAAAATCGTAGCAATTTGCCCTTGGCTTTGTTACCAATAGCGATTCTTATTTTGATAAGATGAGTTAAGGGATATGAGTGGATTATGATGATGTGGCTGAACAGCCCTAGAAGGCGGTTACTGGTATCGTTACTGAAGTTAACTGCCAAAGGACCAGCTGGTATCAATATTGTTTCCTCCGATTCCAGCGTTCCTTTGGAGATTGTTGATGAATTTCTTGCGCGTCTTGCTGAAGAGGATCTTATAGAGGTAGTGGAGGGCGCTGTTAAAGCTTCTGCTGAGCAAAGGCTGAGGCTCTCCACTATGGCTGTGAAGGAGGGCATCGATCTCGAGCATGCTTATAGGTATCTGGTTTGGGGTGAGTTCGAGGATGTTGCTGTTTTGGCTTTGGAGGCCAACAACTTTTCCACTAGGAAGCATTTTCGATTCAAGACCTCTGCGAGGTTTGAGATCGATGTGCTCGGATTCAGGGAACCTTTGGTTCTCTCGATAGACTGTAAACACTGGAGGAAGAGTTGGGTTAGGGCAGCTTTCGCAAGGGCCGTGAAGAAACAGGTCAATAGGTCATTGGAGTTTGCTAAGTTTTTATCCAAGTCTAAGAAGAGTCTTCGGATCTGCAGTTGGAAGCGGGCGGTGGTTATGCCTGTTATACTTACACTTTCAGATGCGCCTCTAAAAGTCTATGAACAGGTTCCGATCGTGGCTGTCTTTCGGCTTCAAGATTTTCTCCACGATTTACCTAACTACCAGAGGAATTTAGCTTCTTTCGATGTTAATATGGAAACATGTTGATCATCGGCCGCTAAATGTTTTCTTGATGGCGCAGAAGGATTCACTTTAGATTTGGGGTGCGGCAATGGATTTTTCTCGAAAAACTTGATGATGCTATAGGTATCGATCTTTCGAAGGTACGAGTTAAGAGGGCTAAGGAGAGATCGGGAAAGCCAGTGGTAGTATGTGCAGCTGAAACCCTGCCTTTCAAGGATCAAACTTTTGACTACATCATAATATCTGAAGTTCTTTAACATTTGATCAGCCCTGATAGATGTCTGTCTAAAGCAACTCATGTTATGAAAATAAATGGTTCGGCTGCTGTCTCTATTCCCAACGATAGAATCTTGGAGATAGGCGGGAGATTCGCGTATACAATGGGCATTGTTCTTGGTAAGATCTCTGAAAAGATGAAGTATGAATAAAGATGAACCATCTGAATCAAATAGATCCAAAGTATCTGAGAACATTCTTTGAATTAAAAAGAAGATCCAACGTTTTGTTTAATCTTCCATTCTGTTTGGCATTCTTTCACATCGGAATTTACAAGATCCGATCATAATTATTGTCCAAATCTTGACCTGAAGATCTTCTCATAGAAAAGAAAACGAACACAGCAAAGATCGAATCGTTCCGAACTTGGTTTCGTATCGTACATTGTGTAGCTTCCTTTGAGTTGATGAAAAGGAGCGAGAAAAACAAGAAAAGTTAAATTCATAGAGTATATGAGAAGAATAGCGGCTTCAGGTTTGGTGGTGTAGATGGAAATCTGGATGATTTGGGCGCTGATAGTGATGGTCTCCCTTGTAGGAGCATGTGGCAACATACTCTGGAAAGTGGCTAGCAACAATATCGGTCAGATCTCGTGGGATAAGCTCTTCGACATAGTATGGGACATTAAGACTGTTTTCACTCCGCTTGTCTTCACCGCGCTTTTCCTTATGTTTCTAGGCCGTTTCGCCAGCATAGTTCCAGTCGGCTACATGGGAGCCACACAGTTGGCAACCTTCGTGACAATACTGACTTTGGTCTTCACGGCGATCCTTGACGCGTTGTTATTGAAGTCTAAATATCCTGTGGAGGTTTGGGGCGGGGTCATCGTCGGCCTCTTAGCCATATATCTCATCAGTAGAGGTCTTTGATCGCATAGCGCGGATTCCTATCGCAATAAGGACAAATGGTAGGCGGTTTACTGATGGAGAAGAGCAGTGCCCTAAAGTATGTTAGTCAGATGAAGCCTAAGGAACATGCGATCATGTTCTATTTGGCGCCTGCGGATAAGCGTCTTGTCTTGTTTACCTATTTGAAGGCTGGATTAGATCAAGGTGAGACATCGGCCTATGTTGCTTGCGAGGAGAGTCCTGACCATATTAGGGATGCGATGGTGCGGTTTGGCATCGATGTGAAAAGGCTTGAGAAGGAGGAGGCTTTGTACGTGATTCACTTGAGGAATTGGTACATAGTTGAAGGAGAGTTCAGCATAAGCAGGACGATTGAGCGGTGGAAGGAACTCTGACAAGTCAACGGTCAAAGGCTTTAAGGGTTTGAGAGTCGCATGTGAAACGATATGCTTCTTCGAGAACAAGATGGTTAAGGAACTCCTTGAGTACGAGAAGGCCCTTCACAGGGTTCTTGAGTTTCCGATGACCGCCATCTGTGCATACGACTCCAACGTTGTGGTCAGCGAGGGCAGAGGGAGGCTCCTTCTGGACCTGCTCAAAGCGGCTCACAGCTGGGTAATCGACTTAAGCCAAATCGGTGCAGGCAAAAGCCAATAATTATCAGCACAGCTCTGGCTAGTTATCGGGTGGTAGGTTCTTTGAAGTCTTCAGGGCTAGGGGCCTCCAGCTTCGTCAGATAAATCTCAACTATATCGCCCGGCTTCGTTGGGTCGCCTGCAAGTTCCAGGCGCGGAATCGTGAATCGGAACCGCTTCTTTATCGATGTCTTAAACATTATGAACCTGCGTCTCGTCGAAATCCCGATATTAACCCGTGTTCCAATCCAAAGCTGCAGATCCTCGACAATTCGCTTGGGAACCTGAACTTGATTGTTTTGGAGAAGCCGGGCGTTGAATCTAACCTTCTCCCTTCTCTTTCCCTTCTCACTTATGTTTTAGAAAGAAAAAAATGCAAAAATTAGATAAGTCATAAACTTAATAAGGACGGAGCAGATATAGACTGAGCAAAAGGCGAGGTTAGAGGTGAAATATAGTTTATAACCGATTCCTAAACAGGAGTCCCTGGGCGATTTATCGATCATGTGAGAAACCCAGTAAATACCAAATTAGGATGTAAGGAATGATTTTTTTTGGGACAAGTTAGGCTCTGTATTGAGGTAGACCTGCGGGTTCCGCGATCGATTGATCGTTTACAGGCGCGTTTGCGAGCCCGTTTGCGGGCGAAAAAGAAATCCTTGCTTGCAATTCTTCTTGTCACACTCTTTGTGTTCTCCATAAATGTTGGGAGTCTTCACGCATCTTCGTTTTCCTCAATTGGACAAGCCAAGAACCTGATAGCGATCAATGGACAGAATGTTCAGATTGCCAAGCCGCAAAAAGGAGTCTGGCTATACTATCAGGTTGAGGATGTTCCAGCAACTACCACAACAACTTCCGGCACAACGACGTTCATCACGACAACCTTAACCGGAATGCAGATCACGACCATCACGACAACTTCTCCCATCACTACTTTTCAAACAACAAACACTAGCAAAACTAAAACCTTCTCAACCACGGAAAGCGGCACATTCACGACTACTTTAACAAGCAGAACCACCAGAAAGTTTCTCGAAACAACAACATTCAACACAACGTCGGCAACAACTGAGCTTACGACAACCACAAGCGGCACGACCACTTTCACCACGACCAGTCCGAACACGACTTATCAGACCACGACTACGAGTGGCACGACCACTTATACGGTTACTGAGACCGGCACCTTTACGACTACTACGACAAGCGGTACCACAACTGAAACCTCAACCTCAGGCACAACCATATTCACCACAACTACGCCCACAACATCACAGCTCACCACCATGACAAGCGGCACCACGACGTTCACTACGACGACGCCTACCACGAGCCAAGAGACGAGCAACACATCGGGAACCACAGCCTTCACCACAACATCGCCTACGACCACGTATGAGACATCGACCACAAGCGGATCATCAACCTATACTGTGACAGAGTACACGACAGCGATCACATCGACTACCTCGGGCAGGACGACCTACACGGTCACGGAAAGTGGAAGATTTACTACCACAACTACCAGCGGGACGACTACAAGCGTTTCGACGAGTGGTACTACCACTTTTACGACCACGACACCCACAACAAGCCAGGTCACAACTTTCATATCTGGAACAACGACCTTCACCACAACATCGGATATCACAACTTACGAAACAAGTTCGACCTCTGGTACAAAGACTTACACAACGAGCGAGAGCGGAACCTTCACAACTACGGCTACATCGGGTACTACGACGTACACCGCGACAGAATCGGGAACGTTCATCACAACCACGACGAGCGGGACTCTCACGGACACCTCTACGTCTGGCACAACCACTTTCACAACAATCTCGCCAACTACAACCTATGTCACCTCAACTTCGTCTGGCACGACCACTTTCACAACGACAACACCGATATCAACTCATTTGACCTCCACGACATCTGAGACAACCACTATTCTAATTACCACGACGGTCGAGACCACCACCACCACAACCTCAGGTACAACTACAATCAATACGTTGACCACCGAATCTACATCCGGCACATCAACCATAGAGACAACGGTTGAAACAACTACCACAACGACCTCTGGCACTACCACGATAGAGCCGTTGACAACAACCTCTACATCTGGTACGACGACCATCACGAGCAGTACGACCACAACCTCTGGGACGACAACGATTACGAGTAGCACCACTACAACGTCAGGCAGTGTGACAATAACCACAACACTTCAAACAATAACCACCACCAGCTCAGGAACTTCTACGATCACGAGTAGCACGACGACGACATCTGGAACAACTACAATTACTTCAGACACTACCACAACATTTGGAACTAGTACAATTAACCCATTGACCACAGAATCAACATCAGGGACTTCTACAATTACGAGCAGTACGACGACGACGTTGGGAACAACCACCATTACGAGTAGCACGACGACGACGTCTGGTACAAGCACCATTACGAGCAGTACAACTACGACTTCCGGCACGACGACTATTACGTCAGACACGACCACCACTTCAGGTACGACTACAATCAGTTCCCTGACAACCACATCGACCTCGGGGACGAGTACGGTTTCGCCTTTGGCCACGACTTCGACTTCAGGAACGACCACCATCAGTCCGTTGACCACAACTTCAACATCTGGCACCACCACGATTACAAGCGATACGACCACGACTTCTGACACTAGCACAATTACGAGCGATACGACCACGACCTCTGGCACAACGACTATTACATCAAGCACCACTAGCACTTCTGGCACCACAGCCTTCACCACAACATCGCCTACGACCACGTATGAGACATCGACCACATCCGGCTCATCAACGGAGACATCGTCCGAGTTTGTGACTACGACGCTCACGACGACTTCTGGCACGACCACATCCACGGTCACATCGCCGACAACGACATATGTGACAGCCACCACGAGCGGTACAACAACCTACAGCACGACAGAATATTCTACAGCCGTCACCTCTACAACGAGCGGAACCACGGCTGCTGAATCGACATCAGGAACGACGACATTTACGACAACCACTCCCACAACGACATACGTTACCTCTTCAACGTCGGGATCTACGACGTTCACGACGACTACACCCACAACCTCTCAATTGGCCACAACTACCAGCGGGACGACGACGTTTACCACAACATTATATTCGACCGTAGAAACTACGACGACTAGTGAGACGTCAACATTCATAACAACTTCGGGTACGACGACGTTCACCACCACGACGCCTACTGCAACCCAAGAAACAGCATCAACATCAGGCACGACCACGTTCACTACGACCAGCGCAACTACGACCTACGTTACATCGACCACGAGTGGGACTACGACTTTTACGACTACACTATATTCTACGGCTGAGACAACCACAACGAGCGGTACTACCGCTTTTACTGTTACAGACTTTGGGACTTTTACGACCTCAACTACATCAGGTACCACGTTTTCCTCAACTACGTCTGGCACAACCACTTTCACAACAACGACTCCTACGACTAGCCAGATTACGACAACTACGTCTGGGACTACAACATTTACGACTACAAGTGCAACAACAACTTATCTCACAAGTTTGACTAGTGAAAGTATCACCTACATGGTCACGGAATCAGGGACTTTTACAACTACTTCAACGAGCGGAACTACAACCTACGAATCGACAAGCGGAACAATGACATTCACTACCACAACGCCTACTACAACATATGTCACCTCCACAACTTCGGAATCGACGACGTTTACCGTGACTACTCCTACGACTTCACAGCTGACAACCACGACGAGCGGGACTACAACTTACACGACGACCGAGTATACGACGGTGGAGACGACGACGACCAGCGATACTTCTACATTCATAACTACCTCAGGCACCACCACGTTCACAACAACGACTCCTACGATTAGCCAACTAACAACTACAACCTCGGGGTCAACCACGTTTGAGACCACAAGTGCGACCACATCATACATCACATCGACCACAAGCGGTACAACTACTTTTACTTCAACAGAATACACGACTGTAATTACTTCTACGACTTCAGGGACAACGACATATACAGTTACTGAAAGTGGAACATTTGATACAACAACCACAAGTGAAACATCCACATTCATATCGACAAGCGGCACTACCACTTTTACAACAACTACGCCTACTTCGACCGAATCGACCTACACCACATCAGGAACGACCATTGAGACTGTTTCTATTAGTTCAACCTCAACATCAGAGACTAGCATTTCAACTGTTTCGATCAGCTCAACGTCCACATCTGGAACGAGTATTAGCACTGTTTCGATCAGCAGTACTTCAACTTCCGGTACTAGCATGACCACGTCTGGCACGACGAGTTCAACAAGCACTTGGGCATCAACTACAACAAGCGTTTGCACTACTGCTACAGCGTCCACTCGCCGAACTCTCGGTAGTACGACAACAAGAACACTTACATTTAGAACAAATTCGTTAACAAGTGCCACTTGGACTTGGACAGTCCCGTGGTCAACAACTAGAACAGATGAACAAACATTTACCACTCTTAGTTTGACAACAACAACCGTCACAAAGATAGGTGGAGCTTCAAGTACGGTTGGTTTTACTTGGACAAGCTACGGTTATACGAGACTGAGTTCGACATTCACAAGTACAGGTGGTGCCATTTCAACCAGTGGAACAACGACCATTTCTATAAGTGGTACATCTACATCAGAAACAAGTTTGGAAACGATCTCGATTAGTAGCACTTCAACTTCAGGTACAAGTTTGGAAACCGTCTCTATAAGCGGTACATCAACTTCGGGTACGAGCCTAGTTACAGTCTCAACCAGCGGAACAACTACTTTTCCCACCAGCACTTATTATTCTACAGCGATCACAGAAACTACAAGTGGAACTACTGTTTCTATCACAACATCAGGTACAACAACATTTACCACTACAAGCCCAACAACAACCTATGTTACTGACACCACGTCAGGGAGCACGACGTTTACTACGACTTCTCCAACCACAACCTACGAAACATCAACGACCAGTGGCTCTTCAACATATACGGTTACAGAAAGTGGGACGTTCACTACCAGTACAACAAGTGGCACCTCTGAGTTTACAACCACATTATACTCAACAGCTTCTACCGAATCGACAAGCGGAACGTCAACATCAATAACGACATCAGGTACCACCACATTCACCACAACGACGCCGACGACATCGTATCTTACATCAACCACTTCAGGAACTAGTGAATTCACTACCACACTGTATTCAACAGGTTTAACCTCGACAACTTCAGGCACCACCACCTACACCACAACCGAATACAGTACAGCTTCTACTGTGACAACAAGCGGGACAACAACAATATCTTCAACATCAGGCACCACTAGTTTTACCACAACAAGTCCGACCACGACCTACCTTACATCGATAACGTCAGGGTCAACGACGTTCACTTCAACTGAGAGCGGAACCTTCACCACAACTTCTACGAGCGATACCATTGTTTTTACGACCACTCTCTATACAACCGTGGAAACCACTACAACTAGTGGCACATCGATCTCTACTTCAACCTCAGGTTCTACCACATTTACAACTACGAGCCCGACAACGACTTATCTTACCTCAACGACATCAGGAACGACAACCTTTACAACTACTACTCCAACAACCAGTCAACTTACCACTGCTACCAGCGGTACAACAACTTACACGGTTACCGAAAGCGGAACATTCGAGACTACAACAACAAGCGGTGCATCTACATTTACAACAACGCTGTACTCGACGGCTTCTACTGTAACGACCAGTGGGACATCAACATCTGAAACGACGTCGGGAACTACGACATTTACAACTACGACACCTACTACGTCATATGTTACATCCACGACATCAGGGACAACAACCTTCACAACCACCGAACAATCTACCGTGACGACGACCACCACGAGCGGAACTACAACTTACTCAACGACCGAGTATACGACGGTGGAGACGACGACGACCAGCGGTACCACAACCGAAACCTCTACGTCAGGAACAACCACGTTCACAACCACGACTCCGACCACATCATACGTGACTTCGACGACAAGCGGCAGCACGACATATACGACGACCGAGTTGGAGACGCAGACCGGCACGAGTACATCTGGGACGACGACGCACTCTACCACGTCACCGACAACGACTATCACGGCATCTACAACATCTGGTACGACGAGCTTCACGACGACCGAGTACGGTACGTTCGCAACCACCACGACGAGCGGCACAACCACAATCGATCCCTTGACCACCGTGTCCACATCTGGTACGAGCACGATCAGTCCTCTGACCACCGTGTCCACATCTGGTACGAGCACAATCAGCCCGCTGACTACAGAATCTACATCTGGAACAACCACCATTACAAGCAGCACGGAAACTACTTCGGGTACAACAACAATCACAAGCTGGACCGTCACAACCTCGGGCACCACGACGATCACCAGTAGCACCGTATCCACGTCTGGTACGAGCACGATCAGTCCGTTGACGACCGAGTCTACGTCTGGTACGAGCACCATCGAGTCCTTGACCACGGTCACAACGTCTGATACAAGTACGATCAGTTCACTGACGACCACATCCACGTCTAAGACTAGCACCATATCGCCGTTGACCACCACAACGACCTCAGGAACAACGACCATAACTAGCAGTACAACTACAACCTCTGAAACAAGCACGATTTCTCCACTGACTACAACCTCTACATCAGGGACATCAACAATCAACTCTTTGACAACGACAACAAGCTCAGGCACTTCTACGATTACTCAAGAGGTTACAACCACAACGACCACTACCTCGGGGACTAGCACAATCAGCCTCTTGACCACTGAATCAACCTCTGGTACGAGCACGATCAGTCCGTTGACGACGGAGACGACGTCCGGTACGACTACTATTACGTCAGACACGACCACCACTTCTGGCACGACGACGATACTTACCACGCCCATCACCACGACGACGACTACGTCTGGCACAACCACGATCACAAGCAGCACTATAACGACTTCTGGTACGAGTACGATGCTCACGACGCTAGAAACTGTTACGACGACTACCACGACATCTGGTACGACGACCTTCACAACTACCGAATTAGAAACAGTGACCACGATTACAACCTCTGGAACTACGACCTTCACGGCTACCGAATCAGGAACCTTCACAACAAGCACGACTACTGGCACAAGCACTGAAACATCTACGTCAGGTACGACGACCTTCACAACAACTAGCCCAACGACCACCTACGAGACAAAGAGTACGAGTGGTACAACGACATTCGCCACAACAAGCCCTACAACAACCTACGAGACTAGTGCAACCAGTGGGACGACGACCTACCTGATAACTGAGAGTAGTACGCTGACCACTACAAGCACATCGGGCACAACCACGTTTACTACGACTCTCTTTTCCACAGCAGAAACCGTGACCACATCAGACACAACAACCGACATAAGCACTTCAGGCACAACGACATTCGAGACGACAAGTCCGACGACAACTTACATTACCGACACTACGTCGGGAAGCACGACGTTTACTACGACTTCTCCGGCCACAACCTATGTAACATCTACAACATCTGGTACGACGAGCTTCACGACGACCGAGTACGGTACGTTCGCAACCACCACGACGAGCGGCACAACCACATACACGACTACCCTCTGTACTACAGCCACGACCACAACCACATCGGGGTCATCCACGTTTACGACGACACTGTATTCAACGGCGATCACGACTACAACAAGCGGTACACTCACTACTATGAGCACTTCAGACACGACCACATATACAACCACCAGTCCGACAACGACCTATGTGACAAAGACGACCAGTGGGAGGACTAGCTACACCACCACTAAATCATCAATTGTGACCACCACCACGACGAGCGGAAGTAGTACGATCGCATCAACAGGTTATTCCACTGTGACCATCACAACTACCTCTATCAGGAGGATCACAGCCTCTGGTGCAAAGAAATCTACGACAACCAGCCCAACGACAACGTATCTTACTACAATGACAGGGAACACTACAACCTACAACACAACGCAGTCAAGAATACTCGTGATCATCATTCAACCGCCTGTCATTCATGGCATAGCGATTGTTTCCCGTGACATTAACATTGATCCTTTCGTTTTTTCGGCTGGAGGTTTTCAGCCTGTAGCCCGTGTGGATGTTGCTGTGATATTAGCCATTCTTTCTAAGTACGGCAGTAGTGATTCTTTGAACTTCACCTTAACCTATTGGTTGAATCTACCTGATGGCACTAGCCTACCAAAATATGTTGAGTCGTATGTTCAAAAGTACGGTGAAACCGTAACATACACACTAACCATTCCAATTCCAGCCCCAGGCGACTACACTTTCGTTGCGCAAGCTTCTACCCCAAACATGGTTTCAGGACCTGCTTCACAAAAATTCACAGTTTCATTCGTAACTTTCTATTTAGGGACTTTCCTCATCGTTGCTATAATTGCCGCCTTTAGCATAGTCGGCGTGACTTTTTTAACGAAAAGAAAAAGAGAGAAGAAAAGAAGACGAATGAGAAGTTTTTAGGTATAACCCTGTCTTAATATTATACCTAATACAAGTGTGATGTAGTTACTCCTCTAATGGATGAGACATCGGATGCGAATCAACATCATTCACATGGGGTTCCTTTACAGCGGTGGTGGAGAACGCGTCGTCCTAGAACAAACACATCGGCTTCGTGAACGTGGTCACGAAGTCAAACTCTTTAGCCCTATAATCCGATGGCAAAGGTCTTTCCCTGATAGATTGAGGGAAGTCCATCCCGAAAGAATTGTCCCACCCTTTCCTTTTCCTTTCCCTTTCCGAGAAGCTTCTGCTATGCTTGCGTCTTCCGTTATACCATTTCGATTCAAAGAGATCGCTGATTGTGATGTTCTGCTTTGTCACTCGCAGCCGAGTATGTGGATAGGGTATCAAATCAATATGAAGTTTGAAACGCCCTACGTTGGTTACTTGCATCAACTTACGACATTCATCCACAAACGGCCCGAAGCGGCAGGAAATTGGGCAAGTAAGGGTGACTTTCTGGTGCTCGATGGTCTGCTAGGGGTGTTCGGTCGTCGCGTGGCAAGACAACTTGATAGGCTATGCCACTTGCACGCCAATCGCTTGATATTCAACAGCAACTGGACTAGATCGCTTTTTGAGAAGGAGTATGGAGTTAGTGGAGACGTGTGTTATCCCGCCGGACCAACCTTCGTACATAAGCATGACGTTTCATCTTCGCGTTCAAATATGATCATAACTGCAAGCCGGCATTATCCGTGGAAGCGGATAGATATTGCGTTCCAAGTTCTAAAGCAATTGGATAAACCCGTGCCTCTCTTGGTTGTTGCTGGTGAATTCACACCACACACCATAATTCTGAAGCAAATAGCAAAGAATATGGGACTGACAGACAAGGTAAACTTCACAGGGTTCATCTCAGACGAGGAATTGTCTTGTCTATATTCAAGTTCCTTGGCCTATGTTCAAACAAGCATCCGCGAACCCTTTGGCTTGTGCGTACACCCAGACACTCAAATTTTCACAAGAGGTGGGGTGAAACGTGCTATCGATATTGAGAGAGGAGACGATGTAATATCTGTTGATGGGCAATGGCATACAGTATATGCAAAAAGAGTGAGACCCAACAACACACCGTTGATTGGAGTTGTGCCTTGGAGTTTTAACATTCCGACCCTAGTAACGAGAAACCATCCATGCTATGCAATTTTGCGGGAGAAGAAAGAGAAATTTAAAACTGCCACGAGAAAGGAACCAAAATGGGTCGCTGCACATCGTCTAAAAAAAGGGGACTTACTGGTATATCCTACATTAAAGATCCCTAAACGAAAAGCACAGCCTTTACTTTTAAAAAGTTACACAAAAGGAATCACGGAAAACGGGACTTTCATACCAATTTCCGTTAACCAATACGACGGATCTCATAGAATATTAAATGCAAATAAGCTACCTGAACAACTCAAGCTGACGGAAAGCTTGGCATATCTCTTTGGTCTATATGTGGCTGAAGGATATGCGCTAGAGAACGGGGTCGTGGCTTTTGCAATTTCGCAAAAAGAAGAGAAATTAACACAAAGAATAAAAGACATAGTAAAGAGTGAACTTGGATTAAATTTGAAGATTCGGAATCGTGAGAATGGCCTAAAGCGTGAGATCTATATGTGTAGTTCTCCATTAGCAAGAATGCTTAGAAGCTTATTTGGTACGAATGCTCGAGAGAAACATTTCCCAACGAATTGGCTGACTTTGCCTAATAATCTGGTCAGATGTCTTCTTGAAGGGCTCTTTATGGGAGATGGTTGCATTTACGATGGAGACCTTATATTCAGAACTGCCTCATCGACACTAGCTAACCAAGTTAAGTTCCTTCTTCTAAAATTGAGGCGTTTTCCCTTTTCTTTTCGTCAGAAAGGAGAAAGCAAGAGAAAGAATCGTATTTACGATTTCCTCATTCCACTGCGACCATCAGGGAAAAGAAAGTCCAAGCTCGGTAGTGCTTTCGTTTTCTTGCCAATAAGAAATGTTGAAACAGTTCCATATGAAGGAAATGTAGTTGATTTGGGTGTTGAAGGCGCGAGTAGTTTCTGTGGGGAGTCAATTTTACTTCATAATAGCCCGCTAGAGGCTCAGTCCTGCGGGACGCCAGCCGTCGTGTGGGGAGACGCGGGGGTTAAGGAAACGGTTCTTGATGGAGAAACTGGTTTCCATGCTCAACCCTACGACGTTGGAGACTTCGCAGCCAAACTTCAACTTATTCTCAAAGATGAAGTAAGATGGAGAAAGATGTCTAAAGAGGCACGAATTTGGGCTGGCTCTTTCACTTGGGATAAACACGTTGATACTCTGGAAGGTATTTTGGATGAAGAAAGACGATGAGATCGTGGTCTTGAAAAAGGAAGGTCGTATTAAGTTGAATTTAGGATGTGGAGTCAACCAATGGGGAGATCTTAGAATAGACTTGGTTCCTACAAGTTCAACCAATCTTGTTGCTGACGCACAGCGATTGCCATTGCGAGATGCAACCGTAAGCGAAGTAAGGGAAAAGAATCTTTTCGAGCATCTTCCAAATCCAGCGCAGCATCTTCTTGAAGTTAAGCGTGTTCTACGAAAGAATGGCGAGCTTACCCTTATTACCGACAATGCTGCTTGCGTCAAGTATTATGTGCTACGAACGCATACGGGAGGATACCGTAAACATGGTGGCAAAGACGTTCACTACGCCCTTTTCACAATGGAACACATTAGGAACCTGTTCGAATACGTTGGGTTCGTGGTCGTTGAAATCAGATATATTGATACTGATTACTTCACACGCTTCTTTGATTGGATGGTGCGTCTGTTTGTTCCGTCACTGTCGTATCCTCGAATTTACGCACGGGCTAGGAAACCTTGAGTTTTGATGGAGGAATGGAATAATGAAAATTAGGGTTGAATTTGACTTCAGTTGGTATTGGCCGAGAATCAAGGCTGCGGTGTATAGAAATCCTTGGATATTTCTGTTCCTCTCATTTCTATTTGCAACCCATATGATCCAAATAGCTTTTCCGTCAGACGGTTCAATGATCTTTGATGAAGCCCACTACGTTCCAGCAAGTTTGGAGACGCTCCAAGGAGTTGCTGCTAATGCAGAACACCCGCCATTGCCGAAAATCATCGGAGCCATCGGCATAGCATTGTTTGGAAACAACTGGTTCGGGTGGCGTTTTCCTCAGGTTCTTATGCAAATCGCTGCTCTGTACATCTTCTACCTGATCGGACGGAGATTTCTTGGCGATCCTTGGGCTTTAGGTGCAACGATGTTGCTTGGTCTGGATACAGTGTTCTTCATTCACGGCGGTGCGTTGTTGATTGATATGCCAGCGTTTTTGTTTGGTTTCTTGGGATTCGAGCTCTATTTCAGGAAGCACTATTGGATGTCTGCGACTAGCATGGGTCTGGCATTTCTGTCGCGGGAGATGAGCCTGTTCTATTTCTTGGTTTTGGCAGTGTACCATTTGGGTGCGAATTGGAGCTGGAAGGCACCTAAGACTATGAAGCCCGCCTTGAAGCTCGGTATAAAATACACATTATTGACTTTGCTCGTCTTTGGAAGCACACTCTGGGCATACGATCTAGCTTATAAACCAGCTATGTCTACTAGCGTGACGAATTATGTCAACGCAAATATCGTCCTTGGACCGAATGGCACCGCAGTCACTACAATCTACACGACATTTCAGAGTACGAGCAAAGATATCATCTGGAATCCAATCAAACACCTCGAATTTATATATCGCTATCATGGGCCGGAGGGCATGAACTTCATCAACATGACGTATGCACCCTACTTGTACGCGTGGAACTGGATACTGCCGGTAGATCCGTTCAATTCCCCCACATACTACCGCGTGGATGTCACCGTGTCTCAAGGCCCAATCACAATGCACTATGTTCCGATCTGGTATCAGGCGCAAGCAAACTTGGCGTTGTGGTACGCGATTTGGCCTGCTATTATAGGCTTGGCTTGGGCGTTCATACAGAAACGCAAAAACCTGACAGCGCTGTTCTTGGCGGTCGGTATCGCAGCTAATTTCTCGCCTTGGCTCCTCCTCAGCCTGTTGGTGAGAAGGATAGGGTTCAACTACTACATGATATACACGTTGCCGTTTATTGCGTTGGCCGTTGCGTTCACGTGGCGTGAGTTGCCGGATAAGTACGGTAAAGCAATTCTCGCCCTGAATGTTCTAGCCGCCCTAGCCTTTTTCCTGTATTTCTTCCCCATTCATCCCATGCCTTGATCGCAGATCGATCGATGTATCTGAGATACGATATGTCTTGTTCTGTACAAAACTCTTTCGTCCACAGAGCCCTAGACCGTGAAAATTAGACAATTGAGCTAGGGACTGTGAGACGACCAATGAGGAAGTGAAGGAACCGGAGGTGGGGTCTTGGAGCAATCGTCAAGTATCCCAAGGAAAAACGACGCATCCATTGAACTTCAAACCATAGTAATCCGGTACTGCTCTCGCATCTTCTCTAAGAACAATGACAGTACTCTTCACCTCTTCCGCCCCCTTATCCACCAAAAGCTTCTCAACCACAGCCAATGTCAATCCGCTTCGGCAAAAATCATCAACAACCAGAACCCTCTTGCCACTTAAGTCACCAACATCATAATGCATAATCCTCGGGCTCTCCAGAATCCTCTTAGGAGGCTTTCCATCATCATAAAACTCCACCGAAATCGAACAAAACTCTGCCACCCCCAATTTCTTGGCAACAATCGCCGCAGGAATAAGGCCACCTCTACCAACGCCGACAATAACATCAACCTCATATTCCGACCGAACCTTCTCAGCCAACTCCGTAACCAACTCTTCAAACCTAGTCCAATCAATCTTCAATAAAGACAAAACAATGCTCCCCATTTCACAGGATTAACCCCTCGACGAGACCCAAGAGACCGTGTAAACTCTTTGGCAATGCCTGCCTTAAAAGCTCAATGTCCTCAACTTTAAGCAACCTAAATTTCCTGGCAACCAATGAGCCTACACCTACGAAGATTGTACCATCGATCAACAGGGTCACGAACGGATGCATCCGAATGGCATGCATAAGAGCCGAATCCACAAATGCTATCGGCACCGCAACCACAGTAGAAAACAATAATGCCCTCTTAAAGGAGTCCACATCCATAGTAAACCCAAGCCTTTTCTTAACCTCCCAAAAACACAAACCCAGAGCCACGGAGAACATAACCACTCTCGCAACAACAGCACCCATCACTCCCAGATATCTTCCAAGCACCAACACAACAATTGCATTAAAGATGGATGAGATCAAACCAGCGTTCATCAAGGTCCTGGTCTCTCCAACCGCCTGCAGAACCGTAGCAAACAAGGAAACGTAAGCCTGAATTATCGACGCCGACGTCAAAACAGCGAAGGGCAGAACACCAGAAAGATAGCCGGGTCCATAAGCAAAAACGACAGCTGTTTGAGAAACCGCGGAAAGACTCAAACTGAACGGAAGCACAGTCAGGTTCAGAAAACGCATTGAAACAGCTATATCGCCTTCCACATCTCTGCCCCTTCCATACTTGGCAGAAATCAACGGCAAAATCGTTGTTGCTATGGCTACCCAAAAGACAGAAACTATCGTGGAGCCAGAAACAGCCAGATAATATACCCCCTCCAAAGCCAAATCCGATGTTAAAGCATAAAGCATCATAACATCAACCCAACCCTGAATCATCGTTACCACGGTGTACGCCAGGATT
>Ga0209314_10000521_pt1 | contig 17135 bp, 13 predicted proteins | sample I19B2metaG_FD_184146 | JGI IMG/M metagenome (GOLD analysis project Ga0209314, IMG submission 184146) | Lake sediment bacterial and archeal communities from Gulf of Boni, Indonesia to study Microbial Dark Matter (Phase II) - ​I19B2 metaG... | ecosystem: Environmental > Aquatic > Freshwater >...
GTCATGAAGGTTGTCCAAGCGACAGGTGTTTGAGCTGGGACTGGCGGAATTGTTTGGCCTAAGATGCCTTGTCTCTTGAATGCTCGAAGTACTGGTAACTCGTTAATCCACTCATTAATTAGCTTTGGAGAAGCACCGTCAAACCCTAAGACCAATATCTTCAAAGTGTCTTCCTCTTTCGTTATATCGTAAAGTGATTTGAATTTAATGATTAAACATTACGTTGCATCGGTAGAGTGATACTAGTTCTGCAGGTAGCTCTAGTGGAGAAGAAGTCCAAGAAGGTTTGAAGGAAAAACTACGTGGATTTCTCTCTATGGTTGAAGAGGAAGGTTCTGCTTGCAATTGAAAGGATAGAAACTGAAGCTCAATTGGATAAAGCTTTCAAGAGCGTGTTCTACGGATGAAGGAAGATCTTGGCTATGTATGAGAAATCGAAATCTCTTCAATGGCGCTTTTCAGAGGCTGCCGAGTTGTTTCAATCGTGGTTTACCACAAGGTTCAAATTGCGTTGGCAGAGTCTTCCTGCAGTGAGAAGACGCAGAGGTTTAGGAGTCGCTTTTGAAGGTCTCTCATAGTGCGAAATTGAATAGTACTAAATCACTCTTAGAGATCCCAATCCTAGGTTTGATCCTGGTTCTTGCAGCTTATCTTCGCATAATCAATCTCGATGGTTTCTTCATCTATGATTATGACGAGGGCGTCTACTCCGAGAGCGCCAGGATGATTGTGAAGGGGTACCTACCCCACGTTGATTTTTTCAGCAGCCAACCGCCCCACTTCATCCTCTGCATAGCGGCCTTCTTTGGGCTCTTCGGCATGAACATCGTGGTCGCCAGGCTCTTCATCGTCGTTGCCTCCCTAATAGCGATAGCCAGCGCCTACCTCATCGCGAGGCGCATTGAGGACTTCAAGGCGGGACTAGTGGCAGCCTTCGTCCTCTCTATATCCCCGTACTTCCTCCGTCAGAGCCGCTCGGTTATGTCTGAAGTTCCATCCATAAGCCTCGCCCTTCTAGGCATTTGGCTCTTCTTCGAGGCCTTCAAGCACAAAGACAACAGGTATCTTCTTCTGAGTGGGCTCGTTGTCTGCCTCGGAGCGATGATGAAGCTGAACGTGGGTTTGGTTGCTCCCATTATTCTAGTCCTCCTCATCGCCCGCAAGGATTTTAGTGGAGCCGCCTTCTTCATACTCGGATGCATTATTCCTTTGCCCATACTTCCCCTCTTCGGTTTAGGCAAGGTAATAGACCAGATGGTGATTTTTCACTTTTTCAAGCCTGCTACCGGCACGTGGCAGGATCACTGGGCGAGAATCCATGAAATGCTTGCGATGGATATGGGGCTGACCGTGACGGCCTTCATAGGCGCGGCTCTGTGCATCGTCAAAAAGAGATTGGACAGCAAGTTCATAGTGGCTCTAACTGCTAGTTTTTTTGTTTTCTTTCTCTACTATACGGCCTTCTTTAAACATCAGGCCGTTATTCTACTTCCACTCCTAGCGATAATGAGCGGGGTAGGGCTTGCCGCCCCAATAAACCTCGGTTTAAAAATGGTTTCGAAGAAGAATGACGCTGAAAAGGTAGACAAAACAAATGAAAAAAAGCTCCGGAAAGAGATTTTGGCGATTCTGATAACCGCAAATCTAATCCCATCCGTTTTTTACTGCGTTGGAGCAACCCGTCCCTCGGTCATTAAATACAATTTGGCCGTAATATCCCCGAGAGACAATCCTCTTTTCCTAGACGCTGTGGGCATAATTAGGGCTTACGCAGACAGCAGCGACTACATAATCACGGATCAGCAAATTCTAGCTTTCTTTGCAGATAGGGATGTTCCACCGGACCTCGTGGACACCTCCTACATGAGGATAAGTAGCGGCTATCTTGACTCCGAGACGGTCATAAAACTTGCTGAGGAATACAGGGTAAAGGTCATCGTCTTGTGGACCAACCGCCTCAAAAGGCTCACAGTCTTCGCGGATTATGTAAAGCTTAACTTTCAGCTAGTAAAAGACTACGGCGGCGGACGTGAAATCTACGTAAGGTACTGTTGGCTAAGCAGATGATTATCTTGGGCATAAACCTAAAATGGCTTTTGAAGATTGAGATTGACTTGACCCTGAGGGTCTCACCGGTCAACACGACCGCTAATTCTTCTCAAATCTTGGTGCTCCTGATGGAGTCTCGACCTATACCTAAGGCAATGTACCTGGCAGCGTTTTGAATTCCATCTTTGCCAAGTATTCGCCAACAGTCAAGCACCGCCTTTCCCTCAAAGAGAGCCTTGTCAATTCTGCTGAAATCTCTCCAAGGCGTGGCTACTACACATAAATCACTCTTAGCTATACAATCCTCCGCTGTAGCTTCGTACTGCAGCGCGGATCCTAGTACACTTCTCGCCTTATCAGTGGCGGCAGGGTCGTAGACGTGGACCTTGAACCCTTGGCTACTCAGGGCTTCCGCAAGCATTAGAGATTGAGAGGCTTCGACTACATCGGTGTTGGGCTTGTAGGTCAAGCCTAAAATCCCAACTTTCATCGGCGGACGAAACCCTTCAGCTTCCAGCAGTGCGACAATTCTCTTAACCTGTCTAAGGTTCACTTTATGTGTCACGCGAGCTAGATCAGCCTGAGCTCCGAGCCTGTCAGCAAAATAGCCGAACGCTATGTTATCGCGAGGAAAGCATGGACCTCCATAACCTAGCGCTCCTTTCAAATAAGCTGGTCCTATCCTCTTATCGCGCCCTATGGCGGCGGCTATCCTATCGACATCGGCCCCAGGTAGCTTCTCGCATATCTCGGCTAGGGTATTGGCAAAACTCATCTTCATTGTAACAAATGAATTGACGGCCATTTTAGCTATCTCAGCATTTATGAAGTTCATACGTTCAATGGGTGGCGAGTTCATACATACACGGCTCTGTATCTCTGATAACGCTTCTCCAGCGTATGAATCAGATTCGCCTATCAAGACAAGATCGGGTTCCAAAAGGCCCTTTATTGCGTCCCCCAGCGCGAAGAATTCAGGATTGTAGCATAAGCCGAAGCCCTTTCCGCAAATCTTCCCGGAGCTCCTCTCAAGGGTCGGTCCCACCACTTGATCCATAGAGCCAGGCATAACTGTGCTTGTCAAAACCACCAAGTGATGCCGATCTTTAGTCGATAAGACCTCTCCGATGCGTTGCATGGCTGGCTTAACATATTCAAGCGATAACGCGCCCGATTTGTTGCTCGGCGTTGGTACTACCACGAATGTTGCCTCACTCTCTGCTACAGCGCTTGCGTACTCGGTCGTCGCCGAAAGGTGGCTGCCACTTGATTTGATCAACTGCTCTAGTCCGGGCTCATATTTCGGCGAGATGCCTTTGTTTATCGACTCAACCTTGGATTTATCCAGATCCACACAGACAACCTCGAAGCCTCTATGCGCAAAGACAGCGGCCATACAGAGGCCTATTTTACCCACTCCAACGACGGATATTCTCTTCGGATCCAAGAGCTTTCACTAACCCCCACTTTTGCTGCGTGCTGTCATTCTTAAGCCTATCTTAGTAAGAACCTGAGCTGCTTCTTGGCTTTATCTACTCACCTGACAGAGGCATCTAAGTAAGTCGAGTTTTGCCTCCAACGAAGATACAGCGTATCTAGGCATCCCCGCTTGACTAAGTGTAGTTTAAGGGTTAATGTAAATCTTCACGCCAAGAAGGAAATAAAAAAAATTTGCGAAGCCAGTAACATAACAACCTTATGAGCCGTGCGAACGGACCTAGGCGAGGCGATAGGATGGGCACCGTTTCAATGTATCTCAGGAGGTGCTTACGGGTCAAATTTACCTTAGGTCCTAATGGTGTAAGGATATGTGTGCAATCAGCCAACGTAAACAAAGGTTCGCCCCGCCTCCGTCCAACAGCCAACTCTAGGTTTCGCCTCTGCTCCGGCCCACGTTTGTGCCCTTGGCCTCCGAATATGTGTAGATGGTCATGTTCCTGGTGGACTACCATGGCTGCTTGGGTGATGTCAATGACAGTTGCTTTGCGCGATCGCGCTCGGTAGAGCAACCAGCGGTCCCAATTAGTTCGCCCGATGGCGAAAGCGGGGATTTCACCCCATAACCCACGTGGGAAGACAAAGTAATCACTTCCTATCGGTTTATGCAGCCGCCCCTTGCTAGCAACGTAGGAACGCAACCTGTTTTCCCAACCCAAGGAAAAATCCAATGGTTCCTTGATTTCTATATCCCACCGCTGCCCGACAATTAGAAAGTGGGGCTTCCATCGGGCAACCCGGCGGATAGCCTCCATAAAATCGCTCATTAAGATGATGTCGGCGTTGACGTAGCAAAGGAGATAATGCGTCGCCAAGCTCTGAGCCTTTGCAAACAGATCGTTGAGCAGCGGTGTGCCGTATTCATTGCGAGCGACTTCGGGAACATGGCGCAACCTGAACTGCTTTGCCACTTCCGCGGTTCCTTCGTCGTCACCGAATAGGATGACCTCGGCGCGCGGCTGGAGGTGGGTCAAGCTAGTTATGGCGTTGCGCTGGATGATCTCAGCATGCCCGCGAAAGGGCTTAGGTGTCGTAAAGACTGTAACCATTTGTCCCACACGACATGGCGTGTTAGCGGAACAGCGGCTGTGGCGTCCAGCGAAAATACCAGACCCTCACATAGCGATACTGTACATAGTCAGGGATGCGATAGGGAAAGATATTGTCAACCCACATCTCCGTCACCCGAAAGCCGTAGTGCTCGAATAGATAGATAGCTTCGTGATCCGCAACTTAAGTCTAGAGTTTCTATATACCAATCGCCACGCATGCTAAGCGTCAAGTGTATTTCACCTTCTCCTCTGCTCATGTGTTGATCCAGTGCTCCTTCTCACCTGAGTATCCCATCCTCTCTAGGACTTTGCGTCTATTCTAGGTAACCTAACGCCCTCAACCTTCTTTTCACAGACGCTTCTAAGTCTCGCCTTCCAACAGCGGGAGCAGCATGTACAAATGAAGACCTCCACCCGTCTAGTTTACTTTCTAGCTCACAAGCCTTTTCATCCTCAATCGAAATCAGGTTACTCTTCTCTTGAGGATCTTTCTCTAGGTCATACAATTCATGCCTTCCTTTCGAGTACCATAGGTACTTATATTTCTCTGTTCTCAAAGCAGTTATCTCGTGAGCATATTTTTCCCAATCAAAACCAGGATATTTCGTCTTAAGATGAGCTATCTTCGCTTTTTTCGTCTCTGACCAGTCCTCTAGACCTCTTTCAGATACCGTAAACTCTCTTCCTTCTTTCCCCTCCATAAGCTTCAACAAAGATATGCCCTGTATCTCGCGGGAGACATCCGGCAACTCTATATTTAGGTAATCGATTAATGTTGGCAGAATGTCCAATGTTTGAACAAGACCAGAATACCTTTTCCCTCCTCTATAAACATCCGGAAATCTAAGAATTAGAGGAACTTTTATTAACGGCTCATATAGACTGAACTCATGCCCAAACAGACCATGCTCTCCCAGAAAATCACCGTGGTCCGAAGTTACTACCAACAATAAGTTGTTGAACATATCTAGCGATTCTAGATGTTCTATCAAGTCCTCTAAGCAACTGTCAACGTAGCTTACCTTACCATCATAAAGAGACCTTAGTATTTCTATCTGTCTCTCAGAAACATCACGATAGTCATAGCGAGCGATTAAGCCATCGTCGTCTAGTAACTTAACGCTTCCTACTTCTTTAGAGGATATTCCTTCTAGAAAACGACTGAAAAACGGTTGTGGAGGGTCATAAGGCCAATGCGCGGAATAGTCGAGAAACACAAAGAATGGTCCTTTATCAGGATTCGTAGATAGCCATTTCTCTGCTATCTTGTTCTTCAGAAAGTCGGCAGGGAGACCGATAAGGGGGGCAAAAGGTTTAGCCTTTAGGATGGTAGAACGTTTATGTATCGCAATATAGTGAAGAAATTTCAAGACCTCTTTCAATTCTTTTGAGCACAACATTTTGGCTATTGCACTAAGCGAACTGATTGATATGAAGAAGAAATAATCAAATCCTATGCAAAGAGGTTCTACGTAGTGATTGTCAGTTATTCCAAACGTTTTATAGCCGCATCTACGTAAAACTTGCATTATCGTCTGGAATTTTCCTGGCTCAAGGCCGTGACCGTTCTTAGAAGGGTAAGTCCCAGTGAATATGGAGGAAAAGGATGGGCGGGTCCACCCTGAAGCCGATATCGCATTTTCAAAGACAACCGACCGGGTAGATATATCGTCTAGGAAGGGGGTTGTTCTTCTCGCGTAACCATAGCATGACAAATGGTCGGAGCGGAGGGAGTCCACGACTGTCAATAAGATATTAGGCCTATCTAGGGATCTCATGTCAACACCTTCCGAGATGTCGAATACGGCATTTGCAAGACATATCTGGTAACTGCTAACAGGTTTTTTGTCTTAGACAATATTTTCACCTACCATCGCTGGCATGCCCCTACGTATCACAATCCTTCAAAGCCCTATCCTAGTTTCCTTGTCTTAGGATTGGAGCATAGACGTTCTTATAATATCTCTGAGAAACGAGCGACCAGTCATACTCTTGGACTGTCTTCAACGCATTTTCCACGATCCGACATCGAAGGTCAACATCTTCGATTAGGCGAGATGCTGCCTCCGCGAGGCCATCTGCATCCTCTGAATTAGCAAGTAATCCGTTAACGCCATGCTTGATAATGTCTGGTGCCATGCCGACGCGTGTGGAGATTAGCGGCACGCCTGTAGCCATGCACTCCGGCAATGCTTTTGGCCCACCCTCCTCACGAGAGGCAACAATGTAAAGATCGAGGCAATGATAGTATGACGGAAGCTCGTTGAACTCTCTGATGTAGTCGTGGCGGTAAGGAATACCCGAAGCTTCTAATCCTCGTTTGATATAACCGCGTGCAGGACCCGTAAGCAAGACAAAGATTGGATAACTCATGGACAAGCGCCTTACAGTCTCGAGGAAGATGTCTGGACCTTTTACTAGCTTGGGCTCTAAACCCTCCCCCCATCCTACTCCGTCCTTCTGAAAGGAGCCAATGCATATCACACCATCCGGGATCCCTAGGCGCCGACGCTGATGTACGCGATGTTCAGGCGAAGTGGGTCGGAAGAGTTGTAGATCTACGCCGATAGGGATTACGTGAAGCTTCTCGTTGGGCATACCCCATGCTTGCAACCGAGCTTGCATTAGAGTGCTCGCGGTCACAACGGCATCCAAGCGCGGAAGGTAGCGTCGCAAGGTTTTCCATGCTTGCTGCGTTTCAGGCCCTATACCCTCATGCCCATGGAAAACGCTCACGACAAGGCGATTACTACGGTGGGTTTGCTTGATATTGGCCACAAAGCACCAGATAGAGCCGAAGTGTATGACTTGGTGATGAAGCCATTTGCTAGTGGTAGTGATGGCGCAAGGAATCTGTGGCTGCAACCGGCGCAGATTACCTATGATGACTTCACCGTCGCGACGGATCGACCAGTCACGTGACTCTATAATGTAGTAGATCCCGCGTTGCTTCTTCAAGCGTGTAGTAAGCGCCCTAAATAGGTGGCTGGCCCATCCGTACCAAGGCGCACCCCACATGCTCATCCAGCGAGTAAACGCCATTGAAGCTCCGCGCTCCAGCCAAGGAGATCTGTGATCATAACTATCATTTAGCTCTATTAACTAGTCTCCGAATATGCCACATCCACCGGGCAATCGACTAGCGACCGCCCGTAAGACAACATCCAACTCATTGAACGCAAGCTTTCTCAAATAAGTGAAAACCATATTCTCATCTCATTCTATGAGATATGTATATATTTTTCTTAGGAAAATGTACTGTTGATTCGGAATATTCAAGAGTCTAGAAAACCAATAGTTGAAAGACCTCTATTTTACATACACGGATCATTTCGTCAATCGACTTTTCCACATCCTTCACATGCTCCAGCACCGCGTACCAGTAGACGAAGTCAAAATGATTGTCTGGAAATGGAATCGCCTCAGCGACTCCCTAAAGGAAATTCCGGTATTTCAAATAGACATGTGGCTTGCTTGTTGCAGGAACATCAACAGAGTTGGCAATGGTTGTTGTCTGGTCATTCCCTTAGCACGTCCTTCAGGAGCGCTAACTCCATCTTCACCACCTGCTCCAGCGTGAAGTGCTCGACGATGAACTCCCGGGCGTTGCGCGCCATGCGAGTACGCAGGTCCCTATCGCTCAGTGTCTCCTGGATCGCCGCACGGATTTCATCTGAAGAAGTACCGCAGAGGAAGCCGGTCTCGCGATGACGGATGATCTCCCGGATACCTGGCACATCTGTGCCGATGACGGGCAACCCGCAAGCCATGGCTTCCAACAGAGCCTTAGGATGCCCTTCATAGAAGGAGGGAAGGACGAACGCTTCCGCATTATTCAGGATTTTCGGAAGCTCGCGGTGTTGGACATTACCTAGGAATCGTACGGCAAGCCCGCGAAAGTTAACTTCCTTGCGCAGTCGTTCGCTTAGCCTGCCGCTTCCAACCATAACAAGTTCCACGTCCAAGCCTCTAACAGCCTCTAGCAACGCAAAGAGGTTCTTTTGCTCCTCCAGGCGCCCCACGAAGCAAATACGCTTAAGCGAAATGCTGCCATTTGAGATTGGGCGAAAGAGGCTTGTCTCTATGTAGTTCGGAATAACTATCACGTGTTCCGCTGGGATCTGATAGCGCTGCACCACGCTGTGGCGCATCGCCAGCGTTGTAACCACTACTCGGTCTGCCGCGGTGAAAACCTTCCGCTCCAGAATGCGCGCTCGCTGAGCCTGACGGGAGCTAGAGCCGTGCTCACGCTCCATAAACTCGGAGTAGAGATATCCGCAGCGTGCTATGAATTTCTTCCGAAAACGGCGAGACGCTTCCAGAGCAACATCAGCACCAGGAATCTGATTGCTCTTGAATACCACAGGTCCTTCCCACAGCATCGGGTAAACATCAGAAAGCACTCGACTATACAATCGCTGCGGTAGCCTCAATATGTTACAGATGATGCGGATGCCGTTCAGCTGTTTAACGTGGCGCAGGTCTCTGACGTCACCGTAAGTGACGAAGGTGATAGCACGCAAGTGTTGGCGTAGCGCTCTGTAAAGAGCGACTTCGCGGTCCAACATCCCGACGTCGTTCCAAGTCTTTAACGAAATCCCGCGAGTGAAGAAGAGGACTAGATGAGCTTCTTTCAAATGAGCCATCAATGTCTCACGTGGCTACACGAGCTTTCGTTTCCATGGTTAAGTAACGGGTAAACGCCATCCGAGTTCCGCCCTCCAGCCCAGGATATCCGCGATCATGACCAGTGCCCAGACAAAAAGGGTTGTGCCGTGAATATCGCTCACGGGCAGGCCGCGGGACATCGGGACACCGTAGTAGACGAGCCCTGATCCTTCGGGCCGGAACGAGAAAGCCCCGTCTCTCCTCCGAAATCGAATAATGTCTGCAAGCCGTTGTTCTGCGACCTGATGAACCTCCGAGAGACGGTGGCCACTCAGCCGGCTACATTGGTGCAACACGTAGATCAAATCCGTGTGGTGGCAAGCATCATAGTCGTTAGCTAATGTTAAGGCGAAGTCAATGAGGCGATCCGCATGGCGAAACGGTAAACTAAGGAAACTATAACCCGTGATTACCTTCATTGCTCCATTGATCATTTGCTCAGGAGATGGATTCCCCGTAAACCAAGAGCCAGTTTCGGGGTCTTGGAGGGCCTCCAACTTCTCTAAGATCACTGGTAGAAGGATTTTCTCGGTAGAGTTCTCCCCGAAGACTGTGGCATTGACATGGAGAAAGAACATGAGGTGGCTGGCATGGCTGCCCGCTACCCATGGGGTTTCCCACGGCAATTGGCGTATGAACTGCCGTACATCGCGTGGGGATCGAGGAATAGACCGAATCGGTGCCTTAGGGCGTGCATCCACAGAGAGCAGAGCGGCACAAGCTTGGCGAGTCTCTGCACGACGAGTAGCCCAATCGCGGCGCCACCACCGGTCAACTACACGTAAGAGGGCTTGGTCTTCGAAATACCCTGCGGATCGCCCGCTTACCGTTTGAAAGGAGTGTATATATGCTATCCAGTCCTCTAGCTCGCCAGGGCTGAGCCGGTCGAGAAGGTTCAACATGTAGAGAGTTTTCAGGGCTAAGCAGCTCATGCCTAGTCCAGCGCGGTCTCCTGGCTCAAACAGGGCTCCCTCACGACAGAAGCGCACCCAGCCCGGCTGCCCTAAAACACGAACCGTCAAGAACCACTCCCAAATCTCATCAGCCAAGTTTTCGAGCCACTTAGGCATGGATCGTCCCGTCTCAAATCCTACCTTAACAACGCAATCTCACGCACAGCTCTTTTCGCATACCGCCTGCCCTTTCTAAAAGACGAACGTGCAGCATACCATAATGCTTTTTTCAAGCTAGGTCGTGCTCGAGGATTAGCTCGACGCTCTGCCACAAGTCTCTTGAACAATGCCTCATACTGAGAGGCCATACCTGATCCCGTGTAAGAGCACTGCAGAACATTCTGGCGAAATTCCGGATAGCGCTCACGCATCTCAAACAGTCTTTTTTCAAAGTCCACCAGCGTAAACTCTATCCCATAAGGCGAGCAGTACTCTGGCAAGGAGCCGCTGCGCAGATAGAGTACAGGCAAGCCACACCGCATAGCTTCGATAGGATGGTTGCCGCCGGGTTCATGACGAGCGGCCGTCACGTAAAAATGATGTTGTTTCAGAGCCTGAGCTAGCTTAATCCCATATAGAGGAGGAATGAGCCGGCTGTTTTGAAACTCAACACCAACTGGGATATTCCCGATGTAGGTGAACTCGAAAACGTCCTTATAGGGTGCCTTTCCCATCAGTTGATCTAAGCGCTCGTAGATGTCAAAACCCTTCATATAGTTGGTCGACCAATGGTGCGTCACGATCCTGAGCTTCTGTCCGTTCTGCCATTCAGCGCGACCAGAAGAGTTGAAGATGTCCTCGTCAGCCCCGTTGAGAATAACACAGTGGGGCTTGGTTGCATCGAAGCCGTGTTTCTGGTACAGCTCCTTAACGAACGAGCTTACGAAGACCGTGTAGTCAGCAAGGCGATTAGCTTGCAAGACAGCTCTGTTGATGCCTGAATTGGCACCTCTTTGCTCATCACAAGTATTTACTCGTTGAACAACGATTGTATTCGCATCGGACATCAGGTAGTCTGCAATGGCTTGTACATCATACGAGGTGATATAGAGCTCCGCTTGCGCTGACAGGATAAGTATGACATCTAGGTTAGGCACTGTTTCGCGAAAGACCTCATGGCCTCGAGAACGCAGATATCTTTCCAAAGCGTTGGCTACTTGGTTTCCTCCTCCATAGGGACCTTCGATCCTCTTGGCATTTATGCTAATACGCAGCTTCATGCTATCTCACAATATAGCAGATTCACGTTCTCTCTTGAATTCCTAGTCGACTAGCCAATGGATATCGGTAGGAATCCTTAGTTTTCTTGCGGCACCAATGACATTCTACTACAATACCCACCCAGTTCAACGAATATGATGAGTTACTTGGGTTGACAATCGTTCAACAGGACTTCAGTGAATTTTCTGCCGAAAGAACCTGTGCCTCCGGCGACTAAGCTCCTTATCCTCCCACTTCATCTGACTTCCCCCTTTTATCGTAATGTTTGATGTCAACACTGATTACTCGCCCATCTGGAAGGTGCCATTCATATGGAACCACCACGGGTGCTGAGCGCCAAGCCTCTCTGTCAGCTATCTCGGCTGCAAATCCAAAGTCGGCCATTCTTCCGATCACGTTAAAGAAACCAACGTCTCTAGTTCCAGTGAGCTTTGATCTATCTTTAGCACGCACCCCTATTCGCACTACATATGACTGGGGCAGCAGCCGAATAGACTTAAACTTGCATGCTATCATCCCATCGCCTTCTATGTAGTCGGGGCGATGGCCGTCGAGTGTCATATCTGCCCTGAACAGGCGCCACCCAAGCCGGCTTGCAACGGTAACCGAGAAGTACGGCTTTTCAATACGGTCTAATGCCCTAAAGTAAACTTCTACTATGAGGTCATCATCGGGAGTAAAGTCAAGCGTCTTTTCGCCCTGAGAGTTTCGTAGGACGACCCGCTCTATTATGACCCGCTCCCCATCCTTTGGTTGACGTTGTATAAAGCCTTCTTGAACCGCAGTCAAGTATCTTGAAACTACTCTTTGGGTTTCGCCATCCTCTGCAATCTTTCCTTCGTTTAACCATATTGCTCTTTGACATAATCCTCTGATTGCTCCCATGTTGTGACTCACAAACAGCACAGTGTTGCCCTCTTCTACCACATTCCCAATCTTCCCTAGGCACTTCTTCTGAAATGCTGCATCCCCAACCGCAAGCACCTCGTCTATCAGCATGATCTCAGGCTCCAAGTGTGCGGCGATAGCGAATCCTAAGCGTACCTGCATTCCGCTGGAATAGTACTTCACGGGTGTGTCTATGAACTTCTCAAGCTCGGCAAATGCTACTATTTCGTCGAACCTTCGGTCTATTTCCGACTTCTTCATCCCCAGTACGGCACCGCTGAAATAGATATTCTCATGCCCTGTAAGCTCAGGGTGGAAGCCGGTGCCGATCTCCAGCAGGGAGCCTACTCGACCATTAATCTCAGCATGACCCTCTGTTGGGTCGGTGATGCGAGAAAGGATCTTCAGAAGAGTGCTCTTGCCAGCACCATTCGCCCCGATAATGCCGACGACTTCCCCCTTCCTAACTTCAAATGAGACTCCTTTAAGAGCCCAGATGTACTGGTCACGTTCTCCAGGATTCCCGGAACTTCGTCCGCTGTAAGCTCGAGAGAGCGCTCTACTGAAAGTTCTTGCTAGGGCATCACGTAGTGTGCTATAGGGTTCGCGCTTGCCGATTCGGTAGAGCTTCCCCAAGTTTTCAACACGAATGACAACATCATTCATGAGTTTCGCCTCAAGTTGGACTGTAGCTCTTAGCCTCTATACTAGATCTGCGAACGTCTTCTCCATATGCCGGAAGTAGAGAAGGCCGGTGACAAGCAGCAGTAGGGTGATCGGAATGGAGACAGTGAAAATCGGCTCTAAGCCTCCTCCGCTTCCTAAAAGGGCCCAGCGGAAGCCTTCGATCACTCCTACCATCGGGTTGATGCCGTACATAGGTCTCCAAGCTTCAGGAAGCAACCTGCTAGAATAAGCTACTGGAGTGGCGAATAGCCAAATCTGGACAAGGAATGGGACAGCGTATTGCACATCACGGTAGATTGCGTTTAACGCAGACATCCAGAGCGCAACCCCTAGCGCGGTTGCCATGGACAGAAGAATCAGCAATGGCACCAGCAGAATGGCGGAAGTGGGCATTATACTGTAGAACATCATCATCCCCATCAATAGTAGAAAAGCCACGGTAAAGTCTAGAAGCTCTGATAAGACTGAGGCCGCAGGAATAATCAACCTTGGAAGATATACCTTGGTGATAATGCCTCGATTGTCCACAATGCTCCTACTTGCTTGAGTGATAGAGTTAGCAAAGTATGTCCAAGGAACTAGTGCGGTATACGTGAAGATTGGATAGGGAACCCCTTCGGAAGGCATCCTTGCAAGGATACCAAAGATGACGGTGAAAACTACCATCGTAAAGAAAGGTTGAATCAGCGCCCATAATGCGCCGATCACAGTCTGCTTGTACCGCACCTTTATGCTCCTCCAAGCGAAGAAGTAGAGAAGCTCCCGGTACTCCCATATCTCCCTTAGGTCGGGGAACCCCCAGCCGCGTGATGGTCTAATGATCATATTCTTTTGTCCCCGCTCAAGCCACGCAATAATATGTAGTTTGGTTCTTTAAGCTACTCCCTTAGCTTAGAACGCCAGTCGAAGACGACCCAGAGGCATACAGGCTTGTCAATGCTTCAGCCCTAGCCGATCCGCCTTGGAGGATGCGAGTCTTCATAGGCGTCAAGAGCTTGAATGCGATCCGAGCCAGTATCAACCTCAAGTTCACATCTTTGCCATCGAACCTGCTCTCTGAGCCCTTCATGTAAGCTTTTGCTTGGATCAAACCCTAGAAGGGCTCTCGCCCTATTGATATCAGCGTGAGTATCCCTTACCTCCCCATGCCGGGATTCCTCATATCTAACACTAATTTCTTTGCCCACTATCTCTTCTAGGATGGAAATTGCCTGATTTACGGTTATAGGTTCGCCGCTACCTACGTTGAATATTTCGCCAGGTTCAGCTTTCTCCATGGCTAAGATCGTCGCCTCCACAGCATCAGCCACATAGGTGAAGTCTCTTGAAGCATTTCCATCTCCGTACACTACTACCGTCGAGCCTGAGAGCGCACTATCGATGAATCGGAAGAACGCCATGTCAGGTCTCTGCCTCGGGCCGTAAACGGTGAAGTACCTCAACATCAGGATTGGTACCCCAAAGTCGCGGCGATATATGTGGCACAGATTCTCCGCAGCAAGCTTTGTAATCCCATAAGGCGAGATAGGTCTCGGATTGGTTTCTTCAGGTGTTGGAAGAGCTGTCGCTTCACCATAAATCGATGAGGACGAGGCGTAGATCACCTTCTTTACGCCGGTTCCCTTTAGAGCCTCAAGGACTGCTTGTGTTGCGAGGATATTGTTCTTCACATACTTCTCGAAATCTCTGCCCCAACTGCCTCGTACGCCTGGCTGAGCTGCCAAATGAAACAGATAATCGATAGACCTCATGACATGCGACAGATCCGCCGCTGTCAGGTCCAGTCCAAGGAACTTGAACCTACTGCTCCTACACAGATTTTTCAAGTTTCGTTTCTTGAGCTCCGGTGAGTAATAGTCAGTAAAACAATCGAGCCCTATGACTGTATGGCCCAGCTCTATGAGACGCTCACATAGATGGGAGCCTAGGAATCCTGCAGCTCCCGTAACGACGCTACGTAGAGAGCCTTCCTTGAGCACGTTGGGTCTATCTTGTCTTCTCAAAGCGCTAAGCTCGCCCTGTAATAATCACAATGATCTATTGCGAACCTGATTGGCATGATGCTCCCCAAGAGGTCATTGTCTGATCCTATGATCATATCGCCTAGCCAATGTCCGCTAGGTTATCTATTACATCGCTACGTAGTTGCCTTGGAATGGCTATGGTCTTGGCCCAATCCTTTCGTGCCTTGACAACCGCCAGGGTTTGCACAGGCACAGTTAACGGGAGCATGGGGAGCCGGGCTAAGCCTTCACTCTTGAAACGTTTCACGTAGTTCCGGAGCCAAGTAAAGGCCATCGAAGCTGTAAAGGTGCTTTCACGCTCCGTGGCGACACCGTTCTTAAGCTTCGCGAGGTGCCCATAGTAGACCGCCCTATAGGTTAGGTCCAGTAAGGATGGAATGTTATCACTTCTATGATGGCAGAATTTTATGCGCGGGTCATACAATAGCCTGAAGCCCAGCCTCCTCAGGCGTAGACTCATGTCTACATCCTCGCCATACCTGAACGTGGTGTCGTATAGCCCTACCTTCAATAGTACGCTCCTTCTGTAGGAGCTCACCCCTCCAATGAACTCAGGGTTGACGACTTTTCTATCACCCCAAGCTAATCTACGCGCAGCTCTGAACCTGTTTACTACACCTCTTACACTTGCCAGTATCTCCTGCCCGGATACTCCCACGCAAGGTGCATCATTCTCAAAGTCTTCCGCAGTATATTCAAGGTAATGGCGTTCAGCCTCACAGTCAGCATCCAAGAAAGACACTATCTCGCATCGAGCCGCTCTGACGCCGGTATTCAGAGCATGAGCGCGACCCATGTTTCGCCCATGCTTCACTATCATCACAGGGTACTGCTTCGCCACATCAACGGTTCGATCGGTGGATCCGTCATCAACAATCATTATCTCATCTGCTGGCACAGTCTGACCAAAAAGAGACTCTAGGCATCTTACTATGAATCTTTCCCCGTTGTAGCAGGGTATCACCATTGAAATTCGCATTGAAAATCACTTGCTTTTTAAGGGTGTCTAATGTTCAAATGAGATAAAGATATCAGCGAGATCGAAGAGAAACTCAGAGATTTTCAGAGGAACAAAGGCCTCAGCAGCATCAGTAGCTGATAGCGCAGAAGAACGTGTGGCGCATGCCCCTTGAGCCTAGCTGATGCCATGATTTTTTCCGCTGTGTTGGGCTGCAGTGACTAATGCGTTAGGCCCCTTGCGGATCTTCCGATGAAGCTCGTCAAGAGGCCAGTGACGAACCAGAAGGCATAGTATGTCTCTCGGAGGAGGAGGTATACGAGCCTGTAGGATTTTCTCGAAGCGGATCTTACGTATAGATAGATCAGCCTAGCCAAGAACAGTACCAAGGCGACTATCGACAGGACTGGGCTTAGGAATATGCCTACAATAGAGAGAGCCAAGAGGCTTAGATTGGCGGTACGCCACGCCAACTGGGCTAGCGGGTTGATCCAAAATCTCCTAGGGTCGATCGTTCGCCAATACTTTCTTAGGAAGCGTGGAAATGTCTTCCCATACCAGAAGGCTTGCCTCCGCCACTGGCCAAACGTGTGAATGAGATGTCTCGAGCAGGTGGCATCCACATAGACTGGGAGAATTCCAAGGCGTGCGTGGAGGTCCCTATCCTCACCGAAACCCAATTCAGGATCGAACATCGTCTTCTCCAGTATCTCACGCCTGTATCCGCAGTAAGTGTGAACGTTGGAGCTCAAGTCTCTCCTGAACTCATCGATTGCGCAGTGTAGCTCAAGCCATGTATCTATCTTTGGAACTACCTTTGCTCCGACACACGGATACTTCTCTAACTCTGCCTTGAGATGCGAGACTAGAGTGCGCTCAGTAAGCTCAAAATCCGAGTCAAACAATAAAATGTAATTAGAAATGCTATTCGAAATCCCGATATTCCTAGCATTAGCAGGACTCCGATGGTTGCCATAATCCTCCTCCCTTAGAATGCAAATCCTGAAAGATTCCGAATTCAGTTTACTCGCAAGCTCCCTGACGGCGCTAACCGTTCCATCAGTTGACGCTCCATCTACCACTATGACCTCTATGGGCTGATAGTCTTGGTTGTAGACGCTGGTTATCAGGGGTGAAA
>Ga0209314_10000523_pt1 | contig 17108 bp, 15 predicted proteins | sample I19B2metaG_FD_184146 | JGI IMG/M metagenome (GOLD analysis project Ga0209314, IMG submission 184146) | Lake sediment bacterial and archeal communities from Gulf of Boni, Indonesia to study Microbial Dark Matter (Phase II) - ​I19B2 metaG... | ecosystem: Environmental > Aquatic > Freshwater >...
ACCTACCAAGTATCATTCAAGAATTGACCGAGAAGAAAGGATAGACATACACTGTCACTATTTGCGTCAGAGGCATGGATGAAGACCTTTGGCGTACATTCAAGGCTGAAGCGACATCACTGGGAAAGACTGTTTCTCGAGCGGCTAGAGGATCTCCCGACTTCAGTCGCGGAGAGTGTCAATCCGACTTCGGTCCGCACGAGTTGAAGGCGACCTACGACAAGGCTGACTCGCGGGTTCTGTGCTGACCTAAGACCCTCTCCTTTCTTTCTGTCTGATCACCGCAAGGAGTCAAGAAAGTTGAGAGATGATTTCATTTTCAGTTAGGGTTTTGATCTCAGGTATTCTTTTGAAGTCTGGGTCGTCGCTGATTATTATCGATCCCTCAAGATATGCGGTGGCGGCTATGAAGGCATCGGCTATCGAGACATCGTATCTGCCCTTGAACTCTCCAGCCCTAACGGCGGCCTCCTCACTTATCTCGAGCTTTCGAAGATATACGGCGTACCTCAACTCCTCGGTTCCACCATTCGTGACCAGTGAATCTGAGGCAGAATACATGGATCGCCTATACGATTACGCGATGGATAGGCACGGGAGGGAGTTTGAGAAATATGAGAATGAGTGCCCGTATAGCATAGAAGGACTGGGGGACGAGTTCGCTTGGAAGCAGAGATTCAGCTGGTTTCTATCGGAGAAGGTGCTGCCCTCAACTGGGAAGACTGTTCTCGAGGAGTTCATTGAGAAGTACGTCGCTCCAGATGAGCCGGCGCTCGCAAAGAGGATGCTTCAGATGAAGGAGGTGATCAGGGGGTCATTTAGGGTGCTTGATGACCGTTACCTGCCTTACGTAACTGTCGAGCATCTTGAGACGGGAAACAGGTACGTTGCCGTCTCTAGGGTTGACCCTTCAAAGCGTTTCTTCAAGACTGGCGACGTTATCAATAGTAGAATACGTCCATGGGGCGACAGGTTCTACATGTTCGAGGGCATACTCACCAGATCAGAGCGCGAGGAGGATGTGGCGAGGAGGCTCGGTCTCGTCTCGCCAGAGTTCGTGATGGAGTGGTTCGAAAAACGCGAGATACGGAAGCTTGAGTCTGGAGATGTGGAAGAGGTACTGAGAGCGAAGCTCCCAGAACGCTCGATCGAAGCGTTGAGGCTGCTTTTCTCAAGAGGATGGATTGTCAAGTACGGCGTGTTGGCGAAGCGGTTCTCGGACGAGGTCAGTTTGTGGTGGAATGAGGAGCCACCTAACTCGGATATAGGCCTGCTGAGGCTTCATGGACTGGTTGTGGTTGGGAGGATGCCGAGCCCCACGAGACTCTACAAGGTCGCTGTCGTACCTGTTGAGGCGAGAGCTCAAATTGAGAGGTTCTTCACTCCCTCAGAGCAGGACTGTGGGTGCGTATTCGCTTCTTGCCACGTTTCGCGTTGACCATCTTGGAACAGTTCACCTTGCCGAAGGCAACGGGCTTCAACGTTGTCTTCTCTGCGATAGCAAAGTCCTCATGCCGCGAATTGATGTCCAGAGCCATGATCCGCCTCGGCTCCTGAATCACTGTCAGTTTCACACGTGCTTGGGCAGCTCCTAGGATCAAATCCACCTTCGAATAGCATTCGGTAGGTTATCAGGTACCGAAGACTACAAGCTCGGATTAAGCTTCTCCTCTGGGAAGATACTCCACCCCACTCAGAAGAAGATCACGACAATAGGCCACTATCAAGAAAGCAGGAACGCAGAATAGTACTAGACGAACGTTTCTAGGAGTTTCCCCGCATATCTACAGACAGCGACAGACAGACAGCCCACAAGAAAGAGTGATACCAACACCATATTCGAACACAGCTTTACCCACAAAAATGCGAGTATCTATCCCTTCTTCTTTGCTTGAGAAAGCAAGTCAAGCACTAAGGTAACAGACCGACCGACCATGGCCGCCTTGTCGAGGATGTAGGTTTCTCGCTCAACTCAGCTTGGCTGGGAGAAACGCCACTCTAAAGCCCTCTAGAGTGGACATAACACTCGGCCGAGAGGGAAGCCCTAATTCTAGGGCAAGCTAAGAAATCTAGAAGATTTTTAAGGGGTGGAGTCAAACAAGTAACGGGGAAAGATTGGCCGCAAAGGTTGAAGAAGTCATCAAAAGGCTGGTTCTGCCTGAGATCCGAAAGGTAGTCAAGGACGAGACAGCAGAATTGAGAAGTGCGATGGATGAGCGTTCCAAAGTCACAGCGAATCAGATCTCCGATCTCAAAGTTATCGTAGACGAGCGTTTCAAGGCTACGACGACTCATATCTCTGATCTAAGAGTGATCGTGGATGAGCGCCTGAAGGGCGTTGAGGCTCGCATTAACGCTGTCAATGAGAGGATAGATAGTCTTCACGGTGCTTTTGAGACACTGAAACTCATGCCAAGATTGGTTGAACTAGAAAGAAAGGTGGCAACGCTAGAGGCTAGGGTAGCATCCTAAGAATAATTGCTAGATCGGCCACATGGTGCATGTGGGGCCGTAGAAGTATTGCTTGAAGAGAGAGTTGAGAGCTTACTCCGCGCTGTACTCTGTGAATTCTCTCTTTCTCAGTCCGGATAGGTCCAGTTCACCTTTCGCTAGGTCTATCCGAATCTCCCATTCTTCCATGGCAGTTGCTCCAACGATTGCCCCTACCTTCCTTCCGTCGATGACTCCGATTTCGTCAATCGGGGCCGCCTTCATTATGAGTTCTAGGCCGTCTATCTCCCCGTGAACGATACATTCCTCGGATATTGTAATCGTTCTCCCTCCGAGACCGATCGTGTAGGGCGATCTCACTTTGATTCTTGGTGCGGATGAGACGATCTCCCTTAGGAGGTCAAAGGTGAAATTCAGGCATTGGACCCTAGAATATCTGCGCTGAAGGAGACGGTTGATGTTAGAGTCAAGTCTTTGGAGCAGTCTCTCAGCACGAGGATAGACGCCCTAGAGAAGCGTATACCAGTCATCGAGGAGATAGCCGTCATCAAGGTCAGGTTAAGCGACCTAGAGAGGAGGGTGCAGCCAAAGGCATAGGCTTGTTGATGGAAACATGGCGAGCGCAAACCCCTGAACTTCATTCGGGCAAGAAATGCGCGGCCCTTCTAAGCCGGACGACATAAGCTCGTTAACATCCTCTGTTCGTTAGCAGATACTTCCTCATGTCTAGGTTGTATCTTCTCGTGCGTAGGTAGTCTGCGATGGTGGTCTTGAGGTTGGGGAAGGATGGGTAGTGTCTGTATGCGAGGAGGTCGTTATCGGTCTGCCTCCAGCATTCCTCCATCTCATTGAACTCTGGACAGCCTAAGGGGAACCATCTCACTCTAAGTGTCGCCCTGTTCTTCCGGAGGTATCTCTGAACCTTGGCTGACCTATGATGCTGTCTGGCTCTGTCCGGGAAGAGGTATAGCCTTCTGAACTTTCTGTGGATCTTCTTGATGAAGTCGAGGCATGTGTCCTCATCGAAGTGTGCGTACTGGCGGAAGAGTTGTCGTCCGTCGAGGAAGAGAGACTAATTGCTACTCGTCTTCGGGGTAGTACGTCCAGTATCCTGACATAGTCTTCCGGGTGTATGCTCCTGTGGTAAAGCTCTGCAGAGGATGGTTGCCTCTATCGGACCAAGGGCCGATGTAATATTCTCCTAGGGGCAGGCCTGTGCCCGCTCCGATTAGTCCTGGCGGATCTCGGTCGAGATATTTCCGCCACCATCTCTCAGAATAGAATAGGGCGACATAGTTCGTTCCGATACATTCATTGGTGAAGATATAGCCCTGTTCAACTAGATGTGGCCAAATGTGCTTGACGCAGGTGTGCAGACTTGCCTCCAAGTCCACATCAAGAAACGCCAACAATACTGGAGAATCAAGCTTCGGAAGGGTGTCTTTGAACCACCCTTTTATGAACTCACAGCATTCCAAGGCTCCATATCGTTTGATATTCGACTTCACTTCGTCAAGCGTTCCTAGATAGTCGCCTATCCTATACTCCTTGGCCTCACGGTCGCCTAGTTCTCCTTCAGGAAGTCCCTCAAAGGAATCGTATACCTTTAATTTTCTGCCAGCAATCTTGCAGACGAGTGACAGATTCGCAGCAGAACCACCCTTCCATGTTCCACACTCGATGACATCGCCAGGTGCGTCTGGCGGGGTTTCGAGAATCTTTAGCGCCATAGCCAGATGCGACTTGTACGAGGTGGCGGTTGGGATCCGTCTGGTATTGAGAAACATCCTCAGACCTAGCTTGAGCTTCCTGAAAGCGGACATTCTGTAAGATTCGTGGATGCTCTTAGAATTCAGGATAAAGAAGATGCTGACAGGCACCGAGAGAAGACCGTATACCTTCCTGATCAGCTCCAACATAAATATCATGACCCTCCGGCGCCCAATGTAACTGCATCTCTGTGCCTAACCTATATCAATTGTGGCAGGACTGGATTGTGTCCACTCAATCCCGGAAACAGCTCCAAGAGCCGTCTACTTTTATCAAATCAGAGGCAATTGTCGAAAGCAATCCAGTGGAATACTTCGGTCAAGTACTGTTTTCTGACTTCAATCAATAGGAACATCAAGGCTATGTTCTGTACGACACTTTCATCTACGTGTAGAGGAAATCCGCATCGGCCCTGATTCCTTCACTCAATTGGGCTCCGGCGGGTAACTTATTTATATCGTCCACGCGGCACTCCCCGTCCCTACTAGGGCAGATCAAGATGAAGCGAGAGAAAGCCCTCGCATTGACCTTCATCTCAATCATACATCTCAGCCTAATCTTCACGGTCTGTCATGCTGGAGTTGCTGACACCTCGGGATGGTATACTCACGTCAGCGGGGTCCTCAAGACCGATTACTACCTGCTCTATCCTTTCCTAGCTAGAGATCTGAAGATAAGTCTCTCAAAGTTCGGCGAGAAGATCAACCCAACCCTCACTCCAGCGATAGGCCTTCAGTACAACGGACCAGTCACAGGTGACCCGGCCACCAGCGGAGCAGATCCCTTCTCAAACCCAGGAGTCCAGATGAACGAGTGGGTTGACGGCTGGTGGCTGGCATTCACTTACCAGCATAGAACCCTAGGCTGGAGAACTTTATGGGCGTACGCGCTCTTCAGCGACTTCACTGAATATGGGTCACCGCTAGATGGAGACTACGCTTCAGGAAGAGTGCAGGGAGGATGGATCCGGTATCCTAGGACAACGGGGCCGGAGGCTGCAGCTGACATGACACCTCACGGCGGAAGAAAAACCAACGGGAAGGTCGTGACAGAAGAGTTGAGAGAACTCTACAAGGGGCCGAGAAGATACGTCGCACTGTTGAGCCACAGGCTCTACGACAGCAGTGTGAAGACGGAAGGTGGCCTCTGGGTTGCCGACGAAGGTCCCGGAGACGCAGTGATCCAGTTCAATATCTTGATCGAGTTCAACAAGGTGAAGAAGTATGTCATTCAGAAGAAGGATGTGAAGCTCCTCCTCGACGACAAGACGATGGCCGGTGACAATGCTTGGCTGGAGTTGAGGAACAGCGGCCAATGGGATCTAGGCACAAGCCTACACTACAGAAGCTACGCACACTTCTGGACTGCTACGTCGAGCGAAGGAGCCTTGGCAACAAAGTACGGCCAGGACTACCACAAGCCTAGCGCCGACATGCTCTACGGCATGCAGTGGCCCGGGATGACCGAGCAGTGGGGTAAGTATGCGAAGGCTCAGATCATCTCATCTGTGACGCCATATGTTGGATGGACAACCTTCTGGCCTCACCCAAGCTATTGGACCGTCGATGGCTTCGTCCACCCATACGGCAAATGGGGTAAAGACATTGGTGGACATTGGCCTTGGTCGGCGTACCAGCTGCGAGACAACGATATGGCTACAGAGCCTGAGATACCCTTTGTTGGAGGTGAGTGGGACTTCATCTTCAGCCTTTCCCGGGACATGATCCGGTTCACAGGCATTACCACGTACGGCGTAACCGACCAGAACGACTGTGACGATGTGAACGCTTGGGGTAAGGGTACGGCCTATCCCACGGGCAGCCACGGGAGCAACGTCCTTGACAGGGAGGTTCTCTTCCAGAACGATGAGATCTTCAAGCCATTCGATCTGAATGACGCAGCACACATGGCAACGTCTAGGAAGGTGCAGTTCTTCTCCGGTAATGGTTGGACGAAGATCTTTGACTTAACTGAGACACCGTTGGATCCAGCATCCGCCATATGGGACAGGTACTGTAGCTTCGCGGAGAGAATCTTGGTTGGCGGAGCTCTCTACAAGAGGGTTTCAGCATTTCCAGGCGCCGGGGAATACACTTTGACCGGGCATACAATAGAGTTTGGAGTTGCGCCGCCATTCGGAACGAACAACATCAAGGTGCTGTACTCAACTCTTCCTTCTGGTGGAGGATCGTGGGAGTGGGTTACGGTGGGTAAGGAAGCCGCGACTATAGACTCTTCAGGCGCTGCCATGGTGAGCGGGGCCTTCAAATCACTCAGGAATATCGAGGTCGTTATGTCAGGGTTGGACATAAGCGACATAGTTCACGGACCGAACGCCGCATATCTATTCTACAGGTTCACGATCGGCGCTGGAACAAGAGCAGACTATAGAGACGGAAGTGGGAGATCCCGTTTCCTCGACGATTTCTGTGGGACCTACGCCATCGACTCTTCAGGCATGATACATGTTGGAGGACCCCTAGCCAACCTCGGCGCCGAATACGTCAACGATTTCCTACCAGTATTCTACGGCACGGTAGGCACGTTCTGGTACACTGACCCAGCATATCAAGGCAGGATAGTCGCCGCCTACTGCAGCGGCATGAGGTCCTATGCCGGACTGGGCTACGCCGTGCTGGGCGTCTACAAGGACATAAACGGAGCGGTTCATCTTGTCATTTGGGGAGCGACAGGGCAGGACACCTACTACGCAACGGTATGGTTCTGGAGAGGGATGAAGGGCTTCGTTGACAGCGATGGCAATGGGATCCAAGATCCAGGCGAACCCTCGATCAGCAGCCCCGGACTGACATGGCTCACGACCGAGAAAGCAGGTGTAACCTCGATAGTACTGTACTTCGACTACTCAAAGCATATTACTGGCACAAACTTCGTCATCATCAAAGAAAGAACCGGCACGATAAGCGAGATAGGCTCCCACACATAAGCGCCACATGCTTCCAGAATAGTTTCGCCTTCAGACGCAATTGGACATGGCGAAGTGAAGGCGCTTGCTGTCTAGGCTGTGAACGAGCCATATCGAGGAAGCCCCCCTGATCGACGGATAGTACGTCAAGACGCTCTTGTACGTCGGATCGGGTCCAACCTCTTTCATCGCTCTTCGTACAGCTTCTTGGACGCTTGTCTTCTCTACGATCAGAGCCCTCAGGAGGACGAGCGTCGCTCTGTCCGTATGCTGAAGACTGACCTTCTCGTTCCAGCTTACAAAGACGCTGGCACCCTTGTCAATGAATGCCTTGGCGAGATGCTCGTTGTATAGGCCTAGGCAACTGGACAAGATTATGGCTGCGCCATCAAAGTTTCCCTGCATGCTCACTCTCACGAACATGGGGCCAACAGTGAACACTGATCTTTCCTCCACTTCAGGGTTCAGAACGCCTCCCATAATCTCGTCTGAGAGCTGCTCGAAGACATACTTGGACATGCTGTAGGGTTCAGATGTGAATAGGAACGTTGGATGCTCAGGGAGCTCCTCCGAGATGCCTGCATGCACCCTCAGGATTATGAGCTTGTACCCGTAGGTTGGAAGCTGTCGGTAGAGATCAACGGTGACCTCATCGCTCCTATGCAACTTGACGGATAGGCCTTGGGCCTTTAGGAGTCTAGACGTCTCCTCTGTGAAGTCCGTAGACCCTAATCCTCTGCGTTGCAGGTCGTTAGGGCTCCGCTGTCTTGAATTCTCTGCGCCTTATTTTCTCTGAGGCCTTTTTGAAGTAATGAGGAGAGCGTCTCGTTGTCGGCGTCTAAATGCGTCCTTGCAGCCACCTTGGATGCCCAGTCGATCCAAACACGTTCTTCACCATGGTGCCGATTCAAGAGAGACTGTACAGGACATGAATGGCTCCGCCAAGTACAAAGAGTGAGCTCGCTTGAATCGCCGCAATCTGGAGGACTTGACCATGGCCAACATCACATGAAAGAAACCATCCCCCAATCACAGAGCCCGATACCACAAGAAGGTTGGACATAGGCATAGCAAACTGGACTGCTCCAGACGCAAGAAGCCCAACGGTCAAAGCTATTCCCCGCAACCACCCCTCATCCCCGGCACAGAGACCGCAATCGTCTCTCAAAGGGCTAACTAATCCCAAAAGTTGGAGAAGCCCTCCTGCCGCAAGGATCTCAATGGGCATCATGTAGAGGATCCTGCACTGCTCAGGGTTGGGGATCACAAGAATGCTGAAGGAGACGACCGCCATCCAAGACAGGACCAGTCGCACCGCCGACTCCCTCATATGATAGAGCCTGTAGAGACCGACCAATGAGAGAGCATAGATCAACGGTATTGCATATATTCCGAGTCCAAAGTAGCCCGAGAGTTGCACCTCATCTTGAAGAAAACGAGCAAAGTTGAGCGGACTCAGTCGAGCAATGTACGATGCCGTTCTAAACCATACACCCTGAAAACTTCCCGACGCTTCCGGCACGACTAGACTGATAAAGAGCGCAGGCACAACTGCACATAGAGATCCCAACGCGATCCTGACTGCGAATAGCTCTCTTGCCTTCGAAGGTTGATCAGCCTGTCGCCATGAAGCGAAGCAGTAACCTATCAACACCAGTGTCGCGAAGATCCATGTTGGAAAGTGTAGTCCAAATGTCACCCAAGAGAGAGCTATCGCCACAATGGCCCACATCCTAGACCTCCTTTCTGAGCTCTTCAGCATAGCGGTATAGAAGAGCATCAACAAGACAAGTGCGAGCCAGTTGCTGACTATGAAATACCTGATGCCAAAAGTGATGTGGGGAGAGATGGACACCAGGATCGCGCTGAGAACGGCAAGTCTTCTGTCTTTCAAGCAAGAACTTGTGAATAGATAGGTCGAGACTGTGAACGCGGCTGTCAATGCTATTTGAAGGTAGCTGAGTAGGGCTTTGGCCTCAATCGCGAGACAGGCCCTTGTCAGGTGGAAGATCAGAAAGAGCAAGGGCCGGTCAGTTGCGAGAGCGTACGCTACCCCAAAATGATCCATCTCCTGCAGTGCCGATAAGTAATACTCAGCGTCGCCGGTCAATGGGTAGCCCATAATCAACCTGTAGGAACTAACAACAACGCCCAGTGCCACTGCCGGCACCAACAGCAACTGGCGGTACGGGAGCTTCCATCTCTTGGATGAAATTTCTCCAACAGTTCGTGCTTCCGAGTCCGCTCTCAGACTCTTGGTGTAATCAGCCAGAACAGGGAGCCAGAATGGCTGTGTCGTTAACAAGGCGAACGTCGCTACCGTACAAGGGTAGAGCCACATCTGGACTCTTTCGATGAGGCTGACTGTATTGAAAGGTATCCTATGTGATGTGCTCTCCATTGCAAGAAGTATGCTTCCCAACAAACGCATGGTCATAATCAACAAGGGCGACAACAGAGATGACAGGAAGAGCGCGGCGCCATATCTAGCCGGTATGTTGAATAACTTCTCGCAGTCCTTCAACTGAAAACCTATCGCAGTGACAACTCCTGCCACAATCAAGAACGCCCCCCACGCCTCTAAACTAGACGAAACCCGAGGTGATTCAGCCATATCGGAAACTGCAACTAGGAGCGATCCTAGGAATGGTACTGCACTCATACTCGACAGGACCATCGAACGACCATGGAAGACACACCAACTCGCGATCCCGGAGATGGCACCTGAGACAACCCAAGCCCTCCAATCAAGAGTAGGCGAAGCGAGAACAATGTCAATGCCCCAAGAGTGGCCGGCCCATATTAGAGAACCAAGGAATAGGTGTAGAGCTTCGAGACAAAGGATGAAAGAGAAAGAACCGGCTCTCTCAGTCAAGTGATTTGACCTCTATGTCCCCACTGCTCTTCTTAGAGCTCTTATGCTTACGGTCTCGCGGTCCGCAGCAGACGCCGCGGCCAGCCTCAAAACCTCCCTCCGATTTCTTGACTTGATCTTTGACGTGGCCTAGCTTCTAAAAGGCTTTGAGTATCAGTTCAACATCTCGCAGAGTTGGAAATTGGCCCCGCATATGCCATGCCAATCGGAACCTGAACCAAGCATCAGAATCTTACCTTGTTGACGGGGGAGAACATCTAGATCCAGCGTTTAGCCACTTGGCTTCCCCTCACCATTTTTGAGGGGGCATTCCTGAATCTCCGTACCCTTCTCCACGGTCCTCTATCAGTATCTGGCCGGCCGCAGGCCGCTGCAAGGCCTATGTTTTCGCTTCAATCGTTGGGGTTGACCACACGTATCGGATCACATACTCCGCCTTGGTTGTGTCAATCTGCTTGATTGTCCTAGCGAGGTTTTCGACGGGAACCATTATGGTGCTCCTCCCTATTTTGAACCCGTCGAGTTCATGGAGGAGCCCATGGTACCTGTATCTTCCTCTTCCCCTGCCTTGTATGGCGTTGATGAACTTGACCTTTCTTCTGGGGGGGAGGTGGCTCAGATCGTATGTGATCAGTGCGTACGGTTTTAGGAGATCTCCAGCCAGGGACAGAAGGCTCAATGGTCGGCGACTGTAAAGGATTCTGCCCTCACTCATCACAGTGGGCAATAGCTTGGAAGACCTCAATTCATCCAAAGTCATTGGAATGGCCTGAATGAAAATGTCCCGCTTTGCGGTGACTTCAGAGATGTGAGGTGAACCTTCAGCGTAGGATTCCTCGTCGTCGAAAAGGATAAGCAGGTCGATATCGCTTCCCTCACTGAATTCTTCACGCGAATAGCTTCCAAAGAGTATCACGGCCAAGACGCCTCGTATCCTAGAGATTTCGCCTACAATTTCGCGAATCTCTAAGTCGAGTCGCTCAGCGTCTTCCAAGTTCAACCTTCTCCCCTATCCTTAGTTCTCGGAAGACTTTGTCGAGGATCTTGAGAGCTTGCTCTGCTCTCTTGCCGTTCACTCCACCGTATCCCAGAGCCCCATATATTGACCAGAGGCGATCCCAAGCCTTTGCCAAGTCCGCATGGTGGGAACGAAGCCACCGCCTCCTGTTGTGGTGCGCTGTTCGGGGATGCTGATGAAAATGCAGGTTCTCCATAGCGGCGCAGGCCTCAACCATCTGCTCGAGGGAACGAATGGCAAGCAAGGCAACATTCGAGTATCTCTTCGACCGATACTCCTCCTTCGCTCCGTTCAGGTTCTCATCAGCAAGACGCGCATGTTCCCTTGAGGTTCCCATGAACATGGTTAATTATTAGCAAAAATAAAAACCTGGTGCCTCCATAATCTCTAACCATGGCGACTCCAAATACACCCAAAGATTCGATGAATACTTCTGGTTAAGGGTTATTCACGCCCAGCGCTACGATTCCAAAGCTGGGAGCCAGTGAAGGATATGGTGAGAGAGGTGAGCGCGACGCGTACAACCATCATGCCCTACTCGGAATGCTAGTGGACGTTAGTCTGCTTCAGCGACAACAATCAAAGTTGAGAGCGAACTCCATCAGGAGCGCCTCAACATGCCTCAGTTTCTCTTCCACAGGGTCTGGTGCTAGACCCAACTGTTCCATGGCAACAGATCCCAGGAGATAGACACCTTCATCTCCGAAAATAACCGGTGTGGCACTTGCGCTGTAACCCTCAATCTCGATTCCCGCCTCACCTAGAGGCCTCTCCAGAATCCTGTTATCCGGCAACCTGAGCTTAGCCATTCTGACGGAGCTCACGTCCAGCTCCCTGAGAACATTGGCTGGCAAGACGGTGTAAGTAGCGCCAGTATCGACAACGAACTCAACAACCATCTTCTTGGCATCAGCGACGGGTTTCCACACCTTAGCTCGTTATGGAGCTTGAACGTTTCCTGAACCCTAGAGAGATAACCGCGCAACCTGCCTAGAGTCGACCTTAACGAAGCTAGGCGACAGGAAACTTAAAAGAAGCGCGCAAGACTTTGCTACAAAAGTCCGAGGCAGCCGGTTAGGTCTCATGAGAATCGCGATGGTGACCCATGGCTTTCCACCTAAGGAGACGATGGGCACTGAGTGGCACAGCTACCTTCTAGCGAGAGAACTATCAAAGAAGCACTCGGTCTATGTCTTTAGCCGCGGGGCAGGAGAGAACTATGAAGAGTATTCAGAGGAATTCGACGGAATTCCTGTGAAGAGGATAAATACACCTACGGGTCAACGGGCGTTCCTCGATACATACATCGATGACCGGGTGGCGTTGAGCTTCTCCGAGTTCTTGGAGGATTCAGAGCCCGATGTGGTCCATGTGCAACATTGCCGTGGCCTCGGCCTTTCTATTCTGGAAGTCGCGGTCGAAAAGCGCATACCAACACTATTATTTCTTCACGACTTCTATCTGATGTGCCATAGGGTTCATCTAGTCAGACCAGATTGGCAGCTGTGTGCAGGTCCAAAAAGTCAAAGACACTGCGAATATTGCATCCTCTCATTCGACCCCTCGCAAACGGAGGCTGGGGCTCACGAGTCAGGTCTGAGAAGGTATCGCTATGTTCAAGGGCTCCTTTCTAGGGTTAACCTGATCATAGTTCCTTCTGAATTCGTCAAGAAAAGCTTCGAAGCGAATTTTCCGACGATCAACAATATAGCCGTATCGCCCTTGGGAGTAGACTTGGAATTCACAAAGGATTTTCAGAAAAGGGAATCAGAAAAGCTGAGGTTCGGATATTTCGGGCCAATCTATCCACATAAGGGCGTTCATGTACTGGTCGAAGCTTTCAAGGATCTACAAGCCGACAAGGTGGAACTTAGAGTATATGGCGGCGGAGACATAAGCTATCTGGAGACGCTGAAAGAGAACGCTTCGAAAGACAATGTTCACTTTTTCGGCGCCTATTCGCATAGCGAACTCGCCAAGGTTCTATCAGAAATCGACGTTTTCATCATGCCATCCATTTGCCATGAGAGCTTCTCCTTCACGATCAGAGAGGCGCTGGCTGTTGGCATCCCAGTGATAGTCGCGGATGCCCGAGCCCAATCCGATGCAATCGTTGAAGGGGTCAATGGGTTGCACTTCAAATGCGGCGATGTCAATGATCTCAAAGGAAAGCTTTCGCTCTTGGCAGAAAAGCCATACATGATTAGAAGGTTGAGCAATAACGCAAGGAAGAGTAGCATTCGAGCCATCGACACGCAAGCCGAAGAACTGGAAAGCCTGTACAAGAAGTCGATCAAGGAGGCTGGAAGGAGAGGACCTGTTGAGGAGGAACAAGGATTTCCGGCGGGGCGCGTGCTGACCAATCTCTTGCGGTATGTCAGGAGTCTGGAAAAGGAGCACTCGGATCTTCTGATCACAAGAAGAAGCACTGAACATTCGGCGAAGGCGACCCTGCTGGCCCTCTATCATGTCCGCCCTGACTTGCGGCAAGCCTTTCCCGAAGTGGCTTCAGGTAATTATCGGAAGATCTTTGCTTGGGCAACCAGCGTTCTGACGAGGAAATTCGAAGACCAATCCTATTCAAATCTAGCTCCCTGTGCCCCTTGGCTATTGTCAAGAGAAATTGGGGCGTATGATGCTCTTTTCAAGGAGAAAGAACGGGAGGTCGAGAAGCTAAGGAGTGAACTAGAATCATCCTCTCAACTAATCTCATCTAAAGAAACCGAATGCAACAAGTTGAAAGCGGAACTTGACAGAAAAGTCCAAGAGTTGAAGCTTCTAGAAAGCAGGTCGATGGAGTTACGTGATGTCATACGGAGCATACACTTGAGCCCCGCGTGGAGCTTCATAGAACTCTACAGGACTCTTCTCAATAGATTTGCGCCTCCTTGGACTTTCAAGCGGCGACTGGTCGAATTCGCAACTAGCATACTGGTTGGACTCAGTCAGCTAATTCGTCGACAAAAATCTGGAAGAGTGGTCTCGGAGAGTTCTCTCCTCGCACAGAGACTCCAATATCAAACGTGGAAGGAAGCCACTGCCAGGAGACTTGGCACTGGGAGAGCCAAACCACCGTCAGTGAGAGACAAGTCTGTAGACGTAATCATATCAGTCCACAATGGATACTCATTCTTCCGGCGATGCATGGAGAGTGTCTTACGCCACACCACGCCACCGTACCGAGTAGTAGTCATGGACGATGCCAGCTCAGATCCTGACCTTCTGAGCTACCTGGAAACGCTCAAGGCTATGAAGCAAGTTGTTATCACGCGTAACCCCAAGAACATGGGTTACGTACACACTGTCAATCAGGCCCTGCAAAGCACCAAGGACGATGTCATTTTGCTCAACAGCGATACAGTAGTGACAAAGAACTGGCTGGACAAACTCTACAGGTGCGCCTACTCTAGTGAGAGGATAGGAAGCGTAGGCCCTCTAAGTAATAATGCTACTATATGCTCTATTCCGAACTTCTGCGAGAAGAACCGCCTTCCGGATGGCTTTGACGTAGACAGTTTTGCGGACTTGGTTGACCGGTCATCGGTGAGGCTCTACCCAGCGATCATAACGAATCCAGGATCTTGCATCTACATTAAGCGACAAGTCATAAATGAAATCGGGATTTTCGACGAAGCTTTCTCACCTGGATACGAGGAGGAGAATGATTTCTGTATGCGTGCGTTCAGAGCGGGTTATGTGGCGGTTCTTGACGATGCTACGTTCATCTATCATGAAGGTGAGGCCTCGTATTCTGAGAAGGCCTCAAGCCTGAAGAAGGAACACTATCAGCTGATGGAGCGAAAGAACCCGGGATATATGGAGCTGGTTGAAGGCTTCATCAGAGAGAACCCCATTAAAGATATTCAGGAGAGGATCAGAGGCGGCATCATAGATGAATACGCCAAGACACGACCAAGACTGCTTTACGTCATCCACAAATCCATTTATGGTGGACCACCGGGGGGCACAGAGTTCCACTGTCTTCAACTAGTCGAAAATCTCAAGGAGTATCTTGTCTATGTGCTCTACCCTGAAGGTCAGAATCTAGTACTGCAAGAGCACAGCCCGCTTGGAATCAAAGAATACACATATCCGAAACGATATTCAACTCAACACTGCATCAAAGACCCAGCCAGTGAGAACCTTCTTCGTCAGATATTGAAGGAGTTCTCCATTCAACTCGTACACGCCCAACATCTGTTGGGTCTACCGCTTTCATTTATCCAAGTTGCCAAAGGGCAAGGGGTGCCGGTTGTTCTCTCTCTAAACGATTTCTACTATGCTTGTCCCCAATACATGCTTCTCAAAGATGGGAAATCGTACTGTGGAGTTCCGGAGGATTTGACCATCTGCGATTCCTGTCTTCACAGGCAATTTGGCTACTCTAAAGGATTCCAGGTGTCTTATCGCCGCTACTGTCGAGATCTACTAGCGGAGGTGGACTTCATCACATGTGCCTCGCAAGCCGCGGTAGATATCTATAGAAGGGCCTACGAGATGCCCGGAGACAAAACTCAGGTCATCCCGCACGGCTACACACCGTTCAGCAGTTCTAAGAAGGCCAGTTCCAAGAACAGCACCAAGATCGCCTTTGTTGGATCGATAACCGCTCCCTTCAAAGGACGAGACCTAGTACTGCAAATGCTACGTCTCAATCGTAGACCCGAACTAGAGTGGCACTTCTTCGGCCTCCATAGCGATGTGAGGCCATTTCTGGCAAAGCAAGGAATGACTCCGATTGGAAAACTTACCTTCCACGGAAGATACGAGCGGCAACTTCTCCCTGGCCTGCTCGAACGGGAGGAGATAGGTCTAGTAGTCTTGCCATATGTGCAACCTGAGACATTTTCTCTGGTACTGTCAGAAGTCTGGTCTGCCGGTGTGCCAGTAGTCGCGCCTGACATGTGCGCTCTCGGTGAGAGAGTCAGGGAGAACGGGGGAGGATGGCTCTATGTGTACGACTCTGGCGCTGAGTCAGTCTTGGAACTTCTCTATCGAATAATCGACGACAAAGAAGACTATCAAGAAAAGCTAAAGGAATGCCAGAAGATGCACGTAACGACGTTATCGGAGTACCTAGGAAGCTACAAGACGCTATATGAGAAGATCCTTCAAGAATCTGAGCCAGAAAGAAACGAAATCAAGGCGAAGCTAGTACAGGAGTGACTGGCTTTAAGTCTAGCGCTTGGCATTCTTGTGGAAACCGGCGTCGTTCAGTTTTGAGGTTCTTCCCAGTAGGGACTATACAGGCCACCAGAACCATAAAGCGAGATACACATATCTAGTCTAAGGTAATGCCTATGGACATGTGATTTGATGCAACGGTGAAGTCGACTTACGAGCCGAGCCAGAGATTCGCATAAGTCAGGAGAGTTTGCCTAAATGGTAACGCTTCCAAGCGTGGCGATCATGATAATAAACTACAACGGTTTGAAGTGGCTGCCAACTTGCCTAGAGAGTGTGGCTAGAACCGACTATCCAAGACTTGATGTTTACATCGTCGATAACGGAAGCGTTGACGGTTCTGTGGAGTACGTCAAGAAGAATTTCCCGTGGGTAAAAGTCATTCAGCATCCGAGAAACCTAGGGTTTGCTGAGGGCTACAATAGAGCCATACGGAAGATCGAAGCAGATTATGTTGCACTTTTGAATAGCGATGTTGAGGTTCTGAACCCCGGCTGGATCAAGCTCCTAGTGGATGTCGAAACCAAGGATCCGATGAATGCAGCTGTTGCTTGCAAGATGGTTTCTATGGATGATCATTCTCGTATCGATTCAGTCGGCGGAATGGGTATCCCCTTCTGGAGGGGTTTCGTCGACATAGGCAGAGCGGAGTATGATCAAGGACAGTACGATCAGAAAGGTTTCGAACCCTTCGCCTTTTGCGGAGGCGCAGCCTTGATCAAGCGGGTTGTCTTCTTGAGGCTTGGAGGGTTTGACGGAAAATTCTTCCTATATGTTGAGGATGCAGATTTCTCTTGGCGACTGAGACTCCAAGGCTACAAGATTGGTTTTGCGCCTGACGCCAAGATTGCCCACTATTTTTCTGGGACAGCCGGAAGCAAGGC
>Ga0209314_10000524_pt1 | contig 17107 bp, 15 predicted proteins | sample I19B2metaG_FD_184146 | JGI IMG/M metagenome (GOLD analysis project Ga0209314, IMG submission 184146) | Lake sediment bacterial and archeal communities from Gulf of Boni, Indonesia to study Microbial Dark Matter (Phase II) - ​I19B2 metaG... | ecosystem: Environmental > Aquatic > Freshwater >...
TAGGCATCGTCTGAAACCATCATCGCCGAAAGCTGATTATCACTCATCGCATTGCCGCCGCTGTCAGTCAACATGTCAATGAATATGTCTCTCGTTCTGAGTAAGAAAGTGTTGTAGCCACCTTCTTCTATGGCTTTGAGTCTCTCTTCAATTGGAACGAGTCTTGTTTTCTGCACAATCTTTATCTTGTGCATTTCAACGGGGATCTCTTTCCCTGTGGATAATTTGACGATCATTTCAACTCGCCTAGAGTTTGCTTACCGTCAATAATAGCTGTTTCCTATCTTAATCAATTTGTTCTAATAAGGAAGTCAAGAGAAATTCTTCTTGGTGAAAGGTTAATATCCTATCTCCCTATTGGAGTAGTGTTACAGCTCGAGCGGTTGAACGCTAGTGGTTAAATCTTTAGAGAGGACCGGGCGGGAGATCATCAAAGCCTACAACAATGATCCAGAAGACTGGAGGGTCCTCGTCGGCCGAGACACAGGCAGGCACTTGAGCGTCTTGATCTCCCACGGCGAAGAACTCTGGATAGTGAAAGAGGAACCGATCAACCCATACAAGTCGGTCGGCTACGGAGCCAAAACCTTTCAAGACGTGGAGCTCCTAAAGAATATCTCACCATACACATTCGGGTTCAGGCCCCTCACAAGGAACCAGATAGAAGAATTGACATCCTCAATGGAGAAGAAGAAGAGCATAAACGAAATCCTAACCGACCTGATGGCTAAGAAGCCTGTCTCATTCAAGGATATAGCCAGCCCAATGGTTCTTCAGGGCCCGGTTATACACTCGCCGAAGCCCATCGATTACATCTCTGATAAGCATAGGCAGTTAGACTTGAAGCTCAAATTCGAGTTGGAGAAACTCCTTCACAGAAAGTATCCTCAAACTGTTCTACCTTACCTCTAAGGGCTAGGTATTTGTAAGAGCCGCCGTATGGAAAACGATACTTAGAACTCTCTCTTACCTATGCCGACGGGGACAGCTACGTGTTCTTTCTTCTCACCCGCCAACTCTATCACTATGAGGCATGAGTCGTCTCCTCTTCCGATAGAAGTATCCAATGTCAGTCTTCTCACAGGGATCGAAGCGTTCTCAACGATCGCGCCGGATATATGCTTCTCTATCTGGCAGAGAGAGCCTCCAGTCGATTGAGCAAGTTCATTTCCGAAAGGACATCTAGTCAACTTCATGATAATCTTGGACCCATTAGCTATTTCCATACGGCATTCTCCATCGATCCTCCTCTCCAAGTCGCCTAGTGCATCAGCGACAAGCTGAGGAGTCCAAGATTTGATCTTCCATTCGCTTGAGTAGAGTTTGACCAACCTCTTAGCGAAGGCTTTCGCAAATGTCTTGAATAGGACCTCGCTCACCTGCTCTGAGAAGAGCTTACGGCATGTCATCGCGATCGAAGCGATCTGACAGGCAGTGAAAGAATGCCTGTCGAGCTCACTAAGGGTTTCCAGTCTGAAGCTTAACTCTTCAAGATCGCTCAAACAAACTCGCCGAAACTAGAGTTGCAAAACCAAGATTTAACTCCATTTGACATCTGGAAAGATGGATCTTAACGTTTCGAAACAAATTAAGAGGGAGAGGCCGTCAGCCTTCTTCCAGTGGCCCCTACGTCGAACGGTGGCTACAAAGCAGGAAGAACGCCGACTCCGAAACCTCGCGGTCTCTACGAGTTCAGACATCTGATGATGAATTGGCTAATCTCGGTAAGATAAGATCTTCATGCCTTGAACTATTGCCTTGAAAACAAAAGACTATATAGGAACTAGCATTAATCAAAATGTATTTACTGGTGAATATGTTTTGGAGAGATTTCCTACAGGGATTGAGACTCTTGATGAGCTTATAGAAGGGGGATTACCCAGGCCTTCTGCCATAACCATTCTTGGAGATGTCGGTGTAGGAAAATCACTTCTTTGTTGGCAGATTATGTGGAACGCTTTAAGGCGAGGAGTTAACGTTTTGTTTTATCTGACTGAAGAATCGGCGGATGAGATGAAAGATGACCTCCTTAGATATGGCTGGGACATAGATATATTCCAGAAAGAGGCAAAACTAAAAGCCGTAGATATTTTTTCAAGAGGGGTCAAGATCGCTGAAGAATCTGTTATGGAACCCGAAGAGCTGATGAAAAAATCCTTCAACTTCTTTGAAATACTTAAAGAGGGAAGAGATTATTATTTTAGAACCCTTAGAGGGAAAGACCTTTTAGTCATTTTCGATTCGCTGTCAACAGTCTTTTTAGTCATGGAACCTAAGAAAGCATTGGCCTTTCTTCAAAATTTAAAGATGGCAACGAGAGTAGCAAGATGTGTCGGAATAGCGACTCTTCATACCAAAGTGCATGACGACAAAATTGAAAATATCCTCAAAAGCTATTCTGATGGAATTATCGAGATGAAGGCGGTCGAAAAAAGTGGAAAGATAGTTCATTATATGAATATTACAAAAATGAGTAGGAGCAACTATTACCAAGGAATATGTGCATACAACATCGGAAAAGACGGCTTCACATTCAGCAAAGAGGTTTTTGAATAACAGTCTCTCTTTTGCATATGAGAAGAGGAGTCAAAGTATGGACAAGGCAAGAGGAATTTTCGATCTCATGAGAATAAGATACATTCTTTTTCTCAACATACCGTTTATACTCGCTGCCTTTATTCTGGCTAGAAATTTTGACTTAGGACTTATTCTCTTCATTTGTTTATCGTACTTTCTCTCCCATTTCTTCGTGAATGCTATAAACGACCTATATGATATTGAGGCGGATAAGGTTCATCCGGTAAAATCGATTGAAAACCCTATAACCTCCGGAAAAATATCTTTCAAGGATGCAAAATATACAACCGCCTTGTTGCCATTTCTAGCTCTATTATTCGCTTTTCCAACAAATCTCATTTGGTTCTCTGCGGTCCTGTTTTTTATCTTCCTAGGCTGGTCTTATAGCGCACCGCCGATCAGAACTAGAGCACGACCTTGGGGTTTCCTGACAAATGAAACCCTCGGGAGCAGTATTGCATTCATATGGGCTTACTGGGCGGTGAAGCCTCCGCAGTCAAATTGGCCATTCTGGATAATCCCGATAGCTCTCTTCATATTCTTCAGTCACGCAATTATCGTGAGCAAAGACCTACCGGACATAGACCCCGATGGAAAAGCTGGTTTCAAGAACTTTTCAGCAGCTTATGGTGTAAAAGCAACTCAAAGATTCGTCGTTCTGAGTGTGGTTGCAACGTTCATAATCTATTTTTATCTTTTGGCTAATCACGTTTTCTCCATAATAAGCCTGCCATTCGCTATTATAGGTACTTTTCTACCGTTAAGGAATATTTCAAAACCTGTTGAACAAATAACTGATCGCTATCTTATATATCAGAGGGTCATCCCTGCTAGTTTATTCTATTCGATTGCCTTAATATTGGGAGTGTTCGCAATGCTCTTCTCTCCTTGGTGAGGAGAAACGATTCCTTTGCTTATGGATATTGGATAAGGTTCCAAGAACGAATAGACTTTCGTATCTAGCTAGACAGCAAACTTGCAAAGGATACTTGCGAGCTTATCGATCTATGGTTCAGAGTACAACGTATCTTAGAAGCAGGATTGCGTAGCACACCGCTATAGAGACGATCATCGAAGGATACGCGACTCTGCAGTATGTCCCCCAGTTGATTGGATATTTGTTCTTCTCTGCAACTGCTACTCCTACCACGTTGGCTGATGCGCCTATCGGTGTTCCGTTGCCACCGATGTCTGTTCCAAGCGAGAGGGACCACGCTATGGGATTCAATTCGAGGCCCGTTATTACTGAAAGATCTTTGATGAGAGGCGCCATCGTTGCCGCGAAGGGAACATTATCGATCACAGAAGAGAGGAAGGCTGACAGCCATAATATTATGCCCAAGGCGACAGCCATGTTGTTGCCGGCTATCTGTCCTATGCTTTGAGCGGTCATCTCGATTATTCCTGTGTACTCTATGCCGCCTACGACTATGAAGAGGCAGCCGAAGAAGATGAGAGTCAACCAGTCTATCTTCTCAAGAAACTGCGGAGTCTTCTTAATCGGATTTCCACCAAACACTAGAATAATGCCTGCGGCGATGACGCCGATCTGCGCAACAGTCAATCCGGTCATATGGTGCGTGGCTAGCAGTGCGACCACGACGCCTAGATCAACCACACCGACCTTAAAGAGCCAAGGGTCGACGATGGCTTCGCTAGGCTTTATGAATTTGAGTTCACTCCTGTCAAGGCGCGTCTTAACCTCTATCCTCGACTTATGAAGGCCCTTTCTATACCAAAAATAGAAGAAAGTCATCGTGATAACCCACGATACCCAAGCGGCTGGGCCCGTGTTCACGACGAAATCCATGAAGCTATAGCCCAACGTCGTTCCAACAATGACGTTAGGCGGATCTCCAACCATCGTTGCGCTTCCGCCGATGTTGGCTGCACAGATCTCAACGATAATGAGGTGGATCGGATTTAGCCCAATTAGGTTTCCAACCTCTATCGAGAGGGTTGCCATGAAGAGCATCACCGTTATACTATCAAGGAACATCGATAGAAATCCGGCTAAGAATGGGAAGATAAAGAAAATGTATAATGGGTTATATTTCGTCTTCTCGACGGCGAGCAACCCTATCCATCTGAAGAAACCGCTCTCCCTAAGCCCGGTCACCATCGTGAACATTCCGAAGATCAGCCCAAGCGTCTCCCAGTTCTCATAGCGCAAAGCGAGGCCAAGTGACTCTGTTGGAGGAAAGACGAAGACAACCATAATTGCGGCTCCAACTATGGCTGCGACAGTCCTATGGATCCGGTTGGACATGATGCCTGCGTAAGTGAAGATAAATATCAGGAGCGAGACTGTCTGAGTCCAAGTTAAGGACAATATAGAGTCACGTTTTCGTCGGCGTGTAAGCTAGCGCTAATTCATAAGCTTTTGCCTGAGGAGCTTGATACTTAGAATCTGAACAAACGCGTATAGCTCACGTTTGCCTTATGTCAGCGGAATCTTCTTCTGAATGCGAGTACTTGGGTCAGATTGGAAGAGAACGAGCGCATCTTTATAGGCACTGTAGACTTGGTATCCGTCTTTAGAGAAGTCTTAAGTATAATCACGCCTCCTACTCAATCCTCCTTGAGGCAGAAGCCTTTGAAAGCCAAGACCCTAGAATTGACAATGACATCTCTGAACGCTGCTTTGTACGCTGGAATCGGCTATCTGACTTTTCTAGGCATATTCGCCCCTATAGTAGGCGTCGTTCGTTTCTGGGGGATCGCTGTTATCATTCCATCAGTTTTCGCAGCTCTATTCGGGCCTCTCGTTGGAGGGGTTGGAGCAGCCGTAGGCATATTCATCAGCGATATGTTCGTCCATGGGAACGCTTTGCTAAGTGTCACGGCGGGTGTTCCAGCTAACTTCGCGATGTTCTATTTGATAGGCTACATCTCGCAGAGAAGGGTGAAGGTTCGGACAATGAATATCGGAGTAGCAGTCGGGTGCATAGCCATCGTCTTCGTCTTTCTCATTCGATGGGTGGTTGAGGCTCAAACAGATATCTTCAGCGCGCTCTTGATAGTTCTCTTCTCAGGTCTGAGCATCATCCTAATGACCGCTGTCAACAGGTTCTGGCCTAAATGGCGTAGTTTTGCAGTGGGCTCAATTGTAGGGAACGGCATTGGTAGCGCAATAGTTGGAGTTGGAGTCTGGGCCTTCAGTCAATTCTTCTTGCTTCCAGGAGGCATGGGGTCCCATCTGCCGCTTTCAGCGAGCTTGATCTGGTTCGTTTGGACTTTTTCAAATCAGATGCCTTTCCTCCTGATCTTTGGCCCTCCGATTCTCAATGCTTGCAGTCGAGCGTTTCCAAGTTTAACCCGCGGACCTAGCGTCTAAAGGCGAAGGATGAATATGCCTCGAGCCCAAGCGTTCAGCCCAGCTGGAATCTCAAGTTTCTTCGAGATCTGCGATCGAGATAAGCGAGGCCGCTTGATCGAGAACCCCCTCTGGATCGGCGCTCATGGAGGAGGCTTCGTCATCAGTAAAGGGGTTACTGCGAAGGTGGAAGTGAAGGAAGCTAAGGCCAGCAGGATCAGCATCCGGATAAACTGCAAGCCCGCTCCTGAAGCCAAGACGAGCGAAGCTGTAGTCAAGAAGATTCTAAGCAGAGCTGAAGGAGCGTATGAGGTTAATGTCGAGCATGATGTTCAGGTCCCTATAGGGGCTGGTTATGGAGCGAGCGGAGCAGGGGCCTTGGCAGTTGGACTTGCTCTGAATGAAGCCTTAGCGTTAAGGTTGACGTACAATGAGGTTGGAAGGATAGCTCACATAGCTGAGGTTGAATGTAAGACTGGGCTTGGCACGGTTGCGCCCTTAATGTTGGGCGGAGCTGTTGTGACATTGAAGAGCGGCGGCCCAGGGTTCTGCTTGATAGATCGAATCCCTTTGAAGCCTAATTATAGAATCGTGTCAGGATGCTTCGGCCCCATAGCCACGAAGACTGTTCTAGCCTCGCCCAGAGTTAGAAGAAGAGTGAACCGATTTGGAAGAAGAACACTCAATGATATTCTGGAGGACACAAGCATTGAGAATTTTATGGCTTCTTGCAAGAGGTTTGCAGCAGAAGTTGGATTGATGAGTAGGAGAGTGCGAATGCTGATCGATGCTATGGAGACAGCTGGAGCTATCGGCGCTACCCAGAATATGGTCGGAGAAGCTGCTCACGCTTTAGTCGAGGAAGAACGCGTGAAGAAGGTGGCTGAAGCTGTGGGAAGATTGCTGTCGAGCGAGAAGATCTACATCGCGAAGATCGATCTCGCTGGAGCTAGACTGACCTGAGGTTCAGCATCAGACTCGAGTTTGACCGATAGACATTTTAGCTTTGAAGCAAATCGTGTAGCTCATGGCTCCGAAAGACAGGAGAGCAGTTCTATTCTTCCTCTCTTTGACGTTCGGGTTCACTTGGAGCTTGAACCTATTTCTATTGATGTCTGGTGGGCTTAACGTCGGCGGCCTTCAAATCCAGATGCTAATTCCAGCTATCTGCGCTATGGTCACGATCACTCTCGTTACAAAGGAGAGGGTACGCGACTTCGGGATTCGATTGGGAAGAATCAAGTACTATGCTTGGGCGTTCTTGATCCCGATAGCTGTCAACGGATCAGCCTACCTCATAACGCATATTTTGGGGCTCGCTAGACTCGACCCCTCAATGCCTGGCCTAGCACCGTTACTCGCAAATGCCCCGATTCCTATCGAACAGCTCATCCCGATCGTTCTCGTCCAAGCGCTCTTCCTCGGACCTCTCACAGGTCTACCCTTCACCTTCGGCGAAGAGTTCGGTTGGAGAGCATTTCTGCTATCGAAGCTCCTCCCTCTAGGTAGAGGAAGAGCGATCATACTGCATGGAGTTATATGGGGTGTTTGGCATGCGCCGGTTATAGCGATGGGGTATAATTATCCCGGCTACCCTTTGATTGGACCAGTATTGATGGTGGTCTCGACGATCTTCCTCGGAACATTCCTAGGATGGATCTACTTCGCTTCAAATAGTATTGTAGCGCCATCATTGGCTCATGGAGCTATCAATCAATCAGCAAGCATCTTCATCTTCTTCATGGTTGGATTGAACCCTATAACAGGCGGCGTGACAGGTATGCCTGGGCTACTCTTATGGGGGCTTGTAGCACTCGTTTTATGGAGGATGGGGAAGCTCCAAGTCATCGATATGCCGCAAGTGTGACTTTCTTCGTTAGCATGCAGCATACAGGGATTGGGATCGTTCACTATCTTCGCACGTAGAGCTGAGCGGTTTCAGCCCCAAGATGTGCACCGGAGCCTCCAAAGGATATTTCACGTAAAGTATCTTCCCGTCTTTCAGCACGGACTCTAGGAAAGTTGGCTCTGTGGCCTCTCTAAATTCTTGGATGGTTTTCGGTATGACATGAATAAGAAGTCTCAATTCTCCGACTTGCTCGTATAGCGTGTTCCACTCGCTCTAGAGAGACTTCTCATCTCTGAATTGGGGCTAGGAGGTCGTAGTCTGAGTATTCATCTTGATCCCCTCGCAGCACTGCCGAAAAGGATTATTCCAAGTACTCCATCGACCTTGGTGATAGCATCTACTAGTCTACTCAAATCGAAGGCCAGGTCTGTTTGAGATTTCATTTTTTGTAAACGTAATCCTCGTGGTTTTCATGAGTGAAGAATCACTCTTCACGGTGCCACCACTTTCTTACTCTACTTACAAGACGTGATAATGCTTCTTCAAGCTTGGCGCCAAGAGAAGCGTAGACAATCAATGAGATCAATGTCACAAGGCTTATTGAGTAGCCAAGGTACTCTGCTGCGGATACTCCGTACTCAAAAACAGTCTTAGCTGGGTATCTCATTTCTTCAGGTAGGCTTACATACATGAAGGAGGGCCCAGCTTCATATATCTTTAGCTCACGTTTAACCCCGTTTCCGTCTATTGCATACGCATGCCAGTTTTCGAACATGCTTTCCTTGAGAAGAACCCCACGTGCTTTCTGATTGAGCGAGAGGTTTTGCATTTCTGCGTTCTCTCTGGCCGCAGAGTATGTCACTTTATTCAAAACTTCATCTGCGGTCGCCCATCGCAACACGTTTACAATAAGCTGGGTTTCGTTAGGGTTCTTATATGATTCTGTGTGGTATGGGAGATTCACTCCCAGCCATACTACGCGCCCCTTACCATACTGCCCAACTGCAGCAATTGGTCGTCCATAGTTAAACACTAGCGGTTGCGCCCAAGTGCGAACGGTTGAGTTGGAGGCGATTGAAACCCCCCATGGTGAAACGGTGCCGTAAACAGCTGGAGAAAAGTTCTCGAAATGTACGCCGGTTGTAATTGGATGAAGAGTTGCGGAAAGACTCCATGATGTCCCGAAATTCGTTGCATCTACAGACGAAATAGGAAATACCTGCGGCAGATCTTTATCATTTGCTTGGGGCGAAAGGCCAGTGTCGACAATCAATATTCCGCCATCCTGAACATATTTCTCAACGATTGTGAAGGCAGCTGTTTTGTCGTGGTACTGATATCCGTATAGTAAGATAGCTTCAAAATTGGCAAGTTCACTCGATGTGTAGTCGTCTATGTATGCGCTACCCATGACGGGAATTACGTGGCGGCTGTCAAAGTCTAGGTATGCCAGTGATCTGAAGAAGACGCTGTATGCGTTTTCGCTACCGATGACGAGGAGTGCGGGTGCATTTGTGGCGCTGAGAATCGGCGTTGCGTCAAGGTACTCAAACTCATAGAAGGTTGATCCAGGATTGCCGAGTGCCGCAAGGCTTGGGTCCGAGAAATTGTTAATCAGGCGATATTGGCTTTGGCCCGACAAGAATTTCTCAAAGTGGTAGTGGGGATTTGAAACGGAGAACCATCGCACAGCGAACCAGTCGAGCAAGTAGTTTGTCTCGTTGTAGTTCCCGAGATCCACCCAAACAGCCTTTTGATACCAAAACCTCCAGTCTTCAATGAGAATTCCCTGCCCATAATAGTCTCTCGTCTGCGGAATTTGGTAGTAGTAATTAAACCATAGGGCAGCCCTGTCCCAGTCCGTGCCGTACCGGTAATTCACGTCCGCAGGATCTATTATCGTTCCACGTTGTGTGACGTTGATAACAGGGTCGTTGGCTCTAGCAGACCACGCGATCCATGGATGAGGATTGACTGGCGAATATAATACGACTGAAATAGCCAGTGTAAGACATAACAGCGTTGCGGCAATGATTCGCCTGCGCTTACCAAGCTGAATCATAAGAATTCCTGTCGCGGCCGATAAGACCACGGCTAAGAAGATGGTAGACTCGCCCGGGGGGAAACCGTTAATGTACCAAGTTGAGGGCCAGCCGAAATGCCCAGCAAACGCAAACAAGGTAGCAAAGAGTGAAATGAGCAAGAGACCTAGCAAGATGCGTGAACTGCCATTGCTTTCAGGCAATCTCTTTCTGCGTCGGCTTAACCTTGTGATGAGCAAAGCCCCAAACAGAGGCACCAGCAACGGAAACAATGCTTCTCCATCGTATGGCGGCAAATCCGAATCGAATAGGATATTTTGGAATTGAAGAGGTGGGGAAGATACTCTGAGCCCTAGGAATCTGCTCGTCGGGTTGGTCAGGAAAAAAGGCACATAGAAGGCTGCTGAAAGCCCTAGAGCCGGCACGAAGACTAAGATAAGCGACTGTATCTTCTTACCGAATCTAGGAACCATCAAGAGAAGGAACAGTGCGACCGTAATCGCAGCGATACTGCCGATCAATATGTGACCTTGAACCACGGCTGCCAAAGTCAATACGAATGCAAGATACGTTCTACCACTTTTGAGTCCATGATAATAACGTGATTTTACCCATCTCTGGGCTAGGTATAATGAGAGGGGCCAGAACATCAAGGTGATGAGCCTTGGATCTTCCCCTCCTTTCAGACCGTATACCCACGAGGCGGGTGAAGCGACCGTCAACGTAGCCGCAAGTAAGGAAGCGAGGTGACCGGCGTCATTCTCATATGCGATAAGGTAGACACCAAAAGCTCCCACAGCAACCGAAATAATAACCGACACTGAAAAGGCAAGTTCAATCGAGCCTAACGGTACAGCTAGCGCTGCAAGAATGAGATATGGAAGTGGAGCATACCATAGGAACATTGGGAAACCAGCGGCCCAGATGTCTCCCCACCTAAAGCGCGGCCAATTGTCAAGGATAAATCGAACCTTGGTCAAATGCGCTCCAGTATCGCCTCTGGAAATTAGGCTGCCCCAACCACCAAAGAAGAAACTCAACGCCAAACTCAAAATAACGATAACGCTGAAACCTACGAGAAAACTGGCTGTTTCACTGTAACGCCTTGAGTGCGTTTCAGTAGCCATTGAAGATTCAACTATTTTCATTGGCGCTTGAGCCATGACGTTCAACCAAGGCTTGCCTTCTATGTCTTGATTGCCCTGACACCTGCTACCATGTTCCAATTCGTCTTTGCAGTTCTTTCCGGTTTGAAGCCTACGTCTCGTAGTCGCTCAATGAGGCTCATTCCGGTTTCTGTGGGGTTCCAAAGATTATACGTCAACAAATGGGGACTACTTTTCCAGAATTTGCCCATTCCGAATTTTGTCCACATCCACCAAACTAGCCTGAATAGAGTTGTCACATTGGGTGTGGTTATTACCAGAAAGCCTCTCTTTCTAAGTACTCTGTGTGCCTCTGACAGAGCTAGAGTTGGATGTTCAAGATGTTCCAGTGTGTCCAGACAAGTTGTGAGATCAAATGTTTCATCACCGAACATCGATAGGTCTTCGGCGTTGGCGATGTGCGTAATGATTCCTCTTTGTCGAGCGTGCTTAAGCATTTCTTCATGTATGTCTACTCCGATTATCTCTCCCTCAGGTTTTATCATTCTGATCGTTATTCCATCTCCGCATCCGATATCGAGATGGCGCATTTTCTCATAGTTGGTTGGCATAAGGTCCTTTACCATTCTGAAGATCTTCCTATGCCAGCCTCCGGCGACTGGGTGTTCCAGCGCCTTCTCATAGTAGCTTCTTTTCTCGCTCATCGAGTTCACTTCGAATGAACATCACAGTTACAGTCGTTGCGTTTAAGCACCTAATATCTCTTCAATATATGCTTCATCTATCCTATACAATTCAGCTCCGCTGAAGCTGTAGTAACGCGTGAACAGCTTGTCGAATTTAACCTGAAGTGTCTCATGGAAGAAGGCTATCACCTTTTGAGCTTTGGGCTCAGCCACGACAATCCAAGAAGCATTATTGCTCCTGAGCCAGCTCAAAGCTCCGTGCAGATCCTCAAGAGGCATATACAACGTACCCAAGATCCTCTCATATGAGACATGCCAATGGTCGACCAAGCGATATGTTATCATAGGCATATCGCATAGGATCGTGCCGCCAGTATACGCGGGTCCAACAACATCAGCGATCTTGTAAAGACCGAGAATGTCCGATTGGAGGCCCACATAGTAGGGGGCGGCATAGATGACAGATGACGTAACTAGAATGCAGATCACCACACCTACCACTTTCGAGTGAGGCATCCTCGCAACATACCTTCCGACAAGAATGAACCCTACCATCACATCTAGTACGAAGAGCCTATCGAATAACGGTGCAACCCCTCCGAGAACATACGTCAACCCATGATACGCCAGAAAGCCTAGAAATAGCGCGTACAGCATGTATCCTTGAACCCTCCCACGATACTTCAGCAGCAGTAACAATCCAGCAATAGAACCTATGAGAACCACTCCGAACAGAGTTCTGATTATGGGATCAACATACCACGGTGTCCAAACGCCCGCTATGTTTCCTATAAAATTCCAGTAGAAAGCATAGAACGGGTCGCCAGTTGTTCCTCTCACGTGAATGAAGTATGGGACCATAGGAGTCAACCAACCGATGATCGATTCAACTAGGCCAGTCGAATTCTTGCCGAAGATTAAGTACGAGACGCAAAGACCTATCGACAATGGCCAAAACTCTATTCTACACAATGACGCCAGCCCCAAGAAGAAGCCGAAGAAGAAATTACGCCTATTGAAGAAGTTCAGCGCAAGCATAATGAAGAAAGAACCCATCGTCTCCTCCATCCCGATGACACTGTTGAAAATCAACAATGGGAATAGCATGACCATCACGGCAGCTAAGAAACCAGCAGTACCGTTGAAGTGCCGCCTAGCCACGACGTAGACTAGGTAGACCGTGACACTCCCAACGATCCCGTTCAGAACGCGAAAAGGCAACTCCGAAGTTGTTCCCAGAACGTACAGAAGAAATGATTGCGCTAGAATTGGAAGAGGCCCCCAGAAATACTCCATACCACCCAAGTCCCACATCCGACCATAACTGATCCCCACACGCAACGTATAGAACGCTATCTGCCAATAGTGATAAGATTCCCATCGAAAATCAATAGGTGTAACAAAGAACAAAGCGACGAGTCTAATGATGAAAGCAGTTACGAGTAGGACGAGCGGAACAATATATTTGAATCGCATATTCGATTCAGTAGACTCGGCGAATTCAGTCTGCTCTGTATCTGCGTTGATGGCTTTAGGCATATCCTTACCTAGTCCAATATTCACTAGACAAGATTACTTTTCAGTTTCGATTGTGTATTCGATGCTTCGCTAAGTCTCTGAGGGGAAGTTTCATTCGTACTCTTGGAATTAACCCCTTTCAAATCTATCTGTTCAATCAATTCTGGATAACAGACATCCGGTCTGACTGCCGGAGCGAAACAGGCTACGTCGTATCCTCTCTTCTTCAAGAGAATGCATTCATAGATGGCTGTTCGTTCTCCACCTCCACTGTACATAAACCCCACATGGAAGACAGCTATTCTAATCGGTTTAGCCCCAGCTCTTAGGCAGTTGGAATCGACTGGAACTCTATCCACGTTCATCTCCGCCACCTCTGATAGCTGCCCGATGCGAAATCTATGGGCACGACTGGGAGCATCGAATGCTAAGCGCGCTGCTAGACCAGCTGCGACGATTCTGTAGATGATGCAGTTGCGTGGCATAGTTTTCTCAATCTTCTTGTAGTAAATCAAGGTAAGAAAAGGCTTCGCCTTAGCTCAATCGGGCTTGTAACCGCCACGGTAGCTATCGAGAACAAACTTGACCAGCAATTTTCTATCGTCTCTTCTTAACATAAGCCTTAAGAAGAGCCAAGTCAATGTGAATGTCAGATTCGAAAAAAGTGCTAAGAGTATGTCTAGTGAAATCCCGCCTGTAGGTGCTGAGGGTATTAAGGTTGAGAGGTTGGATCCGCAGTCTAGACAGGTCAATGTGACTGTCAAGGTTGTTTCGAAGAGCCCTGTTAGAGAGACCGTATCTAGATCTGATGGTTCAGCGCATCGTGTAGCCGACGCTTTGGTTGGAGATGAGACTGGAGTCATATATCTAACTCTCTGGGATGACAATATCGACAAGGTCAATGAAGGAGACATAATAGCGATCAAAAACGGCTACGTATCTTTGTTCAAAGGATCAATGCGCTTAAACATCGGAAGGTTCGGCAGCTTCGAAAAAAGTGAGGTCTCTCTTCCGGAGGTAAATACTAAGAATAACCTTTCGGAGAAGATGTTTGAGCAGGAGAGAAGATACCCGACCTTCCGCCCTGCTTATAGAGACGAAGGATATAGTAGAGGAAGACGGTTCAGAGGCTCCAGAAGGAGATACTGAGCCTCCTATCCCTAGACAGATATCAGACTGCTCATATTGCGGGATTCGATCTCCTAGAGTACTCTCTGTCCATTATCAAGCGGCTCACAGCATACGCCTTCTCCTCAAAGTCCTGTAGGCCCCATCCTGGATAGGGCCTGTGAGTAGTCGCTAGGACAAGCCGTTCAGATCCAACGTTTAGGATAACGTTCTTCACGACTTCTATCAACTCAGCTGCAGATATCTGATTATTACATAGGAGATCGATCGGTAGGCCTGTGAAGAGAATCGTCCGAGGGAGGATTCGCCTAACCTCTTGAAGCCTCGACGACCAAGAGAGAGCTGCACTCAATGTGGATTTCGAACAGATATCCAAGGGGTGGACGCCGTCATACGCTCCGCCGATTCTTTCAAGATATGGAATGAGGTTGCCGTCAGCATGAAGCACAGCGTATTTACCCCCGGCCTTGATGGCTTCAGATAACTTCTCTTGTCTCTCAAGAATTATCTTTGTAAACTCATCCCCGTAGATCGAACCTCTGTAGTCGCAGAAGTCGTCTGCAACTCGAATAGAATCTATTTCGTGATAGTTTGCCGCTCCTTTCACAGCTTCTAAGACTACTTCAAAGAATCTCCTGTGAATCTCCTCAGCCTTGCTCGAGTCAACACGCGTTAGCACTGCGAAGTCAAATTGATGAGCTGCTTCATCGGGGTATCTTCCAAGCTTGGTCAAACCTGAGCTGCAAGCATACTCTGAGTACTCAGTGGGCCCGATGATTTCAGCTTGAAGAGATTTCCCTCTAACTGTCGATGCAACTCTAGAGACCGCCGCGTCAACTTCGCTCAATATACCGTCAGTATCAGGCCACTTGTAACACTCTACATCTAGCTGTCGGCTCCACTCGCGGTAGCCCAACCCCCTCCTCCTAAACGGGCCACCATCCCTCAGAAACGGTTGAAAGGCTTCAAGCCAACATCTGACTCCAACGATATCTCCTATACTCGCTTCTTTAACTGGATCTGCTAGCAGAAAATAGAGCGGAATTCTGTCCGCCCTTCCTTCAAACGCTTCGATTACAAGTTGACGGGAGGACAATAGACAGATCAACTCGATTGAACTAGGATTAGGCTATCAAGTATGATATGAGGTAAAAGATAAGTGATCAACATCGTTGCTTTAAGATCAATCTATGTCTGATGATGAGAAGGCTTGTGGCGACTACGACGGATGCAGCAATAGCGCCTAGTAGGATCAAGAAGCCTTCAGAAGGCCCTCTATCGATTGAAACTAATATTCCGTCCAAGGATTCTGTTGCTAGCGTGTAGGTGGCGACACACGCAACATCCGCAACTTGCCTAAGGCAGTTTGCGTCTAGAGTTTCCAAAGTGTCGTCTGGTGCGTGAATGAAGGTTGTGTCCCAGTCCCAGAAACGGATTGCTCTGACGCCCTTCATCTCAAATGAGTCACTATCGCTCCCGACAACTCCTACCTGACGCTCATAGAAATTTTCGTACCCCAATCTCCCAGCTATATTGCAGATGTAGCGCGCCAGACTGTCTGAAGCCTCCGATCTGAACATAACCGCTATCGTTTTACCCCTCGCAACGCCGTCTAGGCAGATCACTCCGATTATAGAATTCAGTATCTCTGCGTTCTCTTTGACCCAGTTCATAGAACCTTGAAGGCTGAATTCTTCAGAAGAGAACGCGATGAAGATGACGGTTCGGTTTAGGCTGAACACACTGAGAACATAAGCCACCTCCATCATCGTGGCGACGCCTGCAGCATTGTCGTTTGCACCCGGCGCCGATGTATCTGGATCAAATTCAGAGTATGAGTCGTAGTGGGCGCAGACAATTATAGTTTCGTTCTCTTTAGCGAATCCTTTCTTCGATGCTACAAGATTCATAGCCGTAAAATTCTCTGAGATCCGTCTTTCAACCTTGAAGTAGTCGAAGTTTGCATCATGCCCTTCTAAGTTGGAAAAATAGTCGTGTAGGAAAGCTGCGGAAGCATTGCACTGAGGCGTGAAAATGTATCTAGTCTTAAAATCTACAAGCCTCCTGGTGTTTTCCATAATTCTTTGAATGGAGACCCTGCTCAGGATGAACGAGTAGTCTTCTCTGGATTGGGCTGCAATGAAACTTTGAAAACCTAGAACTATGATTGAGAGTAGGGTGATCTCGATCAAGATAGCCTTGAGCTTAACATCCATTGTTCTTAGACTCTTCCTCTCTTAACGGTCGATACATTTCTCGCTGAAGGCGTTCCATAGAGTTAATCCAAGTCTCCGCATTCGCATAAACTCTCATGAATTATGTCGTAGAGCTGTCTCATACCTCTACCAGTTCTAGCTGAAACTTTAACGAGCCTTTGCGATTTCGCGAGAGCCTTTGTTGCTTCAATATAGTGGACCGCTAGATCTGTGATCGCCCCTGCTCCTTCCTTCTCAATCTGTCGCTTCAAGTATTGGTGGTCTTCTATAAGACGGTCTAGGTCCTTTTTCTTCACTATATCCGCTTTGTTGAGAACATTGACCATGGGTATTCCCAGCCTAAGCTGAGATGCCATTGAGAGCGAGAATACGGCTGCCAAACTCGTAGGCGTCTCAGCTAAATGAGGGTCTATGAGATAAACCCCTACCGTGGGTGCGATGGCTCTAAAAGCGCCGACAATCGTTGGGCCTGTCGGTCTGAAGATGAATATCTCGCTTTGCCCTGGTGTGTCGATGAGCCTGAAATCAGCTTGCGTTGCCGTTATTTCACGTAAAATCAATCGCATCCTCTTCAGTATCAGTTCAGCTCCCCTTATCATAGCTCCATTCGGCCCGAGCTTCTCCTTCCTCATGATCTCTTCAACTGTAAAGTGGTCTCTTATATCGAAA
>Ga0209314_10000525_pt1 | contig 17107 bp, 15 predicted proteins | sample I19B2metaG_FD_184146 | JGI IMG/M metagenome (GOLD analysis project Ga0209314, IMG submission 184146) | Lake sediment bacterial and archeal communities from Gulf of Boni, Indonesia to study Microbial Dark Matter (Phase II) - ​I19B2 metaG... | ecosystem: Environmental > Aquatic > Freshwater >...
CCTCATAGATCGAATAGCTATACACCTAGAGGGGAGGAAGCGAATCCTATCACTCGTAGCATCCTTCACCATTACCATCTTCATCCTCTACCTCCTACACCCAGGTTTCCGCCTTGCAGCGAATGCGGGTATGGCCGCTGTCAGCCTCGCCACCTTCATGCTCGCCGCCCCAGTTCCCCTAATCATGTTCAACGACATCGTGAATGTGGTGAAGGAGATTAGGAGACGGCTGATCGGTCCACACTTCATGGAAATCGCCAGGGTAGGCACTGCCTTCACCGCCTTCTCTCTCGGAGTTGAAAACCTGAGACGTCGGAGATTCCGGACCGCTTTAACCTTGATCAGCATCATTCTCGTCGTTTTCTCCCTCACATCCTTTACATCAACCTCATCGCTATGGGCTATCCAGAAGAGCCCTCCACCGCTTCAACCCCTCGCGGCTTGGAACCCACTGTACACAGGCATCCTAATCACTAGGACATCGAACTTTGCGCCTATAAATCCCCAGCTTATAGGCGTACTACGCACCTTCTACGGGGAACAAGCGACCATCGCACCCAGAGCCTTCATCCGCGTTGCGAACCGGTTTATTTTCAACGCGACGGGAGGCCTTGGGAGGATATCCGGCATCTTAGGCTTCACCCCTGAGGAATTCGAGGTTTTAAAGCTTCAAAACGTCATCTATCAAGACGTAGGCGTACCCTGGTTTAGGGAAGGCGATGTGTACACATGCTTCCTCGGGGAGGATGTGGCTGAAGCCCTCGCGGCTTCACCCGGAGACTGGGTTTCACTCTTCGGGGTTAATTTAAGGGTGCTCGGGGTTATAAGCCAGAATGCGATGCGCGAGGTATACGACATCGATGGACAACAGATCACACCCTTTGACCCTAACATCCCCGTTCCCCCAGTACCCCGCGCGTTCTGGGGACTTGTGTTCATCCCATATGAGCTCGCGTTATCACTTGGTGGAAGCACGGTTTCAGTAGGGCTCTCCTTCAAAGGCAGCGTTGACTTGGACGCTGTAGCCTCAGATCTCTGTGACTACCTTTCTCTATACGCGCATAGCGTGTATGCCAGTAAAGGTCTTCAAGCCTCTCAGTGCTTCATTTACACACCACGGGTGCTCTTCAGCGTTACCGGTTGGCAGTACACGTTAATCCCCTTCATCGTCACCGCTTTCCTCATACTCAACGTCATGTTAGGAACCATCCATGAGAGAATCCGGGATATCTCTGTCTACAGCGCCGTAGGCTTATCGCCGTCACAGGTTTCCGGCATGTTCTTCGCCGAGTCCATCGTCTACGCCATACTAGGTACATCGATGGGTTACATACTCGGCCTTGTAACAAGCACGGTTTTAGGGGGAATCATCCCCGGTATTTCCACGAACTACGCGTCCTCAGCAATCGTTTCCGCGCTAACGCTCTCCATAGCCGCCGTCCTCGTTTCCTCGGTTTACCCAGTCTTTAGGGCTTCAAGAGCCGTTACCCCATCCCTTGAAAGGGCTTGGAAGATCCCTACTAAACCTAAGGGTGTTGAATGGAATGTTCCCTTACCGTTCTCCGTGGAGGAAGCTGAGGTGAAGGGAATCCTCGTTTACGTGATGGAGTTCATTCAACGCTATGGAAGTGAAGCCGTGTCCTTCCAAGCCTCAAACCTCCGCCTTGATGAGAAGGTTGAGGATGGTAGGAGGACGTACAGGCTTAAGGTGGATGTAAGGCTGAAACCCTACGAGATGGGTGTTATGGAGGAGGTTGACCTTATGGCCGTAGGTAAACCCGGGGAAACGAAGTTCAGCTTCAACTTGTACGGGAAACTGGCGACGGGTCCACGGCAGCTCTGGCTTGTAGGCCATAGGAGCTTCGTGGATGTTGTACGCAAGCAAATCCTTCTATGGCGCTCCCTTAGACCACAAGATAGGGAAGCTTACCTCGAGAAAGGGAGGAGCTGGGTTTAATGCAAACAACGCAGGGGACCTCATCCTCTACCCCCTCAACCACGGTTCCTGAAGAGGCGAAGTCAGCTCTCAGCTTTAGAGTGGTGTTAGCGGCGGTTTTCGCCGCTGTTGTTATGATGCCCGTCGCCGTCTGGATGCCGCTTATCGGTGGTGGAGCCGCGGGGCTTGGTTTTACCACCATCCTTCTCTTCGCCTACATCGCACGGAACTACGGCAACCCCTTGACTAAGCAGGAGATCCAGTTGATGAACGCGACGATAAGCGTTGCCGGGTTCTCCGTGTTCTTCGCGGGCTTCATCCAGAACACGTACTTCTCCAACAGCCCTGAAGCCCACATGTTCGGAATCACCGATTACATTCCGAACTGGTGGGTTCCAAGTAACCCCGCGATTAGGAATCAGGTGATCCGAACATTCTTCGTTTCAGATTGGCTCTTACCCATAAGTATATCCATAGCCACGGGCGTAGTTCTCTCCAACCTCATATCCCTCTCCCTGGGGTTCTTAGTCTACCAGCTCTACGTGGTTGAGGAAAAGCTTCCCTTCCCCTTTGCCCGCGTTGAAGCCGAGACCTCGGTAACGTTAGGGGAGCGGGAGCCACGCAAGCTGAGAGCTATGCTCCTCGGGTTCCTCATATGTTTCATCTACTCAATCCTCGCCTACGGGCTGCCTCTCGTAGGAGGCGCCCTTGGGCTTTCATTCAGCCTCATCCCCGTTCCCTACATCGACCTCACTAAGGCGATTGAACCGATCTTACCCGGCGCGGTTTTTGGCTTTGCCACATACCCCTTCACCATCTTTTCAGGCTTCGTAGTTCCCATCACATCCATCATATGGTTAGTCATCGGCTCTTTAGCGGTATGGGTTTTCGGTAACACCATCGTGGTCACCTACTTCCGTAGCACCTTGTTCCCGGAGTGGACGCTTGGTTTTTCCCTCACCCTTAACTGGCAAAGGTCCCTCCTCTACGTTTGGGCCAGCGCCGCTATAGGCTTCGGCTTAGCCGTCGCCGTGGTGCAGTTCACCGTAGGGAGGAAGGCTTTCGCCCGAGCCGTTAGGTCCCTTTCCAGTTTAAGTAAAGTGGCTAGGGCTGAGGGCATGTTTCCACTGTGGGCTATCGCCGCCATGTACCTCGGCGGAACCGCGGCGTGGCTGGGCCTCGTCATATGGCTGCTTCCAGGCTTCCCGGCGTGGCCATTCGTGTTCCTCATCGTGGTCTGGCCCTTCCTATCGACGATTATCAATGCACGGGCTGTGGGGGAGCAGGGTTACGGGCTTCCCAGCATCCCGCTTAGGGAAACCCTTTACATCGCCTCAATGGAAGGTGTGGGAATACCTACTTTCAGCAACCTAGGCGTAGGCGTGTGGTTCGCTCCCCTTCCACCAAGCAGCGAAACTTGGAGCTCGCAGTTCTACGCAGCTAGGTATGTGGGGCTGAGAATCGGGGATGTGGTGAAGTCTTTACTGCTCGTAGCTCTTCCCTTATCCCTGATAATGAGCTTTATCTACGTTTCCACAATCTGGTCCTTCGGACCCATACCTTCCCAAGCCTATCCCTACGCACAGATCACATGGCCTATAGGCGTTATACAGAGCGCCCTATGGATAACCCGCTCTGGAACAGCGTTTAAGTCAATCCTCATCAATCCGGGTACACCCCCGATTCTTGAGGGAGCCTTCGCCGTCAGCCTCCTACTTTACCTCGCCGCGCGGGTGCTGCATCTACCCTTCTCCCTCGTAGGGCTCGCTGGGGGCATAGGCATAATCCCTCCAGATGCCTTCGCCATCTTAACAGGCTACATCCTATACGCCTTGCTCTGTAGAAAATTCGGTAAATCCTTTGTCGATACCTATAAGTGGCCAGCCTACGCCGGCATCTTCATCGGATACGGTGTCTCCAACGCCCTCAGCATCGCCTTAACAACCCTTGTAAAATCAATCTGGATCGCACCGTACTAGCGCAAACCCCCTTCACTATATTTGCACACACATCGGAGTAATGGGATGATGTTATAAATCGCAGACACACATCCTTGTTTCAGGTCTAAACTCCCAGGCTTCTCTTGATTCATCGATGATGAAGCCGAACTTCCGGAAGGGGAAGAACGATATTTTAAGCCCGGCTTCCGGGGGTGGTCTTAGGTCTACAGGGGCTTCAACGCGGTTGTAGCCGTGGTCTTTGCAGAAGTCGATAAGCGCCTTAATCATAGCGCTGGCTATGCCCTTGTTCTGGTGCTCCGCGAAAACGAATAAACAGCCGATCACCATCGTCGCATCCATGTTTTCATCTGTTTGAGAAGTTGGAAGACCGATTTTCCTCGCGTATTTCTTGGGGAGAAAGACCATCTGACCCACCGGTTTATCGTCTACGTATGGGATAAAACCGATTCCGCCCACTTCGTCAAAGATCTCAAGCCACATGTTGCATTTATATCCCCGTTTCTCGACGCCGAACATGTAGCATGGTACCCATACGCCTACGCCTTCTAGGATTATCTTTCCCGTGATCGCACGGACCTCAGTCATTTCAGGCCTCCTCCTAACGCGGCAACTATTTTTCCCTCAATGACCTCGAAGCTTTTAGGCCAATCGTTGATGGGAATCCTCTCTCCGTTGATGAACACGTTGCTGTACACGCTACCGCCTCGCCGACCACTCCGAAGCTCCTGAATAAAACTGGAAATGTACTCAGGGAGCTTATCTAAATCCTTATCATCGACATCCCATAGATTGTATGCATCAAAAGTCACTTTATACTTCTCACATATATTATTGAGGACCCCAAAATCCCTCTCACAAAGGCAAAAAGGATTAATCAAAAGCTCTATTTTGACCCCTTCACGCTTCACAACTCATCACTCACAACCATAACGGAACTAATCAAATATATAATTATCTAATTACTCCGCACTGAATGTGTTTGCATAAAGAAACCAGATGCCTCACCAGGATCTTTATCTGGCTCGAGAGCCCCCTCAGTTAACAGACCATAGATGACAATTCGGTTAAAGTGGAGTACGAGCTTTGACTCAATTCTACGACTTGAAAATATTTCAGGTTGAAACGGTAATGGATAACGGTCACCTTTAAAGGCGGGCAGAGAGGGGAAGGGGTCTATATGCCTGTTGTCTCTGTGGTTAAAGGACCTAGATGCCGTGAAACCGTTTACAAATCTCTGGACTTTCTTGGTGGCTTAAAGGATGTGGTAGCCAACGCCGATAGGGTCTTGGTTAAAATAAACTTCATCACGGCTAAGACCTTTGAAACGGGGGTGACAAGCGACCCCTTGGTTGTGGACGCCTTGCTGCAGTGGTTCAAGGAGTTACACGGTGAAGTGGCGGTGGTTGAATCCGACTCGTCTCTTACGAGCGCTGATAAAGCTTACCGAGTCACTGGATTGGATAAAGTATGTGAACAAAACCATGTGAAGTTCATAAACCTGAGAAGAGAAGAAGCGAAGGTGCGGCTGGAGATACCTGACGGTGAGGTCTTAAAGCACATAGTCGTCCCGAGAATTATCCTTGACGCGGCTGTAGTCAGCTTGGCAAAGCTGAAAACCCATAATGAAACCGGGGTGACCTTGGGTATGAAGAACATGTTCGGTTTACTTCCTGATAAACTCAAGTTCAGGTATCACTTGAAGGACGTAAACAAAGTCATAGTTGACATAAACACTGTTCTAAGGTCGAGGCTGACCGTGATAGACGGGTTCTACGCCCTAGAGGGTATCGGACCAATCAGCGGAAACCCTGTGCAAATGGGTTTAATGCTCGCTGGAAGAGACCCTGTTGCAACGGATGCCACCGCGTGCAGGGTAATGGGCATCGACCCGTATGAGATATACCATATCCGTAGAGCCTACGAGAAGGGACTGGGTGAAATAGACCCTGCAAGAGTGGAGGTGGTAGGCGAGGTGATTACCAACGTCCAGAAGAAGTTTAAGCGTACCTAATACCGTAACGCTAAACCGTAATCCACCATTGAAGAGGGGAAAGCCGCGGGTATGGAGAAGTCTAGCCGGTGAAGAGCACATCCGCTTAGATGGGCTTCACTCCTTGAACTCGTTTAAGCTCAGGCTCAGCCATATCGATGTTCATGAAAGCGAATTCGAAGCTGGCGTCTGTGGTTGAGGCCCCAGGTCTCCCATTTGCATCGAGGGCTATGAAGAAGACCTGCCTCACCGACGGCTCTCTGGCAAGGATACGTTTCACCACAGACTCCGCCGCTTCTTGAGCGCTCAACCCCGTGTACATGTACTCGACGGCCATCCTTGTGACGCAGTAACGCATAATGTTCTCCCCCAGCCCTGTAGCGCAGGCGCCTCCCGCAAGGTTATCCGCGTAGGTTCCGGAGCCTATGATAGGGGAGTCCCCTACCCTTCCCGGCATCTTGAAACTGAAGCCGCTGGTTGAGGTGCCCGCCGCGATGTTACCTTTCTCATCGACGGCGACTACGCCTATGGTGTCATGGGTTTCAGGCTCCGTGAAACGCTGAGCCCAAAATCCCAGCGTACCCCTTTCAGGCTTCAACCCCATCATCCTCCTCATGTTCTCCCTCCAAACCCGTTCAGCATCAGGTTGGAGAGGGGCGTGGTATGTGAGGTTAAAGGCTTTCGCGAGCTTGTAAGCGCCTTCCCCCACGATCATCACATGCGGGGTTTCCTCCATGACCTTCCGCGCGAGGGATATAGGATGCTTCACGTTCTTCACAGCGGCTACGGCTCCAGCCTTCATAGTCGAGCCATCCATGATGGAGGCGTCGAGTTCCACCTCGCCTTCCATGTTCGGGTAACCTCCAAGCCCCACAGACCTGTTTGTAGAATCGTCCTCGATGGTCTTCACAGCCTCCTCCACAGCGTCTAGGGATGAGCCCTGAGCCTGGAGAACCCTCATACCCGCCTTAACGGCTTCCACGCCGAACTTCCACGTGGCGACGATAGCAGGCTTCATAAGATGTAGTGATGAGCAGGTTTTATAAAAAAATATGGTAGCTTACCCCTGAAGCCCTTGAGGGAAGTAGAGTTCCCGCGCGTTGTCCCTGAGGAGTCTCTGGGCTAAGTACATCGCCTGCTTCTCCGTGAACGCTCCCTCCTCAACCTTCTCCGTTAAGACTCTGGCTACATTCTCCCGTGCCAGCTTAGCATGTCCGTAAACTCCTTCCACGAAGAGGTAGTCGCCTCCGAAACCGAGCACTTTACTCCCGGGCACGGTGTCAAGCCACATCGATAGGGCTTCCCGCGCGGCTTTGGGAGACATTATGTGAAGCCAGCACATGTCTATGTAAACGTTTGGGAAATTCTTCGCTAGAACAGCTAGCTCTCCCATGTACGGGTAGCCGCCGTGGAAGACGTCGAATCTAGCCTCCTTGTACTCCATGAAGAGGTTGATCAACTGGACGGGGTTGGAGTTCGTTATGATGTTCTCGTTCCCCTCCTGAAGCCCTGTGTGCACCTGAATCGGTAACCCATGTTTAGCGGCTAACTCCACGACCTTATGCGCCATATAATCCTGCAGCGGCTTGGCTTCCTCAAACGAGAGGGCTTCAGGCATCATCCTCCACCTCCCACCTGGCACGTCAACGTACTTGAAAACCCGCTGGGAATAGATCCTGTTGAAAGCCTTCTCAGCCTCCGCGTACGTTGCTTTCTCAAAGGATAAGGGTCTTCTGTAGGCTGAGGCGATCTTCACCGCCACGATGGACCCTCGAATCCTCCCCATATCGGTTTCCAACCCCTTCACCAAGTCGCTGAGGGAGTGAACGGGCATCCCACAGCGTTTCTCCAAGGCTTCAAGGTCGCCCCTCTGCATAACGTGTATGAAGCCTTCGTAGCGCATGGAGGGAGCGAAGAAGCTTCTATCAACGTCTACCCGTTCCATGTCCAGTATGGAAACATCGATCCCAGCCCGCTCCTTCAGAACCCATCTGTACAAGCCAGCATTATTGGCTTCCCTCATCCTCCGCGTGGCTTCCAAGTAGGTCTCATCGCTCAGCCCATCCAATCCATAAAGGTCTTTCACAGCGATGTTTAAGACTCTACCGTAGCACGTGTTCCGCATCTTCTCCCAGAGAGGCGTGAACTTCGCCCAACGCGTCTCTAAGGGAAGCTTCGGGTCACTGACCTCAACGAGGTCTTCGAGAGACATGCCGGTTGACACAAGGTCTGAGGACGCGTAGTGTGATAGAAACGTGGCTAACACGTCCACAGTTTCCCTAAGCCTCTCATCCTCCTGCAATAGATGCTCATGGCTGTCAACAAGCCTAACCGATTCAACAAACTTTCCTACCGCTCCGAAACGTTCAGCGAGGACGCCCATAAACCACACCTGCTAAGGCTAGTGCAAGGATAGGATTTAACCCTAATGGCTCTTACATGGACCATGGTTGGCATAGCCTTATTAGAAGATTCCCTGAAGCTTTTCTAAACTGTAATTAACCTGTCTGAAGTAACCCTGTTTTGTGGGCATACGCGTTATATGCGGGCTTCTATCCCTATGCTTAGGATCAAGGTCTGGTGTTTAGGTTTGAAGGGGGAAGGGGACGCTAAGTCACTGAAAATATTTTTCGCAACGCGGAACAGGGATAAGCTCAAGGAAGTCCAAGCCATCCTATCCAGTTACGGTATTTCAGTGGAGTGGTTAGAAACCGGGAAGCTTGAGGTTCAAACCGATTCCCTTAGAAAAATCGCTAGGGTAGGCGTTCTCTCACTGTCACTGAAGGGTTGGTCCCCGGTTTTAGTTGAAGATACGGGTTTGTTCATCGAGGCTTTAAAGGGCTTCCCAGGTCCGTACTCATCCTACGTTTACCGTACCATAGGGAATAAAGGTGTACTTAGGCTTATGGAGGGAGTTCAGAACCGTAAAGCAGTCTTCAGATGCGTTGTGGCTTACCGCAGCCGCGGAGGTAAGCCTTTAACCTTCCAGGGGGAGGCTTGGGGAACGATCGCATACGAAGAGCGGGGTGTCCACTGGGGCTTCGACCCAATCTTCGAACACGGGGAAGCTGGGGGACTTACATACGCTGAAATGGGTTCCGCTAAGAAGAACACTTTATCCCATAGGAGAAAAGCCTTGGATAAGTTCGCGGATTGGTACTTGATGGGGGGAGGGCTGAAACAAGGTTTAAATATGAACCCTGCCCGTTAAAGAATGCCGTTTAGTCAGGTGTGTCTACGTGGTTAAGAAACGTGCTCACGCTCATGGGAGGTCTCACTCGGTTAGACCGGTTTCTAAGAAGCCTCCGGTTTGGCTTAAGTATGAGCCTGAGGAGGTTGAAGCCCTCGTTGTTAAGCTTGGGAAAGACCTCACCCCGCCCAGCCGGATCGGCGTTATCCTAAGGGATCAACACGGTATACCTTTGGTGAAGCAGGTCGTTGGGAAACCTGTTACAAAGGTCCTTGAAGGTCAGGGGCTTCAACCAAAGATCCCCGAGGACTTAGAGAACCTTCTCAGAAAGGCTGGGAGGCTGGGTAGACATATCGAGAAGCATAGGTCAGACTCCGTGAACAGGCATTCCTTACAGCACATCGAGGCTAAGATCCATCGCTTAACCCGTTACTACAAGCGAAGCGGCGTTCTCCCCAAGAATTGGGAGTATAAGGCCCTGGTTCTCTCCACGAAATAGATGGTTTGAAATGGCTGATGGTGAAGCTTCTGAAAGGGCTTTCATAGACCGGGTGGCTGAAGCCGCCGCCTACCTCGTGGAGCACACACGCGCTGAATACCCTGTGAAACTCGTTTCCCACGTAGACAGCGACGGTTTAACGGCTGCGAGCATCCTCGCGAAAGCCCTGAAGAGGCTTGGTGTAGGTTTCCAAATCCGCGTTATCCTGCAAGTGGATGAGGAAAGCCTCACCGACGCCTTAGCCGGAGCCTCCACCTTCATCGTCTTCACAGACCTCGGAAGCGGAAGCCTCAGCCTCATAAAGGAAATAGTTGGGACACGTAGGGCTATGATCCTAGACCATCACCAACCCCTAGGCTCGGAAAGCCGCGAAGCCGTATTCCATGTTAACCCCCATCTCTTCGGAATCGATGGGCAGAGGGAGATCAGCGGCTCAGGAGTAGCCTACCTCACAGCTAAGGCTATGGATGCCGGAAACCTTGACCTCTCATACCTCGCCATCGTAGGCGCCCTAGGCGACCTTCAGGATAAAAACGAGGAGCGGGCGCTGTTGGGGCTGAACCGATTAATCGTTCAGGATGCCCAAGACCGTGGACTGGTTAAGGTTGACAAGGACCTACTCTTCTTCGGCAGGGAGACACGTCCACTTCATAAAGCCCTAGTCAGTACGACGAACCCCTTCATACCGGGTTTAAGCGGAGAGGAGGGTCAGTGCCTCGACTTCCTCACAGGCATAGGGATCAGCCTTAAGGAGGATGATAAATGGAAGGTACCCGCCGCTCTCACTGATGAGGAGAAGAAAACCCTGTTCAACCACATCGTTGCCTTCATGGCTGAGAAAGGCTTTACAAGCGCGGCTTCAGTCAACCTTATCGGAACCGTTTACACGTTCACCATGGAGAACCGTTTCACACCTCTAAGGGACGCACGGGAATTCTCCTCCCTCCTAAACGCCTGCAGCCGGGTGGGCAAGCCTGGACTTGGACTGAGCATAGCCCTCGGGGATAGACGTGAGAAGATCATGGTGGAAGCCGACCAGACCCTCGCAGAGTATAGGCGGAGCCTAGCGCAGTACATGGAAGCCCTCACGGGGAACCCAGATAGGATCAGGGAACTTGAAGGCATATACATAATAAAAACTGAAGACCTCGTCTCCGACAGAATACTCAGCGTTGTTCTAAGCCTTATCTCAGCGCTTCCACTGTTCAACCATCCGAAGCCCATCATAGGCACAGCTCCCAGCCGAGGTGGGAAGTTAAAGGTATCAGCCCGATGCAGCGACGCCATGGCTAACCAAGGGGTGAACCTAGGAGTTATCCTAGAGCAGGCCGCTGAGACAGTGGGCGGTAGAGGTGGGGGACATGTTGTTGCCGCTGGCGCCGTAATCCCAGTTGAACGAAGAGATGAGTTCCTAACCCTAGTCAACAGGTTTACAGTTAATCAGATGGGAGGTGTAAAACCTGGATAAGGCTTGGATCCGGGTTGGTTACAGGAGCCCCTGTGAAGCCGAAGCCGTAGCCGAGGCTGTGGCTGTAGATAACCATCCGGCGCCTAAGGGTTTACGGCTTCACACAGAGGTCTTTGACACCGTTGTCGCAGTAAATATTGAGTCTGAGCGTAGGCTTGAAACCTTAATAGCCACGTTGGACGATCTTCTCCGAAGTATACAGGTTGCGGAGGCAGCCTTAGCTACCGTTAAAACGGCTGGGTGATACCCGTTGTCGAGGAAGGCGAAGAAGGTTAGGGATAAGTGGCGGTCTAAGAAATGGTTCAGCGTTTTCTCTCCTCCATACTTCGGGGAAGTCGAGTTGGCAACCGTGCCCACAACAGACCCCTCAGGAATCCTGGGGAAAACCATAGAGACCACGCTTTACGACGTAACAAAGGATTTCAGCCATCAAAACATAGGCATCGTTTTCCAGGTCTCAGGGGTTGAGGGAAATAGGGCTGACACCATATTTAAGGGACATGAATACGCGAGGGATTACCTTCGAAGCCTGATAAGGCGTGGAGGCAGCAGGGTTGATGGTATCTTCGACGTGGTGACAAAGGAAGGCTACAAGGTACGTTTATCAGTGATAGCCTGCGCGCTGCGGAGGGTTAACGCCACTCAGTCCAACGCCTTAAGGTTTACTATGAAACGGGTGGCTGAAGAGAAGGCGTTAAGCCTAACCTTCGACCAGTTTGTACAAGAAGCCGTGCTAGGGAAACTGGCGTCAGACATATACAACGAAGCTAAGAGGGTCGCGCCGCTAAGGCATGTGGGCATAAGGAAGTCGAAGCTCATAGCTCAACCAAGTCCCCCGCAGGTAGAGGCAAAGGCTAAGCTTGAAAGCCCAGCCGAGAAACCTGAAGGGGAAAAACCTGAATCAATGACTACAATGCAGTAGCTTCTCTAAAGCAGTGGCGGATTACCATGGGCTTCTCACTATGCACGATTCGGGGAAGAGGTTTCCGCGGTTTTAGCAGGCGGGGACTCAGCGGGATAACCCAAAGGCGTAGCAGCTAAAATCCTGATACTCCCCGGTATCCCGAGGACATCCTTAACCCCTTCATCCGCGTCCCAGAGACCTAACCAGCAGGTTCCGAGGCCGAAGTTAGCCGCTGCGAGAACCAAATGCTCGAAGGCTATGGCTATATATGTATGTCTTGCGGCCTCAGTGCAACCAACGATGACTACGGGCGCCTCTGAAGCCCAGTAGGGTATGCCAAGCATCCTCTCCCGCTCATGATCCTTAACAACTATGAAGCGCCAAGTTCGTCTATTATCCGCTGAAGGCGTTAAAATTGAGCAGCGTTACCCTTTTCGCGGTAGTATTTTCTGAAGTAATATCCACGGTCTTTTTTCTCACCGAAGCTTTTCAACCCTCGCTCACGTATCTGTGTCCTCAGCTTCTCCCCGTATTCCACCGAGACCTGCCCGGTCTTCTCAAGGTATGCTATGACCTCGTAGGCTTCCTCATCTGTGCTACATCGTCTTAGGAAGGAGACGGCGTCTGGGTTTCTAAGCTCATCGTATCCCTCAGCTCCTTCCCACCTTACGCCTTTGATGGGATGACGCATAGCCTTCTCTTGCATCTCCCTAGCCAAGTGCGGGAACTTCTTCCTAAACTTCTCCCACGACATGTCCAAGGTCTAACCGGCTTCAAAACGATCATAAGCCTATGTAGGGATTAAAGCTATCTAATACCTGGCGAAGCCTTGGGAGTGTCCATTCTTACGCGAGTGGTTTACAATATTCTTCCTTGAACGCTATTTCCGAAAGCGGTTTCCGCGGTGAGGCTCCGCTTTGGGCTTCATTTGGGTAGCCGATGGAGATGAGGGCTACAACCCTTAAACTCTCAGGTAGCTTAAGCATCTGCCTCAGATCCTGCTCCGTGAAGCTTCCGATCCAGCATGTTCCAAGCCCCTCCTCCGTCGCTGTTAACACGAGGTTCTGCAACGCGATGCATGTGTCGTGAACGTAGTGCCTTGATCTTGTGTCGCCGCAGCCGACGATTACCATAGGGGCATCGGATACGAAGCCAGCCCACCTGCCTCCGCGAGCGATCCGCTCCAGCTTCTCTTTGGACGTAACCACGATGAAACGCCAAGGCTGCGCGTTGTGGGCTGAGGGAGCTAGCCTCGCCGCTTTAAGGAGCTTTCTTAAAACACGATCCGGGACACGGTCGGGCTTGTAGCTTCTTACGCTCCTCCTCAATTGAACAGCTTTAAAAACATCCATAAGCGTCCCCGGGAATCACGGTTTAAGAATAGGTTGTAGGTGTGCAACTATTAAACCTTAAGCAGTCTTTATCCTCTAGCATTAACCCTGAACCATCACGGATGCCCTGGTACCTTCACATAGGCCTATGATAAAACGGTGTAAACTAGCTAAAGGCTTTACCGTAAACCTAGTTCTCTAAAGGCTTTGAAGACCGTCTCGTACGCAATCTGCGCCGCGGGGACTGGTTGGTACCCCGGCATTTGCCTCCTCATCCCCGCTACCTCAGCCGTTATGAAGCCATCGTAGCCTACTTCCCTCAATGTCTTTATGAAAGCAAGGGTTGGGAACGCTCCTTCACCGGGTATGAGGAATTCATGGCTTGGGTAACGACCCCTTGTATCCTTCAGATGGGTGTGAACCGTGTACCGTGCGAGTTCACGGGTGCAGCTTAAGACATCGAAGCCGAGGACGGCGAAGTGGCTTGCGTCGAGGTTAACCCCGAGGGCTTTAGACCTTACAGCGTCTATAGCCCTTAAAACCTTATCCGGGGCGTCGATGATGGTGTTGATGTGAGGCTCAAGTCCTAAAACGCATCCCCTTGCCATAGCGTAGTCAGCACATTCCGAGAGCCCCTCGGTTAAAAAACGCCAAGCGTCAGCCTCAGGCATACCTGGCGGAGCCATACCCGTTGTCACGTCTACAACCCTGGCTCCAACAGTGGCTGCGAAGTCCACGTTCCTATACGTACGCTCAACGCCGCCCCGCCTAGCCTCCGTGGAAGAGCTACAGTCTATGCTTCCATGCCCTACAGCCGGGATCATAAGCCCCAGCTCGCCAGCCGTCTCTTCTATCTTCTTCCACCCCTCTTTGGAAAGGGTGTCTAAATCAGCTGGATACCCCTTCCAAGTGCATAACTCAACCCCATCGTAGCCTATCCGCGCTAAAGCCTCCATAGCTTTTTTAAAGGGGAGGTCGCCGAAGGCCCCGCTGAAGTAACCGATCCTCATCGAGATCATCGATGTGCATAAGGGCAATAGCATATAAAAATTTCATCCTTTCTCGGATGTAGCACCTCGTATAAACTCTAGTGATCATAAGGCTTATTAACGAATGGGCGGCTGTCTGGTTTTAGGTGGTTTAATGAACTCCTTTTTCATTACAGGCGAGACGATGGAGCGACGGCTTGTTGGAGAAAACGCGTTAACAGTTTATTTCGACGACCGTAAGGGAACTTTTCAGGTAATCGAGTATAACGAGGCTACACCTATACACACGCATGAGGACTTCGATGAGGAGCTTCTGTTCGAGGGTGAGGCCATGGCGGTGGTTGGGGAAGAGGAGAGAAGGGTGCAGAGCGGGGACCTAATCCGTGTCCCGATGGGGGTAAGGCATGGCGTAAAGCCTCTGGGCAAAGTGAAAGCCATCAGCGTACACCGTCCACCACCGTGGAACGGACTAGCCTTCAACCTTAAGCGGAAGCGGGATGGTTGGACAGAGCCTATAGGCTGGGAGGGGAAGGGACATCCCTTCGACGCCTATGGGTTATTAGGCTTCACGAGTTACAGGGAAGCCGTCCTAAGCAATGGTAGCGCATTGAATTTCCCTGGAACCGTTAAGACACAGGAGGTACTGGTCTCATGCTTAGAGGGTCGAGGTGAGGTTGCGTTAGAAGAAGGGGATGGCGTAACCGAAACCACACTTCAGCCGTACGACTTTCTAGGTATGCGGACTGGGAAGGGGTTTGTGTTGAAAGGTGTGTCTGAAACCATTTTCCACGTTGCCGTAATAAACACACCGGTTGAAGAGGCTTCAAGCGGGTATCCCCCTCTGGTTTCAAGGTACAGCCCTAGTAGGGAAGTACTTAGGGGAAGCAGAGCCGATTCTTGCAGTCGATACGTTTACACCGCCGTTGATGAGAATAGCCCCCTGACCACGGTCTGCAGCGCAGGCGTCACACGGGCTGAATGGCCCGGTGGGATTTCAAGCTGGGATAAGGGTAAGGGTGGGCATATGCATGAGCAGGTTGAGGTCTACGCTCCGTTCGAAGTCGATAGACCGGAGACCCAGTTCATCTACACCAGGGATGAGACAGTCGCGATTCCTTTAAAACCAGGTGACAGCCCTGTTATAGTGATCCCGCCCATGCATTTCCACGCGACAAACGCGGGTAAATACGCTTGGTACATACTCAGGGGTTGTTGCCCGGTTAAATCGGTGAAGGCGAGGTTTGAAACGGAATAGCGCTTACACGGGTTATACCTTTAGGGAACTTGGTGTAACGCGGTCAGCCGCAGGGCTCTTTACAGGCGCTTTCCACATCAACTCTTAAACCACGTTTTTAGCGACGTCTTGAACGACTTTAACGGCTTTCTCCCTGAACCTGTTGTAGGCATTTGTGAACTCCGTCATGGTCTTAACCACGGAGCCGAAGGTAGGCCAATCCTCCACCTTAAGCCCGCCTACCCCGAAGTCTCCATCGATTCCGGCATCCCTCAGCCTCTCCGCAAGTTCAGGTGTAAGCTCGTAGGCTCTGCGGAAATCACCCAGCTTCATCAACCTCTGAAGGATGCCTAGGTCATGTTCCTTCGTTACTGCGTCCTCGAAATCCGTTAGGTTGAAGCCTGGCCGCCGCGACGTGTCCAAGACCTTCATCTGATGGTCTGGGAACTCTGTGTTCGTCATGTTCCTCCGGGCTAAAGTGAGGTAGGTGTCGCTAGGCTTCCTCTTCGAGGCTGGTAGGACGTCGATCTTATCCATAACCTCCCCCACCTTATCCAATGCGAGCCCATACGCCCTATGGAGGTAAGCCATCCACCTCAGCCTATTCTCAGGTGTGAAAAAGATCCTGTAAACCCTTTGCGCTACAAGGGTTCCCGCGTATCCGATGTCGCTTTCTAAACGCGCTAAGAAGGCGGCATTCTCCTCCTTTGAATCACCATGGACCCGCGCCTCAGCCACGGCTTCCGCGAAGGCTGGGGTGGAGAGGGATTTAAGGTACTTAAAGGAGCAGACAAGTCTTATACCATCCTCAAGCGACGAAGCTTTACTTAATTCCTCCACGGCGCCTATAGCCTCAGCGAGCTTCCTCAACGTCGCTTCAACATCGCCTACCCTTCCTAAAGCCTCTCTCAACAGCCTCTCAGCTTCCAGCTCTCGGAGGTGGCTTTCAAGGCGGCCTCCCATGTTCGTCTCATAGGCTTGGGTAATCGGGATTCCCATCTTAAGGGCGTGAGCCATGCCCTTCATTGCTGCCAGGATCAAGGTTGTCTCCTGTGCCACCGTGTAGGTTACGGTGTTATTCGTTCCGATGCCCATGCTGTTGAAGGCTGTGGTGACCTCGACCGCGGCCGGGCTTCCACCCGCCACCTTGAAGACGATGTTAGGTCTACCCCTTTCCTCCATCTTAGAGTAGCCCCAGGTGAGGTAGGCATCGTAGCCTCTGAGAAACTCTTGTGCTGAGGTGTAGATCTTCAACGCGTCCTCCATGCTCCCTTCTAAGCTCGCGGCTACGTTCGGGTTAAGCTGGTAGCTTACTAGCCCGTCGTGGAGCTTGCTTAACAAGGCGATTGGGCGGTAGACGGTGAGGTTAGGCCAGAGAGCGGACTTGGTGGCTTCCATGGCGATCTCATCCTTGAAGCATTCGGGGTCCTTGAACCACTCTTGATGCTCCTTAGCAATGGTTCTGAGACCTTCCCAGAGGCTTGGGTCGTCGTCGTAGGCCCTCGCGGCTAAAACGGGGTTTGTTGAAACCTGAACGTAGCCGAGGTGCCTCAGCCAGCGAAGCCCTATGGCGTAGTCGTTGCCGAACTTACATAGGCCCCGCGT
>Ga0209314_10000526_pt1 | contig 17061 bp, 16 predicted proteins | sample I19B2metaG_FD_184146 | JGI IMG/M metagenome (GOLD analysis project Ga0209314, IMG submission 184146) | Lake sediment bacterial and archeal communities from Gulf of Boni, Indonesia to study Microbial Dark Matter (Phase II) - ​I19B2 metaG... | ecosystem: Environmental > Aquatic > Freshwater >...
AGATAGGCTGCGCGTAGGGGTATCGATTATCACGAAGAATGGTGTGCTAGAGTCCACACTCAGAGAACTAGCTCCTCCTGCGCCAATGTTGGCAGCACCCGAACCGAGTGCGTAGACGTCGCCCCCGAGATCGATGAAGCTCTTTCCGCTCCAATGGAATAATGGGCCGATTCCGTTACCGTTTCCGGAAGGATCTATGTCAAGCCACAGGTTTGCGGAACCAGTTCTGACGACAGAAATGTTACGGTTCCCTCCGGACCCGCCAAGCGCTTTTCTAATGGTAAATTCCCTTTCGCTAGGCAATGTTGCAGACGACGATTTTTGTTATGGTCTCGACGATTTGTGAACGATTCTTCCTGATTCTATCCTTCCAAGAACCGCTGAATACTTCCCACTTGGACGGTTTGTTTGGCTGCCCTGAGGCAATATGACCCTGTATATCGTTAGTAATGCTACATGTCCCTTCGCAGTAATCGTCCACTGTACTGGTAACCTAGGACAAGGAACTGCTGGAGAAGAGGCGCAAGCACATCGAAATCCTAACCTTCACAGAGCTGGAACACACGTTCGGTTGAAAGGTTCTGTCACGTCTGATGAGAGATTAACGGTAACTCACATCGCATTCCATTACATCAAGTCCTATGACAACGATGTGAAGCAAACTGGCTACAGTTCGGGTATCAGTCCAGGAATCCTGGGGAAGGGCTGAACTTCCGCAACGTGCGCTACTCCGCAGACGTAGCCAACGAACCTCTCGATCCCGAGCCCAGCACCAGCTGACGGCCTCAATCTCCCATCCTTCGCAAGTCTCAGAAGGATATCATAATCCTCTTTCCTCAAACCGTCCCTTTCTAACTTCCTCCGTATCCGCTCGTATTCGTACTCTCTTTCAGCTCCCGAGATGACTTCTCCATACCCCTCAGGTAAGAAAAGGTCGAAGTTTCTCCATTCCCCCGTCGCCTCGTCCTCGTAATCGTAGAACTCCCGTGGTATATCCGTCACCCAAATCGGGCTCACAGACTTTTCTGAGATATTGTTTTCCCAGCCCTTGCCGTATTTCTCTTCCAGATCGCTTCTCCTGCAGACCGGGAAAGGCGTTTCAGGCACCGATAAGTCTCTTTTCAGAATCTCAAGGCTAGTCGGCGATGTCTTCTTGACAGCAATTATGGATGCCTTGATCAGTTCCTCAAAGATTTTGAAGATGTCCTCTATCGTTGCGTCAACTATCTCAACTTCAAGCTGGGTGAACTCGTACAAATGGCGCCCTGTCTTCGCGCGTTCTCTTTTTTCAATCCTAATGTTGGGTGATAATGTGAAGAATCTGTCGGGCCCGAGAGAAACCAAGGCTCTCTTGTGGATTATCATACTCTGCATTGTCCTGACCGTTTTCCCGTAGATTGCTACCTCAACTCTTTTCTCTATACTCGCTCCCGGGTCTGGCCAGAGAGGATCGGTCGATCTGGCCAGCATTATTGGGAGAATCCAGACGAAGCCCTTCTCTACCAGTCTCCTCGTCATGACCTTTAGGATCTCAGTCTGCAATTCGAAGATTGCTTTTCGCTCTTCGCTCCCCATGCTCTCGATTAACGCAGAGGGGTCAAGACTACCGGAGCCTTTCATGTATGGATCACGTCCAAACGCCGGAAGAGTCTCTGGAAATGCAGTTAAACTATTTGCAACTAGGGCTGTAATTTTCCCAATTTTACTCAGCATTTAAACCTCGGCTTTGCAATAATTACAACCATGGCCTCTGCGGCTTTGGATTCGAAGGATAAAGAGATTCTGAGGAAGATTCAAGGGAATTGCCGGTTGACCGCCCGAGAGATCTCAGCCGAGATTGGCTTGCCAATCACGACCGTGTTCGCAAAGATCAAGCGAATGGAACGTGCAGGAATCATCAAGGGCTATCATGCTCTTCTGGACGCCGCCAAACTAAACGCAGCAACCACCGCGTTCGTATTGGTTTCATTTGCCTACAGAGGCGCTGGGGACAGGGCCCTCTCTCAAAGAGAAGTCGCCAAGCAAATCGCAGAGTTCACTGAGGTCCAAGAAGTCCACATAATCGCTGGAGATTGGGACATCCTGATCAAGGTGAAGGCGAAAGACGTGGAATCAGTCGGCAAATTCGTTGTCGACAAGCTCAGGCTCGTTAAGGGGATTGAAAAAACGCTAACCTGTCTTGTCTTCGAGTCTGAGAAAGAATCAACTGCTATACCCGTTTGACCCCCCTCGCCCGGTACGAGACCGATGTATGGCGTTTGGACAAATAGTGCTATGAATACCATGCCGACTACGAAGACGAGAAGTGGCATTGCCATACGGCCCTTTAGAATCGGAGCACACAACTGGCTGAAGAACGGTGGATCAGCAGAACACAAAACAAGACGGTTAGTTCAAGGTCAAAGACGCATATTCCACTTCAGCGAGATGCGTGTCGAATGGGATTTGAACCAAAATGGATATGTCATCTTCCGAACATAGTCCGCCTAGCTCATCAGCGCCCAACGCAGAAATCGCGGTTCCATCGGAGGCTGTTTCTCGTGGAGATTCAATATCCAACACAGCGTGATCCCTAGCTATCGAGAGAGACTGAAAGCTGTACTACCAGCGTAAACGTACACCAAGTAGACGAAGACTAGTCGAGTTGACGAAGTGCACGAGAAGGCTAGCACTGCCTTTGCGGAGATGACTGTGAGCGAATATGAGGTAGGTTATTGACTCGTTTGTATGGCTAGAATACTTCATGGACACAGAAGCGGGGATAATTGGACTCAGTAACACTGCTACTCAGGCACAGGTCTATCCCTCTACAACTTGCCCTTCGCTTTCGACCTACTCCTGGGAATCGGCCTCTACCCATATACCAAGAACAGGGCTGGTTCTTCGCCATTATAACCAAGAAGATCTCACGCTAGCCCGAACGCTGGTTAGCAGAACCTTTTCTCGCCGGGCGTAGAGCATGTGATTCGAGCATACGTAAGCGCAATCATGTATAACTGGTGGTGTCAAACAACCTCTGGAATGCTATACGACAACAAGAATACACAAACGTCTTGCGGGCGCGTTAGTGGATCTCGTTACTGAACCGAAAGGTTTGGTAGCGGTCTAAGGAACTAGACGAAACGAGTTCCTTCATTATGGTGCGGTTCGGTAACGCAAGGCACGGCAAGGTAGGGAAAGGTTCGGAAGGCAGGGTCTCCATAACCCTGCCTCCGCACCATGACCAATTCTCATTTCTCCTGAACGTTTTTCGACATTGGTGAACGAGTTTTCACCGGAACTGCTGACGATTTCACAGTCGAAACTGCCTACAAACCTGTCTAGGATGAGTTACCATATAAGTTGCCTCTGAACCTCGCTGAGAAAAATGGTGGCAGTCGGCAAGTTCGTGGGGCTTACATTGTAGTCATACTGCCCATTCTAAGTCGGTCGCACCGCAGTTTTTCCACAGCTTTGCCCCAATAAATCGTAAGAAAAATCATCCCCCCAACTGAGGTTCCTAATGCTACCACTAGCAAGGTGATAGGAAAATGAAGATCGATGTTTCCATTGAAGGGCTCTCGCCAGGCCTACTGATGAACCGTTACACCGAAAACTCCTCAGACCAAGTTGAGGAAACAGCATACAAGACCGAGGAAGGTAAGCTCTACCAACCAGCCGAACACATCCTCCGAGCAATGGCTATCGCCGCATCGACCTTCCGACCCGACGGCGGCAAACCCCGACGCAGTTACGCAAAGGTCTTCGGAAGCGGCTTAGTTCAAATCGAACCATCAGAAATCATCCACAAAAACCAAGCATGGATCGTGGACAGCCGCCCGGTTAAAGGTAAACCCAAAAAGAAGATCCTGCGACGCCGAGTCCGCCTACCAAACTGGGAATTGGATTTCACGATCGTGGTAGGCGACGGACTAACACCCGAGATCATCAAGAACGTTCTAGAAAAGGCGGGCTACTATGTCGGCATAGGAGACTTCAGGCCCCAACGAAAAGGACCCTTCGGAAGATTCAAAATCACAAGATTCGAATTGGCAGTGCAATGAAAGGCTGAGAGAGGATACTTCAGCGTTCCGTCTCCCTTTCTCGTTGAATGCCCACTGTGAAGAAGAAACAGGGGCCGATGGTGGCCGTTCTCAAACTTGCGCGGCCCTGAGCTCCTAGCCGCTTCAGATTCCCAAACGATGAAGATTCTGGTCGGGCGAAGAGGAGTCATATTGGGCTCGAACCTAACCGCCTCAATAAAATTCCGGGATTGATGCAGGGAGTCGCTCAGTTTGTCGTTCGAGGACGAATTGAGCCATCGCGAGGAAAGTGATCGAGCTGCTCCCTCTTCAGCCATTCACAACGTTCAAGCCCCAGCCAGTCTCTCAGCGTCTGGAGCAGCATGCGAAATCCTTCATCCCATGAAGCAACTGCTTATCCATAATCCGATGAATGAGTGATTTCTCTTGCGAGACCGTTCATTGACATCTGCTTCACATCAAAGTTGTCGGAGAGAGCATTAAGAAAGTTGCGCAAAATCTCAAAGTTTCCAGGTGAGCAATATCCGTACTGACCACCCCCAGTGAGAGGGTCGAAAAATTCCCAAGAATGAGATAGTACAACTAGGTGGGGGCGAAACCCAAGAGCGTCCTGAATTGAAGCTATAGACGAAGCGAACTCCACGAATTCCTGATTCGTCATGTTAGTTAGCGTCTTGAGATTGCATGCTCGAAACGTGAAATGCGGAATGAGAAATGCCCAACTCAACAATGGTCGCGGGTCTGCAGACACAGGAATCCTGACGAGTCCTCCGCCTTCGCCGAAAAGCTGGGGAACCGGAAATACACCCAACTGAGAAGGCAAAGAAGAATCGATCCGGAACCCGTATTGAACTAGCAGCTGCACTGTTTGCTCGTCGGACACTAGGTTCGGAGCGCGGAACGAAACGGGCAACTGCAGCCCGGAATGCTCGAAGATCTCCTTACATTTCTGGAGGAGCGCTGCCTTTTCTTGAGCGGAGATTGGTTTGTCGCTAAGATACCATTGGGTTGGTCCCCAAAGCTCATGAAGGTATCCATGCAGGCCGATTTCAGTCCCATGAGCCTCAAGAAGGCGAAGTACCTTCGAATTTTCTTCGACTAGGCTTCCTTCAATGAAGACCGTCGTCTTCGACGAAAAATCCTCCAATTTACTGAGAAACTGCCTCACGGAAACCGGATTGCCGTTCACGCGGCGACTTCCGTATTCACGTTCCACGTCGAAGGTGAGGGCGACACATAGTTCTCGCCGGGAGGGGCCGGCCTTCATGATGCGAGTTAGCTTCCTAGTCCTCAGAAATGTCTCGAGTATATTGTGTGGCACACGCGGGTCCCTGATCAGATCCAAAATCCGTGCAAGCGCATGGGACACCATGATATGACCCTCATCTCGGCGTACGAAGATAAGCAGTCATCGCATTGTTTCGTGATAGACCTGCAATGTTCTATCAGCTATCACATTCCAATCGAAGCTTTCAACCGAATGTCTGCCAGCCAGACCCATGGCCTTTCTCTTCTCGTCATCCTGAAGCAGTTCAATGATTCTATCAGCAAGTGGCATTGGCTGGTTAGGTTCGACTAGAAAACCATTGACATCGTCCCGGATCAAAGTCACTACCCCTGATCCTTGCACTCGAACTGCAATGACTGGCAGTCCTGCTGCCATAGCCTCTTTCGCCGCAATCGATTCGCCCTCCACGACGCTGGGGAGAGCGAAGATTGTTGATTCTTTGAAGTAACGCGCGGCCGCTTCATAAGTTGGCGTTACCCCGGTGAATGTGACGGCTGCATCCAACGACAACTCGTTGACCAATTTTCGAAGATTCGAATATTCGGGACCGCCGCCCACAATCTTCAACTTAGCCTCGGGAATCTTCTTCAAAACCAGCGCAAGAGCCCTGATCAGAACGTCTACGCGCTTGAAATGAACTAGACGGCCTACGTACAAGATCTGATATGGCAGTTTTTCAGCTCGAGTTGAGTCGAAGAGCTCAAGATCGATTCCATTGGGAATGACTGTGATGGTTTCTTCTCGAATTCCGAGCGCAAGCAGCTTCCGCTTGCACTGAGGTGACACGGCTATGATTCGGTCGTGGGGAAGCTTTGCCGCGACCACCGTGGCAAGATGCCCTAATAGACCCCAGACAATGGAGCGTTGGGCATCGATCCACCCAGCCAAACCATATACATCATGAAACGTCGTCACCAATGGCACACCTTGAGACCAATGAGTCATCTCGCCGGGATATACAGGAAAGTAGGTGTTGCAATGAACCAGATCAGGATGTGATCTGGTGGCCTCCTTCATGGTCTTCAGAGCGTACAAGAAGATCGGAAGAATGACTCTTCGTGCGCCCCCAGTCTTCGGTTCTCTGGTCAGACCGACTCGAATCACTCTTACACTGTCAAGGAAGTCTTCCTGGGCTTGTCCCGGAAACCTACAAGTAAGCATCGATACATCATGGCCCCTTCTGGCCATCCATCTAGAAATCTCGTAGAACTGTTTTTCTCCTCCACCCCAGACACCTATCCCGTGTTTTACGTCCGGATAGATCTCCGAAATGTACAGAATTTTCATGATGGCACCAAGCCCCCCATGACATCGGAACTGGTCGAGAGCTGTCGGATTGTAGCGCGCATTCGGGATTTGAAGATTGAACCGAGACTGTTATTCGTCATATCTAGGATGGCGCTCTCGAGAAACAAATCGAAGTAGCTGTATATCAAGACCGCAATCGAGTCTTTGTCCGCTTCTTCTCTCCCCCACAGTCACGGATAGTTCTTTTTCTTCTCGCGATTGGAATTCTCATGCGGGCCTTCTTTGCAAGTGCACGCGTCAACCCGTCGACTGTTGTTGTTCTCATGTACAGTACAGGCTTGAATGTGAGACCTTCCCAGAACCGGTTCGCCAGCTTATTCCTGATGGCGTTGCGAAGGGCAACATGTTTGATGTGACGGCTTGAGAGAAATATCGCGGCCGCTAGCGTCAAAGCACTGCCTATTCCTCGCCTTCTATGAGTCTTCTCGACGTATACATCTCCAATTATTCCGACCCGCCTAAAGTCCCCATCAGCACAATTTCTTGTCTCAATGCTAGCGGTCAGGAATCCAACTGTTCGGCCAAATTGTTCAGCTACGAACAGTCTTCCCACCCGTTTGTGAAGCATCTGTCTATACCGGGCCAAGTTCTCTCTCCTTACTACTGGACGCCAGAGACCCGGATACCTATGCTGCCTGTCAAACTCATGCCTCAGATGCAAGATATCCTGTAGATCGTCTTCCCTGGCAGCACGGATCTTGACTCCGCCAAGTTCAGTGAGTGGAAGTGCGAATGCCTCTTCCCTATCCATAGCGAGTCGCGCGTTATGGAGTACATGTCGATATTGAGCTTGCTTCAGGCCGCCGATTCAAGGATGACCTAACACAAGGTACGGGACCACAAACCTGTTCCTCAAAGAAACCAACCGGTGGCCAATTATATGGACGGAAACATTCACGCTCATGCGGTCTACATCATGAAGATCGAAGAGTTGAAGGTCGAAGATCTTGACCCTCCCAAGTTCATAGATCGCAAGGTGAAGGAGATTGTAGGCATTGTCGGCGATGATGTAGCTGTCAACGCTCTATCTGGGGGAGTAGATTCGTCGACGGTTACGTTGCTTGGCCATAGAGCGTTGGATGACAGGCTGAGGACCTATTTCATCGATAATGGTTTGATGAGGGAGGGGGAGCCGGAGCGTGTGGTTTCAATATTTCAGAGTCTCGGAATCAAGGTTAGCGTGGTCCACGCTGATGCAGAGTTCTTCAATGTACTTAAGGGCGTGACCGATCCTGAAGAGAAGAGAGAAGCTATCACACGAACATTCTACAGAGACATCTTTGGCAAGATCGTGAGGGAGAGCGGTATACGCTATCTCTTGCAGGGAACAAACTACACGGACGTAGAGGAGACGGTTGCAGGGATCAAGAGACAGCACAACGTTCTCGAACAGCTTGGAATCGACACGGAAGAAAGATACGGCTATAGAGTGATAGAACCACTAATCCAACTTCGAAAGACGGCGATAAGGAAGGTTGCGAAAGCGTTAGGCCTGCCAGAAGAGATCTATGAAAGGCCACCGTTCCCCGGCCCAGCTCTTGCTGCGAGGATAATAGGAGAAGTCACTCCAGAGCGGGTACAAACCGTGAGGGCCGCAACGAGGATAGTTGAAGAAGAACTATCCAGCGTAGGAGCATTTCAGTTCCTTGCGGTCTTGCATGAGGACAAGGCCACAGGAGTGAGAGAGAGGAGAAGAGAATACGGGGAGCAGATTGAGGTAAGATGCTGGGACAGCACAGACGCCAAGATAGCGTCACCAACAAGACTCTCCTACGAGATCTTGGATAAGCTGGCGAGGAGGATAACAAGCGAAATCCCGAATATCGTCAGCGTCACCCACAACATAACACGGAAGCCACCCTCCACAATCGAGGCTGTCTAGCCGCGAAAAACCGCCATTTTACTGAACATGAGCCTGGCGCAGAACGTGGAACCCAACGTTCTCGCGGACATGCACTTCAGAGCCACAAGATCACGCAATCTCACAGCCCTAAGATAGAGACCTTCAGCATCTGCTCAACAGGATCCGCAGCTCAGCTTCGAGCATTCGCCTAGTGCCTGAGACATGGCGCGGCGCAGAACGCTTGGATGATACATCTCCTCAAACGAAATCACCAGACACAATTACGTCTGCGCGATACCTCATAAGGAAAGAGAACACGGCAAGTTGGCAGGCGTCAATGGTCACTTATCTGAAGAGTAGAGCAACTAGGAGCGAACTCATTCGGGTGGCAATGGGTGATACCAAAGCTGACGTGGTCCTTCAAGAAGCGAACTTGGTCAATGTCATTAGCGGAGAAATATACAAGACCGACATCGCATTGAAGGCTGATCGAATAGCTCTAGTTGGAGAAGCCGGGCACTGTACCGGAGAGAACACAGAGGTCATCGAGGCTTCCGGACTGTACGCTGCTCCAGGGCTAATCGACGGACATATTCACATAGAGAGCACAATGCTTACTGTCGAGGAGTTCTCCTATCTGGCCGTACCTCATGGAACTACGTCCGTGAATGCTGACGCTCATGAAATCTCAAACGTTCTCGGTATCCGTGGTTTCAGGCTCTTTCACGATAGATCAAGACGCGTCCCACTAAGAATCTTCATGGTGGCACCGTCATCTGTACCGCTTACTGGAAGCAAGATGGAGATTCCTTCCAAAAGAATAGACCTGAAAGAACTAACTGCAATAGTGAAAATGCAGAATGTTCTAGGTCTAAGTGAAGTACTGAACACTACTGAACTCTTGAAGGGTTCGCCGAATCTGTCCGCGAAGATACAGATTGCCATTATGTTTCAGAAGTACATCGATGGAAACGCTCCAGGCCTTTCCGGAAAAGAACTCAATGCGTATCTTGCAGCCGGACCGCAACACGACCACGAAGCGATTACGGCGGAAGAAGCCCTAGAACGACTTAGACTGGGTTTCTGGGTGATGTTTCGTGAGGGATCGTCGGAGCGAAATCTAAGCGACCTTGCGGAGATATTGAAACACGGTAAGGTCGATAGCAGACGATGCTGCTTCGCAACGGATGACAAGGATCCACGCGACTTGGCCATTGAAGGCCATATAGATCATTGCCTCAGGAAGAGCATCAGCGCAGGCATTCCGCCTGTAACAGCGGTTCAGATGGCGACTCTCAACTGCGCGGAATACATGGGTCTGGAGAGAGAGCTAGGCTCCATCTCCCCAGGAAAGATGGCTGACATTGTACTTTTCGACGATCTCGAAAGCTTGAACGTCAGGTTTACGATAATTGGAGGGAAGATCGTTGCAAGGAATGGAAAGGCCAGTTTTCGGTTGGACACTCGCCCATATCCAAGATGGGCGACCAAGACCGTCAGGATGAGACGTCGCGTAACTGCAGCAGATCTACTGATACATGCCCCGGATACGGAAAGAGTCACGGTCCGCGTGCTTGATGTGACGAAGGGCACCATAATAAGCGAGATGAAAGTGGTTGACCTGCCCGTCCGGGACAGAGCATTGAACTCTGATGTTGACCAAGACGTACTGAAGGTTGCCGTGGCGGAAAGGTATGGAAAGACGAATCTTGCAGTTGGGAAAGGTTTCACAATAGGCTTTGGTCTCAAGCATGGTGCAATAGCTTCCAGCGTCGCCCACGACGCTCACAACATAATCTGCGTGGGTACAAATGATTTGGATATGGTGGACGCGATGAACCAAGTTGTAGCAATGCAGGGAGGTCTCGTAGCCGTAAAGGAAGGAAAGACGATAGCGCAACTCGAATTGAGACTGGCAGGTATAATGTCAGTTGAGTCGTGGAAGATCGTCTCGGACAAACTTGCGTTCCTACACCAAGAGGTGCGCGAAGAACTCGACTGTAAACTCCGCTCTCCATACATGGTGTTGGCATTCGAATCGAGCGCATCGGTTCCGGAACTTAAGGTCTCAACCAGAGGATTGATTGACGTTTCAACCATGAGAATTATTCCACTAGTAGTCACCTAGAGCGTGTTCGTGATCTACGACAGGTAATGCAGAGGCACGTTCCGGTCGTAATCGACATTACAGTATAGTGTCAAGAATTAAATAGAATGCACACGGAGCAATGAACTCTGCGGCGATTGATCGGACGATCAATCCAAAGTTGTGAGTCCCTGTGAAACCGATTCTAGCGTACGCAATCGTTTTGGTTGTTTTGATTGCGGCCCTTGCGATCTACGGTCTGATATACTCCATAGGGATCGGAGGAACGAAACCTCCACTATGGGGAGCTGAGGGCGGGTACATAGTCAACATCTTGGGAATAGCGGTGCTTATTGTTGGAGCTCTGCTTGGTTGGGCGGCGATAAAGCGTAGGGAAGGAGGAAAGAGCTGATGGATCCGCTCCAACCAGTCGCCGACTTCTTCAACACTCTCATCAACACTATGGCAGCTTTCTTCCAAGCAATTGGGCTCAACTCGATGCTCTCAATTAGTGGGGTAGTCTTCGCGATAGGGACAGCTATTTTCTTTATGGAAATTCTCGGATTCACCTTCACTAAGCGAGGAATAGGGCGGAACTGGATTCGCTGGGACTCCACTGATATCGCTATGACTGCAATGCTCTCAGCCATCTATGGCGGTGGACTCGCTGCAACCGCAGGCATTGTGCTCATACCAGGATTCACTTGGGTCCGACCTGCTGACGCCTTAAACCCGATGTATGGAACAGTTTTCGGAGTCCCGGGCGCGGTCGCGGCCGCTGTGGGCAACTTGATAGGAGACATACTTTCAGGGACTCTGAGCGTTGGTTCAATCGGCGGACTCATGGGTCAGTTCTTCCAAGCCTACGTCCCTTACAAGATGGTTAGAAAACAAATCGACATCGCAATGAAGACTCGAAGGGGATTCGTAGTCTACGAGATTGCGACATTTCTAGGTGCGATAGTGGTGGGGATCTACATATCGTTCTTCCTCGACGTACTTAAGATTCTTCCATCAGACGTAGTATGGTACGGTTTCGCGCCATTCGTGATCGTTCCCTCGGGCGTTCTCGGCTTGATTATCGCCCCGCCCATACAGAAGATCGTCTATCCAAAAGTCAAGGCTTGGGGACTGTTCTACCAAGACAGACAAGTCCAGCACTGACTTTGGTGCGTTCTTGAACTCGGTCGCCCCAGTAGTAAGCGTTCAGAATGTCAGCTACCGATACCCCACCAGCTCAAAGCCTGCAATAAGCAATATCAATCTCGAAGTGAAACAAAGCGAATTCCTCGGAATCATCGGTCCCTCTGAAGCCGGCAAGACGACCCTATGCCTCTGCTTGAATGGAATAATTCCGCATCTAATAGGTGGGGATTTCACAGGTAGAGTAGATGTCTACGGTGCAGACACACGGAGCAGGCGAGTCTGCGAGTTAGCCGAGAACATTGGAATGGTCTTCGAAGACCCCGAGACTCAGCTCTTCGGATTAGTCGTAGAAGAAGATGTGGCGTTTGGACCTGAGAACCTACGAGTTCCTCCTCATGAGATTAGAGGACGCATCCAAGAGGCCCTCAATATCACGAAACTCTCCGGGTTTGAGAACAGGGAGACTTTCACCCTGTCAGGTGGACAGAAGCAGAGGACGGCCATAGCCTCCACACTGGCTATGAAATCCAGTATCCTAGTCCTTGATGAGCCTACCACCAACCTTGACCCGGTGGGAAAACTTGAGGTCTTTTCCGTAATTCGTTCTCTGAAGGAACAGCAAGGATCTACGATCATAATGACCGACCACAATACCGAGCATCTGGCAATGTTCGCAGATAGGATTGCGGTGATGTATGATGGAAGCATAGTACGCGAGGGAACGCCCAACGAAATATTCCGCGACATTGATCTCCTGGACAAGATCCGAGTACCTGTTCCGGAAGTTGGACGACTTTGTGCGCTGCTCGAGAGAGAAGGGCTATTCAAACCAGATGATTTCACCCTAACGGAAGAAGACCTTGAGAAGAAGCTCACTTCGAGGTTTCAAAGGAAATGAGCTCGCAGGTTTCAATTAGAACGAAAGGTCTCTGGCACACTTTTGACAACTTCCATGCACTAAGAGGAATAGACATTGACATAGGGCTTGGAGAGAATATCGCAATTCTTGGTCAGAACGGTTCAGGGAAAACAACCCTAGTCAAGCACTTCAACGGACTGCTTAAACCGACAAGAGGAAGTGTGGAGGTCTTCGATCGAAATACAACGGACACATCGACAGCTGAGCTTGCACGATTCGTAGGATACGTCTACCAGAACCCTGATCATCAGATCTTCTCAGACACGATTAGGGAAGAGATTGCGTTCGGGCCGACTAATCTTGGGCTTCCAAGAGAGGAAGTTGAGAAACGTGTGGAGGAGGCGCTCAGCCTAGCGGGGTTATCAGGTTTTGCAGGTTCTTATCCGTTCACGCTCGGTAAGGGAATGAGAGAACGTGTAGCCGTGGCGTCTGTGCTGGCCATGCTACCCAAGCTCCTGATAATCGATGAACCGACAACAGGGATGGACTATTCAGGATTACTCGGCGTGCTTCGAATGCTAGAGCGCTTGAAGGATCCCAAGAAGTCAATCATCATAATAACTCACGACATGTGGTTCGCGGCAAGATTTGCTGACCGACTGATCATAATGAGTGAAGGAGAGATCATTGCTGATGGGCCAACGCGAGAGATCTTCTTGAGAGAAGAGATTCTCGAGAAAGCGTTTCTTAGACCTCCACAACCGACAAGAATAGCGCAGAAACTTGTTCGCTTTGGCATTAGGCCTGATTGTCTTAGCGTTGAAGAACTGTTTGCAGAGATCCAGAGGTTGGCTGGTAAACCATGGCAATGAGATACAGTCTATTCGAGCCGAAAACTTCGTTTGTTCATTCCTTGGATCCTCGCACAAAGCTTGTCTGGCTTCTAACGATGTTTAGTTTGGCCGTTCTCTTCGTAGACCCATTGTTTACCATGACGATTTTCGCGTCAATAATTGTCGTGATGGTGACCTCCAAGCTATCGATATCTAGACTGCTGCCGCAGCTGAGAGCTATCGCTCTCGTAGCTTGCATGTCTGTCTTGCTTTGGCCGATTTGGATAAAACCGGGAAATGTCCTTGTGAGTTTTGGAAGTTTACGAATCACGGATCTCGGCCTGTTCATGGGCGTTGGCGTCGCGTTCAGATTGGCTACGTTGATGTCTGTCGGCCCTGTATTTCTGATGACTACATCGCAGCGTGATTTCATCGCCGGCCTGACACACTTGAAACTGCCATACAAAGTCGTCTTCCTTCTATCGACTTCATTTCGCTTCCTTCCCGCGGTAATAGGCGAGATAGCCACTATTACGGAAGCTCAGGCCTCAAGAGGCTTGGAGCTAGACAAGGGAAGCATACTCGAAAGATTTCGCAAACGTTTGCCGATTCTGATTCCAACCATTATTCTATCGATCAAGTCAAGCCAAAACTTGGCGATCGCAATTGAATCTAGAGCCTTTGGTGCCTACAAAGATCGAACCTGCCTGAGCGAACTGAAGCTTAGAAGGGCCGATTGCGTCTTCTACGTGATCTGTTTGAGTGTTCTAGCATTTGGTTTCTGGTTGAGACTTCAAGGATATGGAACAATAGAATAGATCAAACGATTGCCGAACTGGCGAAAATCTTGATGGCTCTCAAGGCAATTCGGATCATTGAGTCAATAGCACGAGTAGTAGTCTCGTTCTCAACTGTCTCGAGGGGCGGTCCCTCGAAGGGAGGTCCATCAACAACAAGTAGCGCCCCTGCCCTTGCATCACGCAGCGTGGAGACAACGAAGACTGTTGAGGTCTCTGCATCTGAGCAGAGTATTCTCTTCCCTCTCCATTTCTCGTAGGCTTGCTTCTCGTTGCACATTGCGTCCCCGGAGCGACAAAGGCCCACCTTTACAGGTACTCCAAGTTCTAACGAGGCCTCAAGTAGTGCGTCAGTGACTTGATGATCGGCCACCGCTGGAAATTCCAAGGGCACATACTCGCGTGTTGTACCATCGTCTCGCGCAGCCCCCGTTACGAGAACTATATCTCCTACTTCAACTGACTCAGCAAATCTTCCGGCAGTCCCTATTCTAATGAAAACGCGTGCTCCGACATGTAGGAGTTCTTCCAGGCATATGGATGCGGAAGGGCCTCCGATGCCAGTCGAACACACAGACACGCGGATTCCCTCGCTGGTTCCCGTGTAACCTATGTACGACCTTACGTCGCAGATCTTCTTGGGCTCGACCATTAGGGCGGAGGTTCTAGTTGCTCTCGCAGGATCGCCGGGAAGCAGAACATACCGCGCCACATCTTCTCGTTTCAATCCCAACAAAGATGATCACGACAAGTCAGGTGCTAAGTGAATTAACCCTTTTCGCGAACAATCGCTTGAAATGATCCGTGCCCAAAGGCAGTCGCATACGAGAAGTTGTTTGGCGTCCATGTCAAACTGAAGAGATCTCAAAATCTCGGGTTTGACGCTCAAGGGACTCCCACGCCTTTCGGAATCGCAGATAAGTCCGCTCGCCCTGTTGCCACCATCTGCTTTTCTCGACAGTTGTTTCAGCGTAGGCAGTTCGATCTAGATCATATACGCGCTTTATTGAGAGGTTTACCAAGGATCTCGGTTCTATGCCGGTTTCTTCCACTATCCTGCTGTCTCCGCCGTAGTCTACTTTCGAGACGTAGGAAGCAAAATCCAAGACCTCTATGCCACGGGATCTCAACTCTTTGATTATCGCAACCGCCGTTCCTCCGGTGCTGATTATTGTGTCAATAACTACAACCCTATCCCCGCGCCTTAAGCCATAGACGAACATCTCCGCTTCGGCGTAGCCTGTACTCTTCCTGATCGATACTCTGCCGTCAACCTCCCTGCCTGTGACGTCATCTGCGTAACGCTTGCTTGTTCCGGTCTCTTTGGCGATCGGCACGAACTGCTTGCCCGTGATCGCCGATAGTACTCCTCCAACATGGAATCCCATTGCTTCTGGAACGACTAACTTGTCTGCCTTTGCGATGTCTGTGATTCCAAGAATCGCGGTAGCTCCTTCTCTTAACGCCCTTGCATAAACTGGAAATCTTTCGCTAGGCATCGAGTGATATGGAGGTTTGCCTAACACGTAGATATAGTAAAGAATCTTGGTCGCACCATCAACAACAAGCCAATATGGTTCCCCATCCAGCTTGAAGAAACCTGATTCACTAGGCAGCTTGTTGGCTATGCTGCTGATCTGGGCATTCAATGTAGAACGCTTCCTCAGAACTTGGCATGGAGTGCTCAGGCCATCGATCAGTTCCTCTAGCGTGACAATTCCCTCCTTGCGAAGGAGCAGACGCGAAGACAATACGGATTGGGAGCATGATAAGGTTCAACCGCGATTGCTAATCATGAAACTCACCCGGATGAGGAGATCTCCTTCCAGATGAGAGGCGCGCGAAGTCAGAGAGACAGGTCGAAACGGGATTAGGCTAGTACGTGACGTATAGCTGGAAAGTCAACGAGCTTGTGCCAGTTTCTCTGCTATCAGTGATACTTTCTTGCCTAGTGAGTGCAGGGTATTTCTTCCAAGTATGTCTCTTTCCAAGGCGTCCGGTTTGCCATCGGATAGAATAGCTCCGCCGAGATTAGATGCTATATCAGGGTAGCCCGCTGTGCCGACTATGATCATATCATTGTAGAGGAAGAATCTGTGGAATGTGAATAGCACAGCCTCAATTCCATCATTCCTACCACCGCCCACAGCGATGGCCCCGGCAGGCTTCAGTCGCAAAGCTCCCTTCAATTCACTTCTTGACCCCGCTTCCTCATAGAAGGGAATGAACCTGTCCATGAAGATTTTCATGATCCCGGTTACGGAACCGTAGTACACGGGGCTTGCGAGAATGAACCCGTCTCCTGAGGCAACTTTTTCATAGAGCGGAGTCATGTCGTCGTCGTATGCTGGGCAAGGAAGTTCTCTAGTTCCTACCTCTTTACAGCGGTCGCAACCGTTGCAGTCGGCAATCTGCAAGTTTGCTAGGCTAATGAACTCGGTGCTACAAGTCTCAGAACAGGCGCTCAGTGCCTCGGCCAAACAGCGATCTGTGTTACCGCCCGGACGGGGGCTCCCTGATATTCCAACAATCTTTAACATGGTATCAGTCACTCCTCCTCTTCCGATTTTGTGCCTCAGGTTGCATGCTATGCTCCTTCTTCATGTTTTTCCTGCGCATCCTCTCAGCAGCTCTTTCCAACACGTTCCTTAGTTTAGAGCAAATCCGCCTCAGGTTGCTTTTGGCTGCAATGAAAGTCGGTGGGGCCTCAAGCGCAACACGGGGTCCTTCCTGTCTATGAAGAACTCTTCGATCTTGATGGAGTGTTTGAAAATGGGACCGTCGAGGACCATTGTATGGTATTCGCCGTTCTCACCGCAGACATCTATTCCAGATCTGTCGTGCAGATTCTTCAGGGCCTCTATACGTTGCCTGTCGAG
>Ga0209314_10000529_pt1 | contig 17027 bp, 13 predicted proteins | sample I19B2metaG_FD_184146 | JGI IMG/M metagenome (GOLD analysis project Ga0209314, IMG submission 184146) | Lake sediment bacterial and archeal communities from Gulf of Boni, Indonesia to study Microbial Dark Matter (Phase II) - ​I19B2 metaG... | ecosystem: Environmental > Aquatic > Freshwater >...
TGACTTGGTTCCCGCTGGCCGAGGCGCCCGTCCCCGAGATGGCGCAGGTAGTGGGGCGCATTCCGCGCCGCGCCATTCCGACCGGCATGCCCATCTCCGCCGGCCTGCTCACGGTGGCCCATCAGATCGAGCGCGGAGAGACCGTAAACGTTGAGGTTTCCAGCGGCGCTGCCCAGTTGCGCTTTCAGGCACGCGCCGAATCTAGTGGCAGCGCAGGGGACTCCGTCCTGCTGCGTAATCCTTCCACCGGCCGGACCTTCTCGGGCCGCGTGGAGGGCGGAGGAAAGGTGGTAGTGAATGCCGACACGCTGCACCGGGCTGGCCGTGGCTGGACTGCTGTGCCTGCCAGCCTTGGCCGCGGACCGCAATAAGCCCGCGCGGCCCAGTCCGATCGACCAGTACATCGAGTAGGCGGACCGCCGGGCCGCCGCGGAAAGCTGGAGCGCCTCCCCGGGGTCCCTCTGGTCTCCGGCCGCCAGGCTGACCGACCTGGGGCGCGATCCCAAGGCCAGCCAGGTGGACGACTTGGTCACCATACTGGTGGCTGAGCGAGCTTCCGCCGTCTCCAAGGGGAGTACTAAGTCCTCGCGTAAGTCCACTACGGATCATTCCCTGGGGACGTTCTTCGGACGCACGCCGCCCTGGTCCGCGCTCACGAAGACCTCGGGGAGCTCGGAGCTGGACGGCGAGGGCTCCACCAGCCGGGAGAACACGCTGACTACCACGTTGACCGCCCGCGTGGTCCACGTCATGCCCAATGGCTACCTGGTGCTGGAAGGGGCCAAGAACGTCACAGTGAACTCCGAGACCCAGACGGTCATCGTGCGGGGCGTGGCCCGTCCCACCGACGTCAGCCCGGGCAATCTGGTGCGCTCGGACCGCCTGGCACAAATGGAAGTCCGGATCAACGGCAAGGGCGTAGTGGGCGACGCGGTGCGCCGGCCGTTCTTCCTTTACCGCCTCTTGATGGGGCTGTTACCTTTCTGAAGACATGCCTAAACGACTGTGGATCTTTTGCCTGACTCTGGTGGCCGCCGGCGCGGCGCCAGCGGCCCGGCTGAAGGAGCTGGCGGCAGTGGAAGGAGTGCGCGACAACCAACTGGTGGGCTATGGCCTGGTCGTGGGCCTGGCGGGAACTGGTGATCGCCGCCAGACCGTGTTCTCGGCGCAGAGCCTGACCAACATGCTTGAGCGCATGGGGGTCATCGTGCCGCCCACCGCCATCCAGGTGCGCAACACCGCAGCGGTGATGGTGACGGCCACGCTGCCGCCCTTCGCCCAGCCTGGCGGGCGCATCGACGTGACGGCCGCGGCGGTCGGCGACGCCACCAACCTTCAGGGCGGCCTGCTGGTGATGACAGGCCTGCGCGGACCTGACGGCCAGGTTTACGCCGTGGCGCAAGGGCCGGTAGTGACCGGGGGTTTCGTGGCCGGACGCGGCGGGACACAGCAGACACTGAACCACCCCACCGTGGGCCGCGTGCCCAACGGCGCCATTGTGGAGCGGGCTGCGCCGACCCGCCTCCCGGGCGGCCGCTTGAGGCTGCAATTGCGCCAGGCCGACTTCACCACGGCCGCCCGCGTCGCCGAGGCCGTCAACAAACGGCTGGCCGCGAGCGGCTCCGCGCTCGCCCGCCCCGAAAACTCCGCGCTGGTCAGCGTGGATATCCCCGCCGCTTACGCCTCGCGCGCCGCCGAGTTTGTGGCCGAGCTTGAGAACCTGGTCATCGAAGCCGACCGCTCCGCCAAGGTCGTCGTGAACGAACGCAGCGGCACCATCGTGATGGGCAAAGAAGTGCGCATCTCGCCGGTGGCCATCATGCACGGCAACCTGACCGTCGAGATCCAGACCACTTACGCGGTCTCGCAGCCGCCGCCGCTGTCTTCAGGTACCACCGAGGTGGTACCCCAGGTCGGCGTGGGTATCAAGGAAGAGAAAGCCCGGAACGTGGTGCTCAAGCAAGGCGCCACCGTCGAAGAGCTGGTGCGTGCGCTCATGGCCATCGGCTCGACCTCGCGCGATGTCATCGCGATCCTTCAGAACCTCCGCGCTGCCGGGGCCTTGGAGGCGGAGCTGGAGGTGATCTGATGCAGGTCCTGGCACTCGACCGCTCCCTGACGGTCGCGGCTCGGAATGAGCCTGTGCAGCCCGAAGATCCGGCCAAGATTCGTGAAGCGGCCTCCCAGTTTGAGGCCCTGTTGCTGGCGCAGATGCTCAAATCTGTGCGCGAGGCGGCCGGCGAGGGCTGGCTGGGCGCGGGAGGTGATGAGGCCGGCGGCATGATGCTGGAGGTGGCTCAGGAGCACTTGGCGCAGGTTTTGGCGGCGCAGGGCGGCCTGGGCCTGGCCAACCTGGTGGCGGAGGGGCTTAGCCGCCCGCCTGCCAGCCGAAAACCTTAAGGCTTCCGGTGGCCTGGTCCGATATGATGTCTTAAGGTCACCGATGCGCATTGAGCAGTTCCAGCCCCCCTCGGTCAAGTCGGCCGAAGAGGCCCAGCCCGGGGACAAGTCAGCGGAGGCGCATGGCCAGCTTGCCGCCGCCGCGCACGCCGACCAAGTGGCGCTGTCCCGGCTTTCGCAGGCCTTGATCGACGGTGTCGCGGACAGCGCCCGCCTGGAAGAGTTGCGCGTGCAGGTGGCCGAAGGCGCCTACCACGTTCCCGCCGCCGATCTCAGCCAGCGCCTGGTGGATTCTCTACTGCGCGGGGAAGAATAGGAACCGCGGACGAGTTTGCGCCCTCAGACGCTCAACTGACTGTAAGCAGAGGGGTAGGAACCGCTCAGCACGGGGGCGGCGAAGTCAGCTTCCTCGGTTTCCGCGGCGCCGTCGGCTGCGGGGCGGCAATGCATCCACCCATCTAACAGGGTGGCCAGCAGCCGGCCCACCTCGGCCAGGGGGGCTTCGGTCTGTTCTGCGTTAGCCTCGATCAGCCGCCGCTGCATGTAATCGTAGAGTTCGAGCAGGTTGTAGGCCAGGGGCCCGCCTGCTTCGCGGTCCACTGATAGCATCAGTTCAGTCAGGACCGCCATGGCGCGCGAGATCTCCTGCGAGCGCGCGGCCACGTCTCCCCTCGCGAGGTGGCGGCGCGCGGCGCCTACCGCCTCCAGTGCCGCCCGGTAGAGGATTTGCACCAGTTCAACCGGGTCGGCCGAGAAAATCTTGCTCTCCAAGTATGCGGTGGACGCACTCGTCGCCATTCTCACCTCAAGCACACGTGTCACCTGCGCGCGGCAGCCCCACGCTTGCCCGACTCATGCCTGCCGTTCCAGTTCTCTGAGTTCCGCAGCTATTCGCAAGACATGCTCCGGCGGAATCTGGCGGATGATCTCGTGGGTGGTCCGGTCGATCAGCCGCACCAAGGGGCGGTTGGTCTCCCGGTCCAGCACGAACGTCAGCTCGTTGTTCTGCCCGAACAATTCCGCCACGTTGACGGCCTTGACCGCCTGGATCAGCTCACGCTGCTGGGGCAGCTCCTGCGTGTGGGGCAGCAGGGACGCCGTGGTGAGAGTCTGGCTGCCGAGGTGTTGCACTGCGTCGATGTTCATACGGCTACCTCGGGGGCGAAATCTTTTCGCCCTCAGTAGGCATATCGACCGGAGTGTAAGGAGTAAGAGCGGCTTCTCGGCGGGGACTCTAGCCCAGGTTGAGCGCCTGGCGGAAGCTGCCGGCCTCGCGCGCGATCTTCTTTTGCAGCAAAAGCAGAGCGTAGATGAGTTGCTCTGGGCGGGGCGGGCAGCCGGGCACGTACACGTCGATGGGAATGATCTGGTTGACCGGGATCAGGGCGTAGTTGCTGTAGACGCCCGTGGAAGTGGCACAGGCCCCCATCGAGATGGCCCACTTCGGTTCCGGCATCTGCTGATAGAGCTGGCGCACCACGGGCGCCATCTTGGCGGAGACCCGCCCGGCAATGATCATCAGGTCCGATTGCCGGGGCGAGCCGCGGAATACCTCCGCGCCGAAGCGCGCCACGTCGAAGCGCGAGGCGCTCATGGACATCATCTCGATGGCGCAGCAGGCTAGGCCGAAGGTCATGGGCCAGATCGAGTTCTTGCGCGCCCAGTTGACCGCCTGGTCCAGCCGGGTGGTCAGCACGGCATCGCCGACCAACCCCAAGGGATCCTCGTCAATCCGTGCGAACAAGCCCGGCTCGGGGCCGCCGACGTTGCCCCGGACAAGCTGGTCGGCCTTGCCTGGGTCCAACTCCATAGACTGTATTCTCGCACGGAACGATAGAATTGGACGAGAAGCCTGGAAGCATGCCATTGCCGCTGATCCGTTTCGAACCCGCCGCCAGCTTCCAGGAGGCGCTGGACCGTGCTGCCGCTTTGTGGGGTATCGAACCGGAGTACGAAGACACCTGGGGCCGGCGGCATGTCACACGGCCGGAGGTCGAACAGGCGATCCTGGAGACCTTGGGGGTGCGGACTGGGAGCCTGGAGCAGCTAGACCAGACGGCGGAAGAACGCCTGTGGCAGGAATGGAGCGGCCTGCTGCCCCCGGTGGTGGTGCTGGGCGAGGAAGGGCGGACGTTGCACCTGAGCCTGCCCTGGGAGCGGACTGGCTGTCCGGTGCGCCTCGCGGTGCAGTTGGAAGACGGGAGCCAGCGGGGCTGGGACCTGAACCTGGAGGGCCTGGAAACGTCGTGCTGGGCGGAGTTGCGCGGGCGCACCTTCGTGCGGAAGCTCGTCCCGCTGCCCGAAGACCTGCCCCTGGGCTATCACGATCTGAGGGTGGCGCTCGAAGGCGGCCCGACAGCCACGACGCGCCTGATCCTTTGCCCGGACCGCGCCTACATGCCGGCGGTGATCGGTGACGGCAAGCGCACCGCTGGCCTTGCCGTTGCCTTCTATGGGCTGCGCTCGGCGCGCAACTGGGGCTGCGGCGACTTCACCGATCTGGAGCGGCTGATTGACTGGCTGGCCGACGAAGTGGGGGTGAGCTTCGTGGGCCTGAATCCGTTGCACGACATCCCCAACCGGCGTCCTTTCAACCTGAGCCCCTACCTACCCACTACCGTGTTTTACAAGAACCCCATCTATCTGGACGTGGAGCGGGTCGAGGAATTTCGGCAGTCCTCCCGGGCACGGGCCTGGGTGGCTCGGCCCAGAGTGCAAGCCGAGATTGAGGCTCTCCGGCGCGCCGAGTTGATCGAGTACGAGCGGGTGCACGCGCTGAAACTGCGCGCGCTGAGGCTGGCGTTCCCGGTTTTCCTGCGCGGGCTGTGGAGGGACTCTCCGCGCACCGCGCTGTTTCGTGAATTCCTGACCCGGGAAGGGGAACCGCTTTATCGCTACGCCACTTACTGCGTGCTGGACGAGTGGATCCGGGCGCGGCATCCGGGCGTCTGGGCGTGGCCGGACTGGCCCGAGGAGTACCGCGACCCCGACTCAGACGCCGTCCGGCGCTTTGCCAAGCGACACTGGCGCGCGGTCCTCTTCTACCAATGGGTGCAATGGCAGGTGGACCTCCAGCTTGCCGCTGCGCAGGCGCATGCCCGCCGCAGGGGACTGGCCATGGGCCTCTACCACGACCTAGCGCTGGCTACCGACCGCTGCGGCGCCGATTTCTGGGCCTACCGCTCGTTTTACGTCTCCGGGTGCAGGGTGGGCGCGCCGCCGGATAGTTTCGCTCCCAAAGGCCAGGACTGGGCCTTCCCTCCGCCCAACTTCGAGCAGCACCGCCGCGACGGCTACCGGCTGCTGATCGAGTCGATCCGCCACAACTGCCGCCACGGCGGTGCCTTGCGCATCGACCACGTCATGCGCTTCTTTCGGCTCTACTGGATTCCCGGAGGAATGGACCCCACCCAGGGCGCCTACGTGCGCGACGAGTGGGAAGAGCTGCTGCACATCTTGGCGCTGGAGAGCGTCCGCCAACAGGTGGTCATCATCGGCGAGGACCTGGGAACCGTGACCGTCGAGATCCGGCGCGCGCTCGAGAAGCTCGGGATCATCGGCTACCAGGTGCCCTACTTCGAGAAAACCCTCGCCGGGGAGTTCCGCCCACCCCAGGAGTACCGGCCCGCGGCCCTGGTTTCCTCGTCCACGCATGACCTTCCCACGCTGGCTGGCTACTGGCTGGCGCGGGACATCGAAGTGCGCCACGCCGCCGGCCTGCTGCCTGACGAAGCTGCCTACCGCCGGCAATTGGCCGAGCGCGCCGCCGACAAACAGAAGCTGCTGGAGTTGCTGCATCGACTGAGGCTCCTGCCCGATTGGGTTCCGCACTGGGCTGACCAACTGCCGGAACTGACCGGGGAACTGCACAACGCTCTGGTGGGCCTGCTGGCGCTGACGTCCTGCCGCCTGCTGGCGCTCAACCAGGAGGATCTGTTCAAGGAGACTGAGCAGCAGAACCTGCCGGCCTCGACTTGGCAGTATCCCAACTGGCAGCGCAAGATGAGGTTCAGCTTGGAGGAGCTGCGCCGTGAGCCGGCCCGCGCTTACACGCGCATGTTCCGGGCCTGGCTGGAGCGCACCGGGCGTACCGCCCCGTCGGGCCAGCCTCCGGGCTTGCCTTGTACGCCTCCCGACCTGCCGGTTTGACGGTATTGACACGGCGGGCGGCGCGCCGTAAGATTAGGAACGGAAAGCTCCTTCGTGAGCAGGGTGAATTATCCTCTTCGGTCAGGAGGTTAGGCATGAGAAAGCGAACGACTGCTATTTGTGTCGCCATGCTCGTCCTGGCGGCGGGCCTGGCACTGGCGCAGGACCCGCGCGGCACGATCACCGGCAGAGTGGTGGACCCGCAGAACGCGGTCATTCCCGGCGCCACGGTGGTGGTGACCAACGTCGAGACCAACGTCAGCCGCCGCACCACCACCAATGAGACCGGCTACTTCGAGGTCAGCCTGCTGAACCCGGGCCAGTACTCGGTCACGGCGGAAGCCGCCGGCTTTAAGAAGTTTGTGGGCAGCGGGTTGGAGCTGAACGTGGCCGGACGCCTGGCCCTGGAACTGAGGCTCGAGGTGGGGGCGGTAGCCGAGACGGTCGAGGTCACCGCGGTAGCGCCGTTGCTGGACACGACCACGGCCTCCGGCGGGCGCGTGGTGGACAGCCGGCAGATCGTGGAGCTGCCGTTCTCGGACATGAACCCGTTCGCGCTGTCGGCACTGGCGCCGGGCATGCAGTGGACCGGCCAGCCCGAGTACCGCCGGCCGTTCGACAACGGCGGCACCTCGTCGTTCAACTCGATGGGCGGGGTGGGGCAGAACGAGTACTCGATCGACGGCATGCCGGTCACCGGAACGGGGCGCCGGGTGGGCTTCGTGCCGTCTTCCGAGGCGGTCGAGGAGTTCAAGCTCGAGACCACTCCGTTTGACGCCTCTTACGGGCACACCTCCGGCGCGGTCATCAACGTGATGACCCGCGCCGGCACTAACACCTTCCACGGGTCGCTGTTCGACCAGCACTGGCAGCAGAGGTGGAACGCCACGCCGCACTTCAGCCGGCTGCTGTTCGAGCGCGACGTGGCGGCGGGGAAGAAGAAGGCGGATGACCAGCGGCAGGCGCCGGGGCGCTCGAACGACTTCGGCGGCCGCCTGGGCGGGCCGGTGCGCATCCCCAAGCTCTATAACGGCACGGACAAGTTCTTCTTCATGTTCCAGTATAACGGCATCTACCAGAAGAAGGCGGAAACCACCTCGTCGATCAACCGCACGGTGCCCAAGATGGCTTGGCGGCAGGGCGATTTCTCGGATCTGCTGGCCATTGACGCGGTGAAGTACACGGTTTACGATCCCCGTTCCGCTCGCCTTGTGGGCAGCGAGACGGTCCGCACGCCCTTCCCGGGCAACAAGGGCGTCCCGGTCCTGAACCCGGTGTACAAGTTTTACGAGCCTCTGTATCCCAAGCCCAATGACGTGCCCGGTCTGGTTTCCCCCGAGGGTTACAACAATTACTACGGCGTGAATATGCCCAAAGACGAGCGGTTTAATTCGCTGGTCAACCGTTACGATTACAACTTCAGCGAGCGGCACCGCCTTTTCGGCCGCTGGTACTGGAATCACCGGCTGGCCGACGAGTACGACTGGACGTATGAAAGCAAACGCGGGCTGCACACGAACGGCCTAGTGCGCATTAACAAGGGCGGTGGCGGCGACTACATCTGGAGCGTCTCGAACACAACCATCCTGGACATCGGCCTGAGCTGGACCCGCTTCAACGAGGGCAACGAGCGGCCCATCCAGACGGCTTACAAGCCCACCGACGTCGGACTGCCGGCCTACCTGGATGCCAAGGCGGACCGGTACCATACGCTGCCACAGATGGCCCCCAGCGATGTGGAAACGGTAGGCGAAGGTTACCCGGCCATAGGCACGCGCGGCACCACGGCCGAGGCCAAGGTCCAACTGACGACCGTCAAAGGTCGCCACTCTTTCAAGTACGGCTATCAGGAGCGCCGCTACTGGTTCACCGCCTCCGGGCCTGGCAACTCCTCGGGCAGCTTCTCATTCAACAACGCCTACACCCGGCAGAAGGATACCACGACCACGGCCTCGAACCTGGGGCTGGCTTGGGCGGCCTTCATGATGGGCCTGCCCAGCGGGATCAGCATCGCCACCAACGACACGGCTTACTGGAGCACGCGCTTCCGCACCATCTACCTGCATGATGACTGGCGCGTTTCCAGCAAGCTCCAGTTGAACGTAGGGCTCCGGTATGAGCGCGAGGGCGGCATCACAGAGCGCTATAACCGCGGCATCGCCGGCGGCTTTGATTTCGCTTACGTGCCGCCTTTCGCCGCGCTGGCCGAAGCGGCCTACGCCAGAAGCCCCCTGGCGGAGAAGCCGGCTTCCGAGTTCAAGGTGCTGGGCGGGACCCAGTATCTGGGCCAGCCGAACAAGACCTTCACCGACGGCACGCACCACTTCCTGCCGCGCATCGGCTTGACGTACCAGATCGGCTCGAAGACCGTGCTGCGCACGGGTTACGGCTGGTACTACGACACCTTCAACGTCATGAACGACCGCCCCAGTCAGGACGGTTACAGCCAGGGCACCAGCACCACACTCACCAACGACCGCGGCCTGAGCTTTTGCTGCGGCGTGGGCGACATCGCCAACCTGGCGGCCAACCGCAACCCGATGGTGGACCCTTTCCCGGACCGCCCCGGCCTGGGGCGCTTCGACGTGCCTTACGGCAACAGCCTGGGCAGCATGATGCGCCAGGGGCGCGGCTGGACGTTCATCCCGCGCAACTACACTCCGCCCTGGCAGCAGCGCTGGCGCTTCGGCATCCAGCGGGAGATCACCTCTAATATGGTGATCGATGTTTCGTACAACGGCGCTTTTTCGAAGATCCCGATCAGCCAGCGCATTTGCTTCCTGCCCGAACAGTACTGGGCCAAGGGGAACAAGCGGGTTCAGGCTATTGATGACGACATGAACCGCAGCGTGCCCAATCCGTACAACATCGCCAATCTCGCTGCGCTGCGGACCTCCGACCCGAAGATCTACAACTGGATGAGCACGCAGGGATTCTTCACCGGTGGCACCACGCGCAAGCATATGTTGCTGCGGCCGTACAACAACATCAACGGCCTCTACGGTCTGCGTCCGGGCGTGGAGTTGATGGACGCCTACGGCGACAACAAGTATCACGATCTTCAAGCGCGATTCGAGCGGCGCTTCACGGGCGGGTTTCAGACCGCGGTGATGTACACATACGCCTACGGCGAGGAGTCGGACTACTACCACAATGAGTTCGATGCCAAGCCGACTTTCCGGCCGCAGAACGACATCCGGCCGCACCGTCTGGTCTGGCAGGGCATCTACGAGCTGCCCCTCGGCAAGGGGCGCAAGTGGGTGAACCAGAACCCCATCCAGCACGTCATCGGTGGCTGGCAGTTGAGCTGGGTGTACCAGTATCAGAACGGGAACATCACCGGCTGGGGGAACCGGTTCTTCTATGGCGACATGAACCAGCTCGCCAGCCTGTTCGATCACGAGAACGTCAACAAGAACGACGTCCACGCCTGGTTCAATCCGAACATTCGCTACACCGGAACGGGCGACGTTCCCTCCGGTTTCGTGGGCTTTGAGGGCCGCACGGCTTCGCAGCCGGGCTCTTACCACGTGCGCGTATTCCCCACGCGGCTGGATGTGCTGCGCGAGGACGGCATCCGCAACTGGGACGTCAAGATCAAGCGGGTCTTCAGGATCACGGAAGGCGGGTTGCGGGTCAGCTTTGACGTCGATCTGCTGAACGCCACCAACCACACCAACTTCTCCGGGCCGAACACGGATCCGACCAGCCCGCGCTTCGGCATGGTGGACACGCAGCGCGGCCTGAGTCGGGTCATCCAGATCAACGTGCGCATCGACTTTTAGCGGAGACCGGCCGCCTGTTCCCGTTGGGGGGAACAGGCGGCTGGCCACCGGGAGGGGATCTTCATGATCGTCCGCGCAGTTTTTACGTCCTTTGTGTTTCTCGGCGTGGCCGCCGCCCAGGAATCGCGCGGCTCGATTACGGGTAAGGTGACCGACCCGCAGGGCGCCGTGATTCCCGCCGCCGCGGTCACGGTCACCAACATCGAGACAAACGCCGCCAGCAAGACCGCCACCAATGAAACCGGGTACTTCGAGATTAACCTGCTTAATCCCGGCAGCTATACCTTGAGCGTCGAAGCCGCCGGGTTCAAGAAATCTGTGCGCACGGGCCTGGTGCTGAACGTCGCCGGGCGGCTGGACATAGAAACCCAATTGCAGATGGGCCAGCTCGCCGAAACCGTCGAGGTCACCGCCGCGGCGCCCCTGCTCGACACCACCACGGCTTCGGGCGGGCGCGTGATCGACAACCGGCAGATCATGCAGCTTCCCTTCGCTGACCTGAACCCCTTCGCGCTGTCGGCGCTCACCCCGGGCATGATGTGGACCGGCCAGCCCGAGTACAACCGGCCCTTCGACAACGGCGGCACCTCGTCCTTTAACACCATGGGCGGCGTGGGCCAGAACGAGTACACCATCGACGGCGCTCCCGCCACCGGGACCGGCCGCCGGGTGGCCTTCGTGCCGCCTTCGGACGCGGTCGAGGAGTTCAAGCTGGAAACCGCCACCTTCGACGCCTCCTATGGGCACACCTCCGGGGCCACCATCAACGTCATGACCAAGGCGGGTACGAACGCCTATCATGGCTCCCTGTACGAGCAGCACTGGCAGCAGCGCTGGAACGCCACATCTCACTTCACCCGCCTGGCCTGGGAGCGCGATGTGCGCGAGGGCCGCCGGAAATCCACTGACCCCAAGCAGGCCCCCGGCCGCTCGAACCAATTCGGCGCTACTCTGGGCGGGCCGGTGCGCCTGCCCAAGGTCTACAACGGTCGCGACCGGTTTTTCTTCTTCTTCAGCTACAACGGCATCTATCAGAAGAAGGCCGAGACCACCGGCTCGATCAATCGCAGCGTGCCCAAGATGGCCTGGCGGCAGGGCGATTTCTCGGACCTCCAGGCCATCGATGCGGTCAAGTACACGGTCTACGACCCGCGCTCGGCGCGGCTGGAGAGCGGCCACGTGGTGCGCACGCCCTTCCCCGGCAACAAGGGCATACCCGTCCTGAACCCGGTCTATAAGTTCTACGAGAAGCTCTACCCGGCGCCCAACGACGTGCCCGGCTTGGTTTCTCCTGAAGGGGCCAACAACTATTACGCCCTGGCGATGCCCAAGGACGAGCGTTTCAACTCGCTGGTCAACCGCTACGACTACAACCTCTCGGAGACCAAGCGCATCTTCGGACGCTGGTACTGGAATCACCGCCTGGCGGACGAGTACGACTGGACTTATGAGACCGCCCGCGGGCTGCATACCAACGGCCTGACGCGCATCAACAAGGCCGGCGGGGGCGACTACATTTGGACCATCAACGCCGCTAACACGCTGGATGTCGGGGCAAGCTGGATGCGCTTCGCCGACGGCAGCGTGCGCCCCGCCCAGGCCAAGTATAAGCCCAGCGACGTGGGCTTGCCCAAGTACCTGGACGAGAAAGCCGGCGACTACCACGCGTTGCCGCGCATCAATTTCAACAACATTGAGAGCATCGGTGACAGTTACCCCTTCATCGGCAACCGCGGCACCACGGCTGAGCTGAAGGCCGCCATGAACACACTGCGCGGCAACCATTCCCTTAAGTACGGCTGGCAGGAGCGCCGCTATTGGTACCCCACGGGCAGCCCCGGCGACTCCTCCGGCAGCTTCTCATTCAGCAATTCGTACACGCGCCAGGCCGATAACACCAACACCGCTTCCAACCGTGGGCTCGAATGGGCCGCCTTCATGATGGGCTTGGCCAACTCGACCAGCATCTCTACCAATGACTCCGCCTACTGGGCGACCCGCTTCCGCGCTCTCTATGTGCAGGACGACTGGCGGCTGTCGCGGCGCTTGCGGCTGAACCTGGGCCTGCGCTATGAGCGCGAGGGCGGGACCACCGAGCGCTTCAACCGGGGGCTGGCTGGAGGCTTCGGCTTTGATTACACTCCCCCGTTTGCCGACGCCGTGCGGGCCGCCTACGCCAAGAACCCGCTGCCCGAGCTGGCCCCGGACAAGCTCGTGCTGCGCGGCGCCGCCTACTATCTGGGTCAGCCTTACAAGACTTTCACCAACGGCACGCATCACCTGCTGCCCCGGGCGGGCCTAGTCTACCAGCTCACCAGCAAGATGGTGTTGCGCGGCGGCTACGGCTGGTACTACGACACCTACAACGTCATGAATGATCGTCCCAGTCAGGATGGGTACAGTCAGGGCACCAGCACAATCATCACTAGCGACCAGGGCTTGACCTTCTGCTGCGGCATCGGGTCGATCGCGAGCCTCTCCGCCAGCCGCAACGTAATGACCGACCCCTTCCCCATCCGTGCGGACGGCACCCGGTTCGAAGTGCCGTATGGCAATTCCCTCGGGCCCAGCCGGCGGCAAGGCCGCGGCTTCGACTTTATCCCGCGCGATTTCAGCCCCGCCTGGCAGCAGCGCTGGCGCCTCGGCGTCCAGCGGGAAATCACCCGCGACATGGTCGTCGAGGTCTCTTACGATGGTGCGCTGTCAAAGTACTTCGTCGCGCAGACCATCTCGTACCTGCCCCAGCAGTACTGGGCCACGGGCAACGTTCGCAATCAGGCCGTGGACGACAACCTTCAGACCAACCTGCCGCATCCTTTCAATCTCAAGAACTTCCCTCAGCTCCAGCAGACCGATCCGCTGCTCTATAAGTATTGGAGCACCGTGGGCTTCTTCAACTCGACCAATATCCGCAAGAACTCCCTGCTCCGTGCCTATCCCAACATCAACGGTCTGACTGGGCTGCGGCCCGGAGTTTCCTTCAAGGACTCCCGCGGCTCAAATCGCTACAGCGACGTGCAGTTTCAGTTCGAGCGGCGCTTCTCACACGGTATACAGTCCTCGGTCATGTACACGTGGGCCCGCGCCCTAGATCACGATTACTACTTGAATGAGTTTGACCCCCAATTCGGCCCGCCGCGCATCAGCAACGACACGCGGCCGCACCGTTTCGTCTGGACCTCCATCTACGAGTTGCCCTTTGGCAAGGGCCGTACCTGGCTGACCAGCCATCCCCTCCAGCACGTGGCGGGCGGCTGGCAGTTGAGCTGGATCTACCAGTACCAGGCCGGTTCGAACGTCACCTTCGGCAACCGCTTCTTTTATGGCGACTTGAGCAAACTCCAGGAACTGCTCAAGCACGACGAAGTGCACTCGAAGGACATCCACATGTGGTTCGACCCCGGCATCGCCTACATTTCAGGCACGGGGCCGATTCCCGCGAGCTTCGTGGGCTTCGAGGGGCGCACCGCGTTTCAGCCGGGCAGCTACCACGTCCGCGTGTTCCCTACCGACCTCGAAGTGCTGCGCAGCGACGGCATCCGCAAGTGGGACGTCAAGATCCAGCGCGATTTCCGCTTCGCCGAACGGGCCAAAGTGCGCTTCGCGGTGGACCTGCTCAACGCCACCAACCACACCAACTTCGAGGGTCCCAACACCGACCCCACCAGCCGCAACTTCGGCCGGATCACTACCCAGCGGGGCCTCAGCCGCCTCATCCAGTTCAACCTGCGGATCGACTTCTGAAGATGGGTTGCGGATCGTAGGTGGTGGGTTGTGGGAGGGTGCTTCCTCCACGATCTACAACCCACGATCCACGATCGCTATCTGAACCAGTACAGCAAGATGCCGTAGCCCACACCGGCTTCGTCGGCGCTGCGCGCCACCTGGAAGGCCATCAAATGGCCGTCGGTGGATACCACGGGGTTGGAAGCCTTGCCGCCTTCGTAGTCATTGAAGAAGGTCAGCCGCGTGAAGTCTTTGCCCGTGCCATCCAGGCCCAGCTTCCAGATGTCGATCTGGCCCGAGCCGCCGCGCCCGCCCAGCTTCTCCACTTGCCGGTCGGCCTCCACGCAGGTGTACTTGCCGTCAGGGAAGATGCCCTCCGGTTCGTTGTAGGTGCCAGGGGCTTTCGAAAAGTTCGTGACCTGGCCGGTGGCCAGATCGATGCCCATCACCGAGGCCGTGTTGTTGGGTTCGTAGCAGGTGAAGATCATCTTCGTATCGTTGTCATAGAAATCCTGGGCCTCGAGGGTGCAACTGCGGTCCTTGCTCTCGTGCACGACCTTCTGGTTGATCAACCTCGGCGTGCCGCTTGAGAGGTCCATCTCGGCGGTGATCAAGCGTGAGGCTCCGGCCGGCAGTTCGGGGTCCTGCGCGCTGGTCTGGGAGAAGGCTAGCTTGAGGCTCTTCTTCGAGATGGCCGCGCCCTCGCTCATCTTCTGGTTCAGGCGCACGGGCTTCGAGCCCGGCTGTTTGCTCAGAAACCATAACTCGTTGTCGCGGGAGCGGCTGGTGCGGATGTCCGTGAAGCGCTCCGGGCCGATGAGGATGTAGTCGCCGGTGACCAGGTGCATGACGCGCAGGAAGGCCGCGCCCGGCACGTTGCAGGTCAGGCAGCGGATCACCCGCGTCTTGAGGTCAATGACGAAGGCGTCTCCAAAGCTCTTGTTCATGAAGGCCACGCGCTGGTTGTCCGGCGAGATGTCGGCGCGTTCGCCGAAGTGTGTGAGGATCTCGATATGCTTTGGAAGCTGCTCCAGCGGACTGCCCGGCTTGCGCTGGGCTTGTAGCAGGCAGTATGTAGCTTGTAGCATGTAGCCTGTGGCGACCAGGACAGCAGTGACGAATCTCATCGCAGACCTTCTTCCTCCTAACTCCTGACTCCTGAGTTCCCAAAACCCAGATACTGCACCTCTTCCTCCAGTTCGAAGCCGAAGCGCTCGCGCACCCGGCCCTTCAGCTCGCTGATCAGCGCGCAGAGCTGGTGCGCCGTGCCTGCTCCGGCGTTGTAAATCAGGTTGGCGTGATAGTCCGCCACGCGCAGATCGCCGTCCGCGAGCCCCTTGCAGCCGGCCTGATCCAGGAACCAAGCCGCCGGCACCTTGCCCTCGCGGATGACCTCCGCCGGCACCAGCGCGCGTAGCGGCGCCGGCAGCTCGCGCCACAGCAGGTTCTTGAAAATGCTGCCGGCGCAGCGCAGCTCGGGTGGGTACTTCCGAACGCGCAGCGCCAGAATCTCCTCGGACCGGCGTTGCAGCTCCGGCGCGTCGCCGGGCTCCAGCGCCACCTCGGCGGTGAGGATGATCCAGTCCTTGCGGCGCTTGAAGACGCTGTCCCGGTAGGTGAAGTCGCACTGGGAGTTGTACAGGGCCCGCACCATGGCGCCGTCGAAGAAGTAGACCTCGCGTACCACCTCGGAGAGGGCGCGGCCGTAAGCCCCGGCGTTGCCGTAGACGGCGCCGCCCACCGAGCCGGGAATGCCGGCCAGGGTCTGGAGGCCCGCCAGGCCCGCGTTGTTGGCAGCCTCCACGAGGTTCTGAAGCTCCGCGCCCGCCTCCGCCAGGAGGCGCTGGCCGCGCGTCTCGATCTTGGCCCCGGTGAAGCGCAGCACAAGGCCGCGGAAGCCCTCGTCGGAGACCACCAGGTTGGTGCCGCTGCCGATCACGGCGTAGTTTAGCCCGCTGGCGCGCGCAAGGCGGAGCGCCTCGAGGAAGGACTCCACGCGGGGGCTCTCGGCGTACACCTCCGCCGGCCCGCCAATGCCAAAACGGGTGTGCGCAGCCAGCGGCTCGCCGGCCGAAACATGTACATTGGGAATCTCGGCCAGTCGCGCCAGCGTCTCTTCGATGCCGGACATTGAACTGATTATAGGGGAGCGGCCGTGAGGCAGTCCGCATTTCCGGGTTTCCCGCCCGACGGGATCGCCTTCCTACGGGCCCTCAAGCGCCACAACCGCCGGGAGTGGTTCCAACCGCGCAAACACATCTACGAGGAGAAGCTGCGCGCGCCCATGTGCGCGCTGGTCGAGGCGCTTAACGTCCGGATGATGAAGTTCGCGCCGGACTACATCGCCAGTCCTGAGAAAGCCGTCTACCGAATCTACCGCGACACGCGCTTCAGCGCCGACAAGACCCCTTACAAGACCCACATCGCGGCGGTGTTCCCACGGCGGGGCATGTCCCGGCACGCTGGCGCGGGACTATACTTCGCCGTCTCGCCCGAGGGGGTCGAAGTGGCCGGCGGGGTTTACATGCCGCCGTCGGAGAACCTGCTGGCCATGCGTCGCTATCTCCTCGAACATCACCAGGAATACCGGCGTATCGTGGCGGACCGGGCGGTGCGGCGGCTGCTGGGCGACATCGCGGGTGAACGGCTCGCCCGCGTGCCCAAAGGGTTTCCCGCGGATCATCCGGCGGCGGACCTGGTTCGCTACAAGCAGTGGTACTACGATGCTCTGTTGGACGTGGGACTGACGCTCACGCCGCGCCTGTTGCCCGAGCTAGTGAAGCGCTTCCGCGCGATGATCCCCCTGGTCGAATTCTTCAACCGCCCGCTCGCAGGCATCAAGCAGAGATTGAGAAAAGATATTTTGGAAAGCCTATGATCAGCCGCCGCCACTTCCTTGCCAGCGCCGGCCTGTCCGCCGCCTCGGCCCAGACGCCGCGAAAGCGACCCAACATCCTGATCCTGTTC
>Ga0209314_10000530_pt1 | contig 17016 bp, 16 predicted proteins | sample I19B2metaG_FD_184146 | JGI IMG/M metagenome (GOLD analysis project Ga0209314, IMG submission 184146) | Lake sediment bacterial and archeal communities from Gulf of Boni, Indonesia to study Microbial Dark Matter (Phase II) - ​I19B2 metaG... | ecosystem: Environmental > Aquatic > Freshwater >...
TTATCAAAGGGAGCCTTAAAGTAGACCGACATGATTGTGCTTTTTAACCAGAATGATTCCTCAGGACATTCAAGTAATTTTATACCAATAGCTTCCCCGACTCTGGCTACCTCTTCATAGATCGCTTTTATCGCCCTGGCTATAGATAGGGTGGTGCCATGCTTATAAAAGTGGAAGTCCTTACCTAGGGTGTCAATCCAGCCGGCGTTTAGAATTGTCCCAACCGGGTGCACGATTGGATTTGGGTTGTTTAGCGAAGTCGCCAGAACGTTCTCGCCGGGAACCACCGGGTAAATAGGCTTTAATTCATTTATGACCCTACCTGTGTCCTTGGCTGGAAAGGCAGCTAGTAGCAGCTTCCAGGCGTCAACGAATATCTTTACTCTGGCTAGAGCTTCTAGCCGGCACCCCCAGGGAAGGGTATGTCCCTCGGCTAGAATAATATCTCTCTTCATCCCCTTTTCTCTTAACATATTAGCCAGTAATAGCGCCGAGTAGTTTCCCGGCCACATAACTATGGTCTGGCCATCCCTCAGGTAAGGCATTATGGAGCTAAAAAAGTGCTTGTGTCCCATGGCTGGAATAACCACCATAATATAATCAACGCCCTTTATTGCCTGCTCGAAATCTGTTGTCACCACCCCCGGCTTTACCACCCTCTCCTCACCCCAGGCATCAATCAGGCATATCTCCTGTCGCTCAAGGGTTGCGCTGAAGCTTCCTTTAAATTCAGGCGCCTCGCACATATTTACCTCGAGCCCTTTTAGCGTTAAGTCAGCCGCCATGGCGTGAGCCCCACTACCCCCACCTAGGACGGCAACTTTTCTAAGCATCTATGCTTCTTCGCCCTCTTTTCACATGCCAGCTGGTATTCTATTTGCCCTCTTGCTACAATATTAAGTAAATATAGCATATCTCATATGAGTAAGTAAATCGTTGTCTATGATTAGGAATCAAAAATGGAGAATATAAGATGGCAAAGCAAGAAAGCCAGCCAGTACTACAAGCTGAATACGATGTAATTATAATTGGAGCGGGGATAGGTGGCTTGACCTGCGGAGCTGCACTAGCTAAAGCTGGCAAGAAGGTATTGGTTTGCGAGCAATATACCCAGCCCGGGGGCTACGTAACCTCTTTCCACAGGAATGGCTTCACCTTTGATGGCGGGCTGCAGTCATTTAGCTCAAATGGTCTGGTGTTCCCTATTTTGAAAGAGCTTGGCTTATATGACAGAGTGCAATTTGTCCGTGCTGACTGCCAGATTATCACCCCAGATATAAAGGTTAGGCTGAATTCCCTGGCTCAAGTAAAGGCGGAATTCAAGAGGGCGTTTCCCAAGGCTGAAACTGAGATTGAGGCATATTTCCAAGAGCTGGACGGATTGTTAGTACCATTTGAGAAGATGTTTAGCGGAGACAAGCCAGCGCTACCTCTGCTTTCTGGCTCGCAAAAGGCAGCAGCTTTGTTCTCTTTCCCCTTTACCAACCTCAGCTTTATCAGGAACCTGATTCGATACCAGAAAACAACCTCTCAGGATTTGATAAATCGGCACCTTATCGATAGTAAACTAAGGTTCATCTTTGCTTCTTTTGGTTATCCCTTAATGAGCGCTATGACTACGGTAGGGATGTGGTACTCATTCATGAATGACTACTGGTATCCCATCGGTGGGATGCAAAACTTTGCCAACCTGTTTGCTGACCTTATCGAGCAGAATGGTGGCACTATAAGCCTAAGAACTCGGGTAGACCAAATCATGGTAGAGAATGGCACGGCTACTGGGGTCAAGTTAGCTGGCGGCAGTGAAGTGCGGTCTGAATTTGTGGTCTCTAACATTGACTGGAAGCAAACCTTTACTAAATTGATAGACAGGCAGTGCCTTGAGGAGGGGTTTGTTACTCAGATAGAGAAAGCCAGGGTATCGGAATCAGCGTTCTGTGTCTATCTGGGAACCGACCTCGATAAACATTGCTTTGGAGGACTGGCGCACCACATCTTTTACTTCCCCGCCTATAGTACGCCCTTCTTGGAAAAGGATACCAACGATCCCAATTTCTTCCGGGATTGTAGCCTTGGGATTAGTCTTCCTTCGCTATCAGATGACTCTCTGGCACCTCAGGGCAAAAGTGTGGTCGTCCTGACAACCTACGCTCCTTATGACTACCTTGGCAAGTGGCAGACCAAGGATGGCGGGCGGACTGAGGCTTATCAAAAACTGAAGCAGAAAGTAGCCGGTCAATTAATAGCCATTGCTGAGGGAGTCATCCCTGACCTATCCCGGCATATCATCGTCCGGGCTATCGCCACCCCGCTGACCTATGAACGCTTCACCCTCAATGGTGAGGGTGCCACCGCCGGGTGGAGCTGGGACCCGAAATGTACTTTTACCAGCAAGTACCAGTCATCCGTCGGCTCGCTGAGAACCTCAATTAGGAACCTCTTCACCTGCGGTCACTGGTGCTTCTCGCCTGGTGGTGTACCTACGGCGATGCTCACCGCCAGCATGGTAGCTGACATAATAGAGAGCACGGGTTAAGCCAGCAAACAAGTCAAGGTTATCTTTCCTCTATAGTTATCCGTGTTATGGTATCGCCCTGCTCAATCTTTCCCAGAACATCCGCTCCCGCTATCAGCTGACCAAACACCGTGTGCTTACCATCAAGGTGAGGCTGTGGGGCATAGGTAATGAAAAACTGGCAGCCGTTGGTATTAGGTCCTGAATTAGCCATTGACAGGGCGCCAGCAACATGGGTGTGCTCGGTGAATTCATCAGCGAAGTAGTAACCAGGGGTACCGGTACCGGTTCCAGTAGGGTCGCCTCCTTGAACTACAAAGTCAGGGACAACCCGGTGGAATGTAGTCCCATCGTAGAATCCGTCACGGGCAAGGAATACAAAATTGTTGACCGTTACCGGGACATCGCTGGCGAATAGCTCCAGCACTAAGTTTCCCTTTTTGGTTTCAATGGTAGCCGTGTATTGCTTACTGGTATCAATTGTCATCGGTGGCGGTGCTGAGTAGGTTTTAGGCTTTGGTGCCGCACCAGCACACGATGCCGAAAGAAGTGCCACCAGAACCAGGATGATACCGACTATTCGGTATAGACGCTTGGTTGACATAATCCACATCTCCTTTCTTATAAATGGCGTTGATATGGAAACTTTAAGTAGCTGAGGCACTTTTGTCAAGTCTTAGTCATAAATTGAGCCTATCTGTTGACAAGAGGCAATTCATATAGTAAAGTGTTCAATATATTAACAAAGAACAAGCTACTTGCTCTGGGGAAAACTGGGGCAAAATCAAAAAATCGGAGAGCGATAATGAAAGGTATAAATAAAATAATTGTGAGCGTTTTGCTCATAGGGCTAATTGCCACGCCAATAGCCGGATGCATGCCAGGACCAAGGAATCTACCCCCGGTAGCCGATTTTACCTATTCGCCGTCTGCTCCCACTACCGCTGATAGTATTGCCTTTACCGATAACTCCACAGATGATGATGGAAATATAGTTTCTTGGGCTTGGAGCTTCGGTGATGGGGACACATCAACAGAACAGAACCCATCCCACTCGTTTGGGAGTCCAGGAAACTACACCGTTACTCTGACGGTTACCGATGATGATGGAGCCACAGACGCCCATACCGTTACCATAACGGTGTCTGCACCACCAGCCGGAATCAGCAAAGATGACGCTATCGCCATATTGGTGAGCAAAATAATAAAGCCCGCCGCGGAGTACAAAAGAATCTCGGCATTCATGCTGTCCGAGCCTCTTCAAAGTGGCGATGTTGTTACCTCAGAAAGTGGTCAAAGTTATCCCATAGGCAAAGAGCCAAGGCTACACGATACTTTTTTCATCTTCATAGATGATGAACCGCTGGCTTTTTTTGCTCATGACACCAGATACGTTTTCATAGATGCGCAAACTGGAAGCTATGACGTCATCAATGAAACCTGGCCACCTGAGATAAACAATATATCTATGTGGGATACCCAAAGATTGGGTAGAGGGCACCTCATTGAGCTCTACTCTGTCTTGGATAGTGCTGTCCCCATTGCTGGTAGTACTAGTACAGCTCCCAAGGGTGATTATGGAGACGCCCCGGATGGGCAGGATGCTTATTACGGAGTCCCGGGTCGCTATCCAACTTTATTTAACACCACCAACAGCCAGTTCGGTCGTCCCGGAGGACATACCCTCAACATCGGCGAAGAGACACTGGGAGTAAACGTGAGTGCTGAGGTGGATGCCAATGACCCCGCTGACCCGGATGGAACACCCAATTTGGTAGACGCTGACAGTGACGAAAGAATTTTTGTCATCGTAGAGGGCACGCAAGCTAAACTGGCGTTTACCGTTACCATCGCCTCGAACGTTCCAGATGTAACCCGATACGCCAACGCACTGATTGATTTTGACCAGAGTGGTAACTGGAGCGCTGGTACCTACGGGACGGAATGGGTTGTGGTTAACTTGGGGATTGATATCAACCCTGGTTCCTCGGAAACAGTAATCACTCCCTGGTTCTCCTGGGGGAACAAGCCCGTGCCTCCCTCGCCGGTGTGGATGAGGTTATTACTTGCCAGGGAGGAAGTGAGCCAGAGTCTATTTGCCAACGTGGGCGGCTGGGATGGAAGTGGACAGTTTGAATATGGCGAAGTTGAGGATTACTTTGCCTTTCTCATGGATAAGCCACCATTACCTGATTTTGTCCGTTGGCCACCGGCACCAAAGCTGCCACCAGGAGGTGACGGGAAAAAGCCACCGCCAGGTGGGGGACAACCGCCAGGTCTGCCAGAGGGTCCTTGTGGCTATGACATAAACTACTATGTCATCATCATAAATGGCGGGGACAGCCGTAATGACCTGGCTAACGGGACACCTATCGTACAAGAGTCTGTTGACACGATGGCAGGTCTTGCTGGTGAGCAAGGTTATCAATCAGCGGGTAATCTTGGTCCCGGCAACAACTCCTTGAGCGACATCGGTCAGGCATTTGACCAGTTGGCAGCAAAAGTGAAGTGCGGTGACTATGTCCTGATTTATATCTGTGGGCACGGCAGGGAGGACGGGGGCATTGCCCTAAAGGACGCCAGTGGAAACACGCAAGAGACAATGAAGCCCACAGACGGAGATGGTAAAGATAATAGTTTAGAGGACTTTTTAAACAAAATCCCTCCATGCAAACCGGACGAGGATTGTGAAACACCTGGAACATGCTGCCATGTTACGGTGATAATAGAATCGTGTTATGCTGGAAACTTTAACGTCCCCGGGGTAACCGGTCGGGGAAGGACAGTAACCGGGACGTCATCTAATACTCCATCATGGGCAACCTATCCCGGAGGCGGTGTCTATACCCAAGGTTTTGATAAAGATTCAAGAGACCCAGCTTCTGATACCAATCAGGACGGCAATGTAGACCCAGCGGAAGCCAATGAATCAGCTAAGGATGCGGTTGATAACAACAACCAGAAGCAAGGGAAGAGCCAGGCACCTTGGAGCAGTAGTCAGGAGTGCGAATGCAAGTGTCCGTGTAAGCCGGGCATAGACGGAGATAAGTGGGTGTGGAGTGATGTATTTAAGACATGGGTGGATGAAATCAATGCCATGCCAGGGCAACCGGTAACGTTTAGACTGGAGATTGAAAACGACGGGGAATGCCGCGATATCGTCGAACCGAAGATGATAGACTTCCTGCCAGGCTGCCTGGACTACGAAGGTGGAGCCACTATCTTTTACAATGGACAGCGTAAGTCTAGACCACCCGATGAGATTAGCCAGAGCGGGATGGGGCTAGAGCTTACTTGGAACCTAGACGAGATAGAATCACTGGCGCCGGGAGACAGCATAGCCATTGAATATGATGCTGTTGCTGTGTATCCGGGTGCAAACGTGAACATACTTCTGGCTAGTGCTCACTGTGCCGTTGATTATAGTGTAGTTGTCTCTGACCAAGACACGGCGACGGTTATGGTGTATCCTCCCCAGCTTCCGCCCGAGGAGGTACTATACGCCTACGTTAAGGTTTACGTCGAGTGCACTTGTGACCCGATGGCGACATGTCTTAGTTGCACCCTCACCATTGACTTTGAGGGGGAGGACCTCACCGGCGGCGATTACCCAGTCACCAATGTGGTCTTAGTAGTAAATGGAGTGGTGTGGCATAATTCAGGAACTATATCTACAGTGCTGTACCAAAATTCTGTCTCGAAACCCGTTGCCTGCGATTCATTCTTTGATGTCTTTGTGGAAGTTACCAACAACATCGGACTCAAGGCTAAAGCCACTAAACCCATTGGTACACCCGCTATGTGTCAAGATTAAGGGTTATCATAAAGAAGCTGGGTAGCTATTATAGCTACCCAGCTTCTTCTCTCATCTCAACCTAAGTGCAATATCAGCCTTACCCTTTTCCTATCCTAAACATCTTAGTCCCGCATACCGGGCACACTCCCTGAGTCGCTGGCTTTTTGTTCTTCATGATTATGGGCCTAGCATTCCTCATTTCCCTCTTGGCACGACACTTTACACAGTAAGCTTGCATTTATCTGACCTCCCCTTTTTTTATATCAAAGATAAACTATTCAATCCCACAATGTCAATAGCTTGACCCAGTAAAATGAAGAAAAATTATTTGACAAATAGAAAAACATAAGCCCATAATACTTTTACGTGATAACCCAACCGGTAAAAGAAGGTGATAAATCTCAGATTGGGCAGGGTTAGCGTGGTGGAGAATATTCTTTAGAACACGTAAGGCGTCACTCCAAGCGGTGGGTAACGCCTTATGCTATTGTAATGGGAAGAAACATTTGATTATTTATAACCATACATCTAAGAAGGAGAAGACCAGTAAGTAGCCAAATGAATTTCTACTATCCCGCTTCCCGACCTTTAGGTGAGTGGAGGATGTTATGGTAACTGAACAGGATAAGACCGTGGAGGCACTTCATATTGCCATCCAGACGGAGATTGATGGCAAGGAATATTATCTGAAAGCTAGCCAGGAAAGTAGTAATGAGCTAGGTAAGAAGCTGCTAAAGTCATTAGCCGCTGAAGAAGACGTTCATCGGCAGAAGTTTGAGGAGATATATAGTGCCCTCCAGAATAAAAGGGCTTGGCCTGAGACCGATTTTCAGCCTGATAGGGGCAAACACCTGAGAACCATATTCGCCAGGGCAATCGAGGAAATAGGTTCTAGGGTGAAGGCTCCGGCTACTGAGCTTGAAGCGGTAAAAACGGCTATGGATATAGAAAACAAGACCTACGATTTCTATAAAGCCCAGAGCAAAAAGGCGACTTATAACGCTGAGAGGGACTTTTATGATACTGTGGCTGCCGAAGAAAGGGAGCACCACCGGGTTCTACTTGACTACTACGAATATCTCAAAGACCCGGCAGGTTGGTTTGTCAAAATGGAACGCCCTTCTCTAAATGGCTGAGAAAAACAAAATTGGGGGGCAAAAATGCTGGAGATTAAGCAACTAACCGTAGCTATAGAAGGCAAGGAAATCTTGCAGGATGTAAATTTGAAAATAGGAGTTGGCGAAACACATGTTCTCTTCGGTCCTAATGGCAGTGGCAAGACCACGCTCCTCATGGCGATAATGGGTTTCCCTAGGTACCAGGTGACCAAGGGCAATGTCATCTTCAAAGGCAAAGATATAACCGGATTACCTCTGGATGAGAGAGCCCGTTTGGGCATTGGTATGTCCTTCCAGCGTCCGCCAGTAGTTCGAGGGGTAAAGACACGCGATATGCTTAGCGCCGCTCTAGGAGAAAAAGGCGATGGTGAAATCATAGACAGCCTAGCCAAGAGAACCAATCTGAGCGAGTTTCTTGATCGGGACATAAATTATGGATTTTCCGGGGGTGAGATAAAGCGCTCCGAGCTAATGCAACTACTAGCTCAAAGACCAGGGTTGGTTTTGCTGGATGAGCCTGAGTCTGGTGTTGACCTAGTAAATATAGCCCTGATAGGCAACCTAATAAATGAGCTACTGGAAAAGGAATGTCCGATGCGGTTTCGGAAGTGCACTGGTCTTATCATCACCCATACCGGTCACATCCTAGACTATGTTAACGCCCACACTGGCTATGTCATGATTGATGGCAGGATAATCTGTAAAGGCGACCCCCGTGAGATGCTAACATCCATTAAAGAAAGGGGCTATGAGGAGTGTGCCAGGTGCATAAGGTGAAATTAGCTAAAACGAATAAAGATAAAGCCGAGCGGGCGGCGGCTAAACCAGCCGCCTATGGTGAAGATATAGATTTAAATAACTACACTAGCTCAACCGAGGAACTCCCTTACCATGCTGACCCATCACAACTTCCGACTCAAGATAAGAGGCAGATGCTGGAGGCAGGAGTTATGCTCGATGATGTCAGCCAGAGAGCTGGGACTTACCTCCAGATGGATAACACCGCGGTTCATAGCTCGGTGAGACAGGAAGGCATAGAGGTGATGGCTACTAGGCAAGCCCTAGAAAAGTATGACTGGCTATCAGATTATTGGTGGAATGCAGTACCTGTAGATACCGACAAATACACGGCTAATGTAGAGCTGGAACAGTATAATGGCTACTTTATCCGGGCTTTGCCCGGATGTAAGACTATTTTCCCGGTTCAGGCATGTCTCTATCTGGCAAAAGCCCGCTTAGCCCAGAATGTGCACAACATCATCATTGCTGAAGAGAACTCAGAACTGCATATAATTACCGGATGCACCACTGCCCACAAAGACGAACCAGGGCTCCACCTAGGCGTGTCTGAATTTTACATAAAGAGAGGAGCCAAGGTTACCTTCACCATGATACATAGCTGGAATCCAGAGATAGCGGTTCGTCCCCGCACTGTAGCCATCGTAGAAGAAAATGGTCTATTTCTTAGTAACTATGTGCTGATGAAACCGGTCCGCTCCCTGCAGATGTATCCTGCTGTCAGATGCGTAGGGGAAAACGCCACTGTCAGGTACAACAGTATCCTAGTCGCCGCCGAGGGGTCATCATTAGATGTTGGCTCCCGAGCCCTCCTCAATGCCAAGGGTACCAGGACAGAAATCGTATCACGGGCGATAACTACCGGAGGTAACATTATTGCCCGTGGTTACATCGAAGGCAATGCCCCCGAGGTCAAGGGGCACCTAGAATGTCGCGGGCTGATTTTGTCGGAAAAGGGGATGATTCATGCCATACCCGAGCTCAGGGGTACACTGGCTGACATTGACCTATCCCATGAAGCTGCGGTGGGCAAGATAGCTGAGGAAGAAGTAGAGTATTTGATGGCACGGGGGCTAACCCGAGCCGAGGCTACGGCTACCATAGTCCGGGGCTTTCTCAAGGTAGATATTGAGGGGCTGCCACTGATGCTCAACGCCGAACTGCAGCGGACAATTGAAGCCAGCGAAAAGGAACTGATGTAGATAGCGTGTAGCAGGAACAAGAGATGAATCTTAAGGCGTTACATAAGCTAAGCTACGGGCTGTATATTATATGCTCAAGAAAGGGAGATAGGCTCAACGGGCAAATCTCTAACACCGTCTTCCAGGTAACTTCTGAGCCGCCTATTATTGCTGTAGCCATCAACAAGAATAACCTAACCCACCAGTTTATCACCCAAAGCAAAGTATTTACCGTCTCCATTCTCTCCCAGGATACACCCCTCTCCTTCATTGGTCGTTTTGGCTTTAAGTCAGGGCGAGACATAGACAAACTTGAAGGTATTAATTATAAGATAGGTGAGACCCAAGCCCCGGTGGTCACCGACCACACCCTCGCCTATCTAGAGGCTAAGGTATTGCAACGAGTAGATGTAAAAACACATACTATTTTTATCGGGGAGCTAGTAGGAGCCGAGATTCTTAAAGAAGGCGAGTCTATGACCTATGCCTACTACCACCAGGTTAAACGGGGCACCACACCCAAGACCGCCCCGGTTTATATTGAAGAGAAAAGGAGGTAGCGCCATAAATGACAAAATACGAATGCACCATTTGTGGCTATGTCTATGACCCAGAACTGGGAGACCCAGATAATGATATTGCCCCGGGGACACCATTTGAAGACTTACCCGATGACTGGGTGTGTCCGGTATGCGGGGCTGCCAAGAGTGATTTTGAAAAAATGGAAGAGTAAAGGGCTAACAATTATTGCCCAAAGACATAAAGAGCATAACTTTACATAAAGTTTTAACTGAAGATGGAGGGAACATGACAGCGAAAAAGCAGGTCTATAAATGCAATGTCTGCGGCAATGTGGTTGAGGTGTTACATGCCGGGAAGGGAGAACTGGTCTGTTGCGGGCAGCCAATGGAGCTACTCCAGGAGAAAACAGCCGATGTTGGCTTAGAAAAGCACGTGCCGGTTATAGAAGCAACTAGGAAAGGAGTAAAAGTCAAGGTTGGCGAGGTTCCCCACCCGATGGAGGAAAAGCACTATATTGAGTGGATTGAGGTAATCACCGACGGTGATAGTTGCCGAAAGTTCCTCAAGCCGGGGGATAAGCCTGAAGCCGAGTTTGAAATCGGGCGACAAAAGGTAGCCGCCAGGGAATATTGCAACATCCACGGCTTGTGGAAATCGGGCTAAAAGGCTATAGTTCTACTGTAAATGAATAGTCAACATAATAAGCATACTTCAGACAGAAATAATTACGGAGGGGAAAATGGACAGAGATAAAATCGTTACTTTACTAAACCAAGACCTTGAGGGTGAGCATGCTGCCATTATTCAATATCTGACCCACGCTTATGCTATGGGCGAGGGTGAGATGGCTTGTGAGATTGAGGCAATTGCCAGAGAGGAAATGCGCCATCTGGACTGGCTGGCTGAGACCATAGTTGAGCTGGGTAGTGTCCCCAGCTTAGAGCGGGGGAAGATGCGTATGGGTGGTGAGTCAGTGGCTGACTGGATGAGAAATGATATGTTACAGGAAGAAGAGGGCATAAACCTGTATCGGGAGCATATTAAGCTTGTTGACAAGCCTAAAATCAAACGATTATTGGAGCGTATCCTGTCTGACGAAGAATCACACCACAGTGATTTCCAGCACTTTGTGGACAAAGCACAGAAGGAGGGGGCTAAGGATGTGCGGGGCAGTCGCCAAGACAGAACGACCCAGATTCTTAACCAAGGCATTGAGCATGAGTATACCGTCATCCTCCAGTATCTACTTCATTCTTACCTGACACCCAATAAGGAAGTTAAGCGGCAAATGGAAGACCAGGCTATCAACGAAATGCAGCATCTGGGCTGGCTTGCCGAGAAGATGGTTGGTAAGGGGGGCAATCCTAGAATCGAGCACACTGAGGTTGACCGGTCAACCAAGACCGCTGATATGCTCCGAGCTGACATCAAAGCTGAGAAGGAGGTGGCTGAGGACTACGACCGGGCGGCTAAAGAGGTTAAGGAGGCAAAGCTTAAACAGCTTCTCCTTCGGATTAGAAACCACGAAATATACCATGCCGACATATTCAGTGACTTGCTAAAGGAAGAGGAACGACAAGGTTAAACAGGCAGGAAGAAAGGCTAAAAAGGATAAGGAGCTACGCAGATCTACCCTAGCTCCTTATCTGTTTTGAACATGAAGCTTCTAACTTACCTAGGTAAAAAGTGGAGCGGGTGATGGGATTCGAACCCACGACGTCTTGCTTGGGAAGCAAGCACTCTGCCACTGAGTTACACCCGCCAAAACCATATCTATTTTAACTCCAAAATCTATAGGTGTAAAGAGGGAGAATGCCGCTAGGCCAAGTCGTTGACAAGCGCCTTTTATTTCTGTTAATTTTACAACGGTGAAAGGAGAAAAATATGCGGAGGCTATCGTAACTTGTTTGGCGTAGCGTTATTGCGACAGGCACCTAGACAGTAAGTTTAATAGGTGCCTTTTAATGGGTGGGATACTCTATAGATGAGGTCGAGTAGTTTAACCAAATTGATAGGCTAGAAGGAGAAAGGAAAAAGCTATGGCAATTGAAAAAGAAAAACTAATAGACATGTATAGGGTGATGGTCCGAATTAGAGTCTTTGAGAACCGGGTTTATAAGGAATTTGCTGCTGGGAACATCCCTGGTTTCGTTCATCTTTACGCTGGCGAGGAGGCAATAGCTGCCGGTGCCTGCGCCAATCTTAGACCTGACGATTATATCACCAGCACCCACCGTGGGCATGGACATCTCATTGCCAAGGGTGGAAAGACGGACCGAATGATGGCTGAGCTATATGGCAAGAAGACTGGCTATAATAAGGGTAAGGGGGGCTCGATGCACATCGCCGAGGTAGATATTGGCATATTGGGTGCTGATGCCATTGTCGGCGCTGGCATACCAATTGCTGGCGGGGCTGCCCTTTCAGCTAAATTAAGAGGAACTGACCAGGTTAGCGTCTGCTTTCTCGGTGATGGCGCATGCAATACTAGCCGATTCCACGAGGGAGTAAACCTGGCTTCAATCTGGAAGCTTCCTGTAGTCTATATCATTGAAAACAATGTATATGCCGAGACTACCCGTGTGAGCTATGCCATGAACATATCTAAAATTGCCGATAGAGCTGCCGCATACGGTATTCCGGGCAAGACGGTTGATGGCAATGATGTGTTAGCGGTATATAGGGTAGTAGGTGAGGCAGTTGCCAGAGCCAGAAAGGGCGAAGGTCCAAGCCTTATAGAGTGTATAACCTGTCGGCACTACGGGCACTATGAGGGAGATACCCAGACCTACCGAACTAAGCAAGAGTTTGAGGAGTGCCATAAGAGGGACCCCATCCCAAGGTTTAGAAAAAAACTGGCTGAAATGGGGGTATTGCCCGATAAAAAAGCCGATAAAATTCATCAGGAGGTGGAGGCAGAAATAAATGAAGCGGTGAAGTTTGCTGAGGAAAGCCCGTTTCCAGCCCCGGAAGAGACCTTGGAGGATGTTTACACTTAAGGAGTAAAAAAATGAAAATGAAGGAAATAACCTTTCAAAAAGCGATAAATGAAGCCATTGACGAGGAAATGGCGAGAGACCCAACCATATTCGTCATCGGTGAGGATATAGGGAAGCATTGGGGAGGCTCTCTTGGTGAACTTGCTGGTCTATTTGATAAGTATGGAGCCGAAAGGGTAAGGGAAACACCGATCTCGGAGACGGCAATCTTGGGGGGAGCTATAGGTGCCGCAGCCACCGGGATGAGGCCAATCGCATATTTGTACTTTGATGATTTTTTGGGGGTGTGTGGGGATGAGCTGATAAACCAGCTTCAAATGAAATACATGTATGGCGGAAAGACAAAATTACCGCTGACCATCACCGCCTACATTGGTGCTGGCTTATCTGCTGCTCACCAGCACTCTAAATGCCTCTTCGGATGGTTGATGAACATTTCTGGGCTCAAGGTTGTAGCCCCGTCAACCCCCTATGATGCCAAGGGTTTGCTTAAGTCGGCAATCAGAGAGGATAACCCAGTGATATTTCTGGAACATAAGGTGTTGCTTTTGAGTCGGGAGACCAGCCAGATACCGGTAGAGGAATACACCATACCTCTGGGAAAGGCGGATATCAAGAGGGAGGGTAAAGATGTTACCGTGGTGGCAATAGCGCTTATGGTTCACCGGGCACTGGCTGCCGCTGATAAGCTTCAACAAAAAGGCATAAGCATTGAGGTGGTTGACCCCCGAAGCTTAGTGCCCCTTGATAAACAAACTATCATTGACTCAGTCAAAAAGACCGGCAGGCTGGTGATTATGGATGAAGAGCCTAAGACGGCAAGTGCCGCCGCCGAAATTGCAGCCATGGTAGCTGAGGAGGCATTTGATTTTCTTGATGCGCCAATAAAAAGGGTCTGTGCCCCTGATACACCTATCCCCTTCAGCCCGGTTCTGGAGAAGTTCTGGATGCCAGGTGAGGAGGACTTAATCAAGGCTGTAACCGAGATTATGTAGTCCGATTTGTTTTATAATGCTAATATAACATTGAAATGTTTCTGGAGGTAGAGGAATGGCGGTTCAAATATTGATGCCCAAACTTGGCATGAGCACAGCGCCGCTTACACTGGTTGAGTGGAAGGCGAAGGAAGGTGCGCCGGTTGAAAAAGGCAATGTCGTCTTAGTGGTAGAGACGGAGAAAATTAGGCACGACATTGAGGCTGAGGTTTCGGGCTTCCTTCACATTTTGGTTAAAGAAGGACAAGAAGTCCCAATAGGCACAGTGGTCGGTGTTATCGCTAAGACAAAGGAGGAATTAGCGGTAGTTCAAAAAGAAAAGCTAAAGGAGGCAGTAGCTGCTAAAGTTAAAGAAGCGCCTCCAGAGGAAGCTGTACCAGCTGAGGCAGCACCACCTGCAGCCGAGGCTAAGGCCAGGGAGCGCATTCTAATATCCCCGGTGGCGCGTAAGCTGGCAGAGGAGCACATGATAGATATCACCAAAATAACCGGCACTGGCCCCGGGGGAAGGATTGTTAGAGAAGATATTGAGAAAGCGGTAGAGGTGAAGAAGGTAGAAGTGGAGAAGAAAGAAGTAGCCCCTGAGGTTTACCAGGGTAGAAGGGTGAAGTCCACCATCTCCCTCAAGGGAATGAGGAAAGTAATCGCTGAACATATGCATCGCAGTCTATCAGTCTCAGCCCAGCTTACTGTCATGGGTGAGATTGACATGACTGAAATGGTAAAGCTACGCCAGAGCCTTGTCAGCCAGGAAGAGGCTCTTGGCACCAGAATCACATATACCGACTTATTCGTATTTGTAGCCGCCAAACTACTTAGAGAATACCCGATAGTTAATTCCAGTCTTATAGATAATGAGATTAAAGTCTGGGAGAATATAAATATTGGGGTTGCCACTGCCTTAGAAGAAGGGCTCATTGTCCCTGTAGTAAAGGATGCCGATAAGAAATCGCTAGTGGAGATAAGTAAGACCGTAAGGAGCCTGGTCCAGAAAGCAAGGGAGGGAAAACTGACGCCTGACGAGATCACTGGTGGGACTTTTACCATCACCAACCTAGGAGCGCTCGGTGGGGGATACCGCTTTGAGACCGTTATTATAAACCAGCCGGAGTCGGCAATTCTAGGAACCGGGGGCATTACCGACAGAGCTGTAGTCAGAGATGGTCAAATTGTAATCAGACCTATTATGACCTATTACTTTACTTATGACCACCGGGTATTTACCGGTGCTGTAGCCGCCCAGTTTATGGCCAGTGCCACCCAACTAATGGAAAATCCAAGTCCTTTGCTAAGTTAGAAGAGAGCAACACTTTGAGCAAGGTAAGATTGGTAACAGGATGCTTTGTACTGTTTATCACCTCGGGTTAATAGCATATAGTGATGCCTATCATCTGCAGAGACAGCTCCTCTGTCAAAGAGTCAACAACGAGATAACAGACACACTCCTCCTCCTTGAGCACCCCCCCACCATCACCATCGGCAAATCTGGCAAATTGGAGAATGTCCTGGCTTCTCAAGCACAATTAGCTGAGGCCGGGGTATCCTTATTCTTCGTGGACAGGGGAGGCGACGTTACCTACCACTGCCCAGGCCAACTGGTGGCTTATCCCATTATTGACCTGAGGCAGCGGGGGAGGGATGTTCACCAATATCTTCGTGAGCTTGAGGAGGTAATCATAAGGACACTAAACGACTTTTCTATAGATGCCTGTAGAGATAGGAGTCATGCCGGGGTTTGGGTAAAGGGTAGGGAGATTGCAGCTATTGGGCTCCGTGTAAGCAAATGGGTTAGTATGCATGGCTTTGCCCTCAATGTAAACACCGACCTAGAGCAATTCTCACTGATAAACCTGTGCGGCTTTTCCGATAGGAAAGCTACATCCATCTCCGCTCTCCTTTCTCAAGATGTATCAATGGAAGCAGTAACCGAAAAGCTATTAGCCCATTTTTCGGAAGTTTTTGACTTACAGATGGAATGTGGCTCAGGTATATTGATGAGGAGCTGGGTATGAAAGGAAGGCTGCCATTTTGGTTTAAGCAGGAGCCTGCCGACCCCAAAACTATGTTGACCATGGAACAGCTTTTAGATGGGCTAAGCTTGCATACCATCTGCGAAAGCGCCCATTGCCCCAATGTCGGATATTGTTTCTCCCGGCAGACAGCGACATTTCTGATTCTGGGAGATATCTGCACCCGACGCTGTACTTTTTGCGCAGTAAACAAGGGAAGCCCTCTTCCTGTAGATGAAGCCGAGCCCCGACACCTGCTTGAGGCAGCGGAGAAACTGAACCTGAGCTACATCGTCATAACCTCTGTCACCAGAGACGACCTTGCTGATGGTGGCGCTTCCCAGTTTGTCAAGGTAATTAACACACTTCATAAGAATAGAAGAGGGGCTATAGTTGAGGTCCTTATCCCTGATTTCCATGGTTCTGCTAAAGCCCTTAAGGCAGTAGTACAAGCTCGTCCTGAAGTAATAAACCATAACCTGGAAACAGTCCCCAGCCTCTATTCAGAGGTCAGGCCAGGAGCCGACTATGGCCGTTCTTTAGAGCTTCTGTTTATGGTGAAAAGCCTAAACTCGGAAATAATTACCAAATCTGGTCTAATGCTGGGCTTAGGCGAAACTAAAGATGAGGTAGTAGAGGTTATGAAAGACCTGAGGGAAGCCAACTGCGACTTGCTTACCCTCGGTCAGTACCTCCAGCCTTCTCCCAAGCACCATCCTGTGGTCAGGTTTATCCCCCCCGAGGAGTTTTCCCAATATAGAGCCATAGGTAAAGAGAAGGGATTTGCCCAAGTTGCCGCCGCACCTCTAGTGAGAAGCTCGTTTAGAGCGGCTGAACTCTATGTTAAAGTAAAAGGCGATGCACATAGTCTTAATAGCCCATCCTTCACTCGGGTCTAAAGTCCTTGAAGCTATTCTTCAGACATGTAGAGCGGGCACACTGTACCCACACTGAGGAGTTTTACGAAGTGACCGCTAGCTCTTTTGAGCTAGATAAGTTAAGAATTGACTTAATGCACTGGGAAGAGGCCTATAATAGAATAAGACCACATCAGGCTTTAGGGTATCTAACTCCTCTAGAGTT
>Ga0209314_10000534_pt1 | contig 16952 bp, 17 predicted proteins | sample I19B2metaG_FD_184146 | JGI IMG/M metagenome (GOLD analysis project Ga0209314, IMG submission 184146) | Lake sediment bacterial and archeal communities from Gulf of Boni, Indonesia to study Microbial Dark Matter (Phase II) - ​I19B2 metaG... | ecosystem: Environmental > Aquatic > Freshwater >...
CGCGAAGTTGGGAACCTTGGCTGTCAGATAGGCAAATGTGAATCCGATGCTGAGCAACATTAGCAGGTTAGCGTAGATGACGGCGCTAAGGAAATAGGCCGGAATCATCTTCCTATCCCTGAATTTGCCCGTCTTTGTATCAGCACCCGCCGAGTCCCGACGCATTCAAAGCCGAACTCAAACAATGAGGAACTGAAGGCGCGACATCCAAAAGGGTGTTCACTCAAGGGTTTTCGACTGAGGGTTGTCCCCTGTTTATATTTAAGTCCTTTTACGGATCTCTTTGCAGCTCAACCAGACACATGCGAAATCATCAGCGAAGAGGTGCGACGAGATGGTCTGAAGTCTTGTTGAACAGTTGTCTCAATCGATTACGCCGGATCTAGCTACTTGTACCAGTTGAGGCTCTCCTTGACGTAATCGATAAATGAGATGAAAAAGTCCTTGACTTCAGCGCTCATATTGGTTTCTGAGATCAGCTTCTTAGCTGATTCGGCATGTTCTCTGGACCGGCTTTTGGCGGCTTCTAGGGCTCCGCAATCTGATATCACTTTCCTTGTTCTGTCCAGATCTTCTAGAATTCCCATATGAGCTGCACTCTCGATCATTTCCAGCTGCGCCGGATCTGCCATCATGTATGCGTAGACAACGTGAAGCGGCTTCTTGTGCTTGGATATGTCCCCGCCCGGCTTTCTACCGTACTGCTCCTCGGATGCGAAAGTATCGATTATGTCGTCTTGGATGTCAAAGCAGTAGCCAATATGCTCACCTGCCTCTTGCAACAGCTGAAGATCTTTGTCCGAAGCGTCGGCTAACACGGCACCTATGAGCAGCGAGGCTTTGAAGAGTGATGCAGCTCTCTTTGAAGCCATTACGTACCATTCATTGACATCTGGCTTCTCATACTCGAATAGGAGATCCAAGATTTGGCTTTCGTTCACTGCTCGAAAAGCATCGTTGAGCATGTCTAGAACCTGAACTACCTTACTTGGTTCGAAGCCTGAACTGGTTAAGGCCTTGAGCGCCAGCGCATATAGAATGTTGCCCGCAAAGACTGCCAAACCATCTCCAAATCTGGTATCATGCTCCTGAGAGTATTTCTTGTGGATAGTGCTGTCTCCGCGCCTCAATTCGTCGCGGTCAACAAGGTCATCATGCACGAGTATAGAGTGGCGGTAGAGCTCTATACCGACACATACGTGTAGAATTCGGTCGTCAATTTCCTTGTTGAAACCGTTGTAGACTAGTAGCGTGCTGCATGACGCCAACCGCTTTCCCCTTCTGGCCAAGTACCCGCGAAAATTGCAGTACGATCTGCCAATGAAGTCATGATAGTCGCTTGCACCTTTCACTTCTTTCTCCATGAAGGAAGACAGCCTCTCTTCTATCATGAGACCATACTTGTCCAATGCCTTCTCCCACGCAGACATGGCTCTCTGGCTCCTCTTCTTGCCGTCAAATGCCAGGTTTCGGAAGTATCTTCTGTGCGAGTAAATTAACGATTGTCAGGGGGCTTCATTCTCATGGAGAGGGTCGTACGACGCTGACAACACGGGCGCATCGCTCTCTACGTTTGAGATGACTGGACCTTCTGCGTGTCACCGGATTGTCAGTCGGCAATTTCTCCACATCATTTCCGACTCGTCTACCGCTGCCAGTTGCCCACAAGAAAGGCCCCTGTCCTTCTGAACCCAACCTTCTGCCAGAACGGCAAGCTTTCTTCAGTGACAGTTGCTGACACTGAGGGCGCGCGCACTCGCTGAAACCGGCTGACAATTGCCTTGACAAGGGCCGTTCCTATGCCAAGCCTTTGGTATGCGGGATGAACTGAAAGCTGATGAATCACGGCCCTTGAGCCATCGTAATTCCCTCTGACGACCCCGACGATCATGCCGTCCATTTTGTAGACAAGAAAGACAGCGGCGCTACAAGCTTTGACCCTTTTCATGGCCTCGGGCCCGTCAACCTCTGGAAAACGATACTGCTTGTTAAGCTTCAAGATATCAACTATTTTGTCCGTGTCAGAGAGACGATAATTTCTAATCAACATTCGCTCACCATGACCGCCCGGCTGCTTCTATGTGACTATTCTCCTCGATCTTCTCAGTTTTATGTTGCAGAATGGGCACAGTGACTGATACTCGGAGAACTCTGTTAGACATTGGGGGCAGTACCAAGTCATCCTTGCAGTCCCGTGATGAAATACTCATTCATGTGCTGCTCTTAGACCTTCCTTTGAGAAGGAAGAAGCGGCATCGAAATGGCTTCACAGATCTTGTAGCCTAGCTTGCATTCAGGAGATAAGTCAAGAGATATCAGGATTCGTCTATTCTAGTTGCCATAGACGATAAATACCAAGCTTCTCTAACTAGTGTTGAGTGATTCTCTTGAGCGTACGAACATTCCGACGTACCTACAAGTGTCCTGTTTGTGGAGCTACTGTCAGCCAAGGAGCGGAGAAATGCCCTAACGGTCATCCGTTGGCTTGGTAATGAGAGGTGGCCGCAGTGACTGTGAAGGACAAGGAAACGGAAACGAAGGTTGGAAGCAAGGCTATCCCGGTTAAGCCTATAGCCGTAGATGAGCCTGTAATCGATAAGGGGGTTCTGTCACTCTACATCTTGGTTGTTTCATTTCTGGGAGCTGCGCTCCTCTACAGCCTAAGTCTGGGCGAGAAGTATCTAACCTTCTCAGGCTCCATCGTAACAGCCCTAACCACGATTGCAGGATTCGCCGTTGGGGTCAACGCCGTTCCGCCTGAGCCCCCACAGAAGCCCTAGGCATGCAGAACTTGGGTTCCATGTTGTCGCCTTGAGTAGAGAATCGATGGGTGATCGGGGATCCCACAATAGGCAAATAGTAGGTCTGTTGTTTAAGCTTCCGTCAGCGTCTGGTAGCCATCTTGAAATTGCGCGACATCTTTCTCAGTTTCTCTGTCGCCCTGCTCACGTTTTCTCGATTTTGCTCAATTACGTCTACAAATGCGCTTCCAACTATTGCTCCATCTGCCCCGGCTGCAACAACCTTCTTGACGTGCTCAGGCGTCGATATGCCGAACCCTGCTGCAAGCGGGATCCTACTCTTCGTATGGGGAAGGATTCTCTCAACCAACTCTATAGTTGACTCTTGCAGCTTCCTCCTTGCGCCGGTCACGCCGAAAAGTGCGACCATGTAAAGAAAACCAGAAGTGTACTCTAGGATTTCATGCAATCTCCCGGTAGTGGTGGACGGAGTCGCAAGGAATATGGTGTCGACTCCTACGGATTGGGCCGTCTTCTTGTACTCAGCGGCCTCTTCAAACGGTAGGTCCGGTATGACTAAACCTTCGACTCCACACGTCTTGGCCGAGAATAAGAAATTTCGTAGACCCATCCTGTGCAATATGTTGTAGTACGTCAACAGAACAATAGGAATCTGGCGCTTTCTTCTGATCTCTTTGGCGATTCTCATTACCAATGGCGGTGTGGTCCCTGCGTTTAGGGCTCTGATTGTCGCGGCTTGAATCGTCGGTCCGTCTGCTATCGGATCGGAGAATGGGACGCCAAGCTCAATAATGTCTGCGCCGCCCTCAACCAAGGCATCAACTATTTTCAGAGTGTACTTCGGAGATGGGTCGCCAGCGGTTACGTATGCGATCAGGGCAGCCTCGTCCTTGTCACGAAGGCTTCTGAAAGTCTCCTCGATAATGGTCAAGTCTACTTCCCCACAAGTTTGGCGACGGACTCTACGTCCTTGTCGCCTCTTCCAGAGACTGTGACAACAACGATTTCTTCACTACTCATCGTCGGGGCAAGCTTCTTCAGATATGCCAGCGCATGGCATGACTCCAGAGCTGGAATTATCCCCTCCGTCTCTGAGAGCTCCGAGAAGGCTTCCAGGACTTCTTTGTCGGTCGCAGTACCATACTCGACACGTTTCAGACTGTGCAAATAGGAATGTTCAGGGCCCACGGCCGGATAGTCGAGTCCCGCGGAGACACTGTAGGTTGGCAGTATCTGGCCGTAAGCATCTTGGAGAAGGTACGTCAACATGCCGTGCAATATCCCCTCTGAGCCAGCGCAGATCGCTGCCGCGTGTTTTCCCGTTCTGATCCCTCTTCCTCCGGCTTCCACACCGTACATCTTCACATTGTCGTCATTCAGGAATGGGTGAAACGTTCCCATGGCATTGCTTCCTCCTCCGACACACGCAAAGAGTGCGCTTGGCAGCTTTCCCTCCTTCTCCAAGAGCTGCTTTCGGATCTCTCTTCCAATCACGCTTTGAAAATCTCTGACCATCATTGGGTAGGGATGAGGCCCTACGACCGACCCAATCAGATAGTACGTTGTCTCAGGGTTTGCCGTCCAGTCTCGAAGGGCCTCATTTATCGCGTCCTTAAGCGTCTTCGAGCCTGAATCCACGGGATGCACCTTAGCACCAAGCAGCCCCATTCGGAAAACATTGAGCTTCTGTCTTTCCATGTCCTCAGTTCCCATGTAGATCTCCGCCTCAAGCCCCAGAGCAGCGCAAGCAATGGCAGTGGCCACGCCATGTTGCCCGGCGCCGGTCTCCGCTATTACCCTCATCTTACCCATCTTCTTGGATAGCAGAGCTTGACCAAGCGTGTTGTTGATTTTGTGAGCTCCCCCGTGAGCCAGATCCTCCCTCTTGAGATAGATCCTTGGCCCGCCATACTTCGCAGTGAGATTTCGAGCATAATATAGTGGGGTCGGCCTCCCGGCAAATTCCTTGAGGTAGTAGTCTAGCTGACCCTTGAATTCCGAGTCATCCTTGAACTTCAGGTACGACTCTTCAAGCTCAATGAGAACAGGCATCAATGTTTCAGGTACAAATCGTCCTCCATATCTTCCAAATTTCCCATTCAACGGTTGGCTTCCTCGATCGTTCAAATCTGAACCTCCTTTGCTTTCCTCACAAATTCAGAAATCTTCACGGGGTCCTTGACGCCCGGACGTGCCTCAACCCCAGTTGAGACGTCTACCCCGTAGGGTCTGACTGCTCTTATAGCATGGCTGACATTCTCCGGTGTGAGACCTCCGGCAAGAATCATGGGCACTGGATATATTGCATCCCTTATCTTTCTGCTGAGGCTCCAGTCATGTGTGCAACCTGTTCCCCCGAGCCCTCCGGGTCCCCAAGTGTCAACTAGTAGAGCGTCAATCGATGCTGAGTGCGTGACTAGGTTGTCAGGTGTAACGGGTGCTCTGCTGTCTACTGCCAGTATTATCTTGGTGTCAGCCGCCTGCTTCACCATGCCAACAACGCTGGGAGCCATTCCGTGCAGTTGCATAAAGCTCGGAGCCAGTTTCTGGGAGATCTCTACAATCCTTTCGAGTCCGTTGAAGATTGTCACAGCCACGCTGTCGACATTCTTAGGCAATCGGCGTATCAGCTTTCTAGTTTCTCCAAGCGAGAGATTTCTTGGCGATTCATTCACTCCCACAACGAATCCTACGGCGTCGGCTCCAGCCTGAACTGCTGCACATAAATCTTCTTCTCGCGTGACTCCACAAATCTTTACCTTCACCATCAGGCCTATGCCTCCACGAGTTCCTTTACCTTCTTCTCTGGATCGGTCGCAGACATTATGGACGACCCGACTAGGAACGCGCTTGCTCCGCTCTCCTTGAGGAATCGAATGTGATCCCCGGTGCGGATCCCGCTCTCGCTGACTACGATGTGACCCTTGTAGTTGCACGCAGCCAGAACATTCCTAGTCACTTGGAGGTCTATGCGTAGACTTGCGAGATCCCTATTGTTTATTCCGATCAGGTCAGCTTCTGTGTCGAGGGCCCTTTCAAACTCCTCTTTCGTATGGGTTTCGAGGAGAACCTCGATCGCTTCTTTGTGTGCTAGATTCATCATTTCCTCAAGGGTCGCGTTGCACAGGCTTCTCTCATAGAGCGATTCGATCAGCAGTATTGCTTCGGCCCCGATCTTGGCCGCGGTCTCAACCTGAATGGGGTCAACGATTATGTCTTTCATAAGACGTGGTAGGCCGCATTTTCCAGCGGCTACGAGGTACTCTATTCTTCCTCTGAAATGTTTCGGTTCTGTCAGGATTGATAGACCTACTGCCCCGCCACGCTGCATCATCAAGGCTGTGGCTTCAACATCGATGTTCCGAGCGATTGTTCCGCTAACAGGTGACGCAAGTTTGATCTCGGCTATTATTGGATTCTTCCTGCATTTGAGAATTGATTCCTTGAGCCCTATGCCCACATTTGGATGGATTTGCTTGACATTGTAGTAGCCTTCGCCAATAGTCTGTCTTGCATCCTTTGCGAGCGTTTCCAAGAAGTCACTCAATTCTCGCTAGCTCCTCAAGCTTCGACCTATCTCCGTTAGTGAATTTTATCAGTGAAGTCAGCTTGTCGTAGGCTGCTCCGCTTTCTATTGACCGAGCCGCAAGCGCCAAGCCCTCTTGCAGATTTTCTGCTTTCCCGCCGACTACGATTCCGGCGGCTACGTTGAGCAAGACCATATTTCTTTTGGGATCATTCCGATCGCAGCGGTCGCTCACGATTTTGAACATTGTAATCGCATTCTCCTCCGGCGTTGATCCCCGCAGCATCTCCGGCGTGGTCCTTTCTATCCCGAAATTCTCCGGTTCAATCGTATGGCTGTGTACTTCTTCATCCTTCAGCCAAGCGATCTTGGTCTTTCCTATCGTTGATATCTCGTCCAAACCGTCGAGGCCGTGCACCACCATTGCTTGGGTGATTCCTAGATTCAGGAGAACTCTTGCTAGGAGTTCAGTCAAGGATTCTTGGTACACACCTAACAGCTGTGTTGGCGCGTTGGCGGGGTTCGTGAGCGGCCCAAGAATGTTGAAGACTGTTCTTATTCCGATCTCCTTTCTTGGTTTGCTCGCGTGTTTCATTGCTGGGTGGAAAAGAGGAGCGAACATGAAGCCGATTCCAACCTGCTCTATCGACTTCTCCACGATCTCTGGTGGCGTGTCGAGTTTTAAGCCCAGAGCTTCCAGAACGTCGGCGCTTCCACAGTGGCTTGTCACGGAGCGGTTGCCGTGTTTCGCGACAGGTATGCCAGTGCCCGCTACGACGAAGGCGGATATTGTGCTGACATTGAACGTCTTGATCTGATCGCCTCCTGTTCCGCAGGTGTCAACAAGAGTTCCTGTGACTTTTGGATGGATCTGACGGCAGTATTCTCTCATCATCCTTGCGAACGATGCAATCTCCTCCATGATTTCACCCTTCATTCTGAGAGCTGTTAAGAACGCGGCGATCTGTTCGCTGCTCGCCCGACCCTCCATGATTTCTCGCATAGTCTCTTCTGCTTCTGTGCTCGTGAGGTCTCTGCGCTCAACGAGCTTCACGATCATCTCACTAATCGTCTTGCTTGCCTCCTTCTAGGAAGTTACCGAGAATCTTTTTTCCTTCTCGAGTCAGGATTGACTCTGGGTGGAACTGTATCCCCTCTATCGGATACTTGATGTGGCGCACACCCATGATCTCGCAGTCGTCAAGCGAGTAAGCAGTTGGCTTCAGGCACTCTGGTAGTGAGAACAGGCCAGCTACGAGTGAATGATACCTTGTGGCTTCCAGAGGGTTTGATACAGCTCGAAAGATGCCTCTGCCGTCGTGTCTTATCAGGCTGGTTTTACCGTGCATTAGCTTCTGCGCGTTGACAATCTCTCCGCCGAAGGCATGCACTATTCCTTGATGGCCTAGGCAGACACCGAGAGTTGGAATTCGGACACTTAGATCTCGCAGGATAGCCAAACAGTTGCCAAAGAATCGTCTGTTTACGGGTGTTCCAGGCCCTGGAGATATTACTATCCTATCGGGCTTGAGTTTCTTGGCTTCCTCTAGAGCTATTCCGTCGTTCCTATAGACAACCGGTGTTGCACCCAGTTCACCGATGTACTGCGTAATGTTGTAGACGAATGAGTCATAGTTGTCTATGATGAGAACTTTCAGATCTTTTCACCTGCCTGAGTAAGTGCCTTCATCAGAGCAGCGCCTTTATGCTCTGTCTCAAACCACTCACTCTCAGGGTCTGAGTCAGCCACTATCCCTGCACCCACTTGAATGGCGGCCCTGTTGCCATTCGCCGTCAGAGTCCTAATTGTGATTGCGAAATCTGCGTTCCCGTTGTATGAGAAGTAGCCCACGGCTCCTGCGTAAGGTCCACGTCTCGCAGGCTCAAGCTCTTCAATGATCTCCATGGCTCTAACCTTGGGTGCTCCTGAAACGGTTCCGGCGGGAAGCATGGCTCTAAGCGCGTCAAAACAGTCTGTATCTGAACGCAGCTTCCCTACGACCTTTGTGACGATGTGTTGTACGTGACTGTACTCGTGGACGGTCATGAACTCAGGAACCTGCACCGATGCGAACTCAGCTATTCTTCCAACGTCGTTTCTCGCCAAGTCTACGAGCATCACATGTTCAGCTCTCTCCTTTGGATCAGAAAGCAACTCTTCAGCCAAGTGCCGGTTCCTTTCCGGGTCGTCTGTTCTGGGCCTAGTGCCTGCTATGGGGTAGGTTTCCACAGCGCCGCGTTCAACCCTTACCAGCATCTCTGGGCTCGAACCGATCACCTGTCTTTCCCCCATCTTGAGGAAGTACATGTACGGCGACGGGTTGATGTTTCTTAGCGCTCGATAGAAGTGAAGTAGACTACCGTTGAAGTCGAAACTGTAGCGCTTCGAAAGAACTACTTGGAAAATGTCTCCAGAGAGGATGTACTCCTTGGCTTTTGAAACGGACTCTTCATAATCCTCTTTGGAAGTGTTCGATATCGGGGTAGTGTATTTCAGAGGTTCTCGATCGACACTAGCACCTCGAGTTCTGCTTTCTATCTCTTCTAGTCGATTCCCGCCGAGTGAATAGTAGTGTGCTTCCTTGTTTACATGGTCGAAGACTATTCCATCATCGAAGAGTGCCATTTCGACATCTGGAAATCCTAGCTCATCGGTGGTAGTGTTAGGAAGGTTCTCATAGTACCTTGTCGTGTCATAGGAGATGTAACCGACGGCGCCTCCGATCAGACGAAACCGGTCGAGAGGCAGTTGATTCCTTAGAACCTCTTTCCGTATGATATCTAAGGGATCGTTGGTGTCTTGAATTTCTTCTCTGCCAGATGTTCTATCATAGGTCTTCGCACGGCGATCTTTTACTGAGATTACGAGACGAGGATTGAACCCTATGAATGAGAATTTCGCCAGTCGTTCGGGGCCCTCGACAGATTCTAGAAGAAATATCCATTCACAGTCTTCTTCTAGTTTCTCAAAAATGCTTAGCGGGCTGGTGCTGTAGGGGAGTTCTTCAAGCCGGACTGAACGAGGCGCTCTTGGAACTGTCTCCTTCAAAGTCTGTCCAAACGCGATACCCCATTCTTGCTACTCTCCTTCTTGGCCTACCGCAACAAGGGCCATTAGCCTGTTTAAAAACATACGTGTCGTGAACCCACATATCGACTTAGCTGACATGACTGAACGCAGAAAGATTGAGGATTGTCACATGCCCTAGCATACTGCCTGCGTAATTGCAGTCAGAGGAGGAACCGTCTGAAAACCCTCTCCTCAATGACACAGTGTCTAGATCTGATTTGTCTATCTTGTGAAATCTCTTTTGTCAACGTGCACATTCAGGTTCTTCAGGTAGGAAGACGCTTCACTGGAAGAGCCGGCCAACGTGAAGACACCGTCAACATGGAGCTTGAAGTGCGCACCTTTCATCGAGCCTGAATAAGTCACGAGTATCTCGCCCAGTCTCCCGTTGAGGCTCGTCTCATGACTCAGCTTTATGTTCGAGTCTCTTCTAGCAAACCATGACTCGATCCCCTGCCTCATGACTCCCTCAACGGATCCGAAAGGTATGCCCTTATGCTCTTGCTCAAACTGCTCCGTCAAAGCCTTTCGACACTCCTTAGTCACAGAAGTCAAGTAGGTAAACGCCTTCTCAACGAGTCTGTTGCCGGACAATACATCTGTCAAATAAACAACCTTCTATGAAGCAGAGATGCCACGTACTCTTGAAGATTGTCTTTCTTACCTTACCCTGCCGCTCTTTTTGCCCATCTTGGTGGCCATTCTCTTCCGTTTCTTCTGCCATTCAGGCCTAGTCAAATCCACATACCATTGAGTGAGTCTAGTCTAGAGAAGAAGAACCTTTCCTCTTCAACTGAAGACAACGATGATGGTCATCAACTTCAATGACCAAGGAAACAGAAACACGAATTAGTTCAGTAAATTGTGTGTGTGCCCACCAAGAGATCCTCTCTCTCGAAGCTCAGTGTTCCCTCGATCTGAGACGGTGCGGTAGGACAGACAGGAAATAGGGGCGGGTTATTCATAGGAGAGCAAGAATGGTTTTGCGTGCGTGTGGGACATTGAACTGCTTTGTCACGGCAGCCCCTTGAGTATCTCCGCAGCTTTGTCAGCCGGGATGGCTGGCAATGTTTCTGTTCTGACCGCTCCTACACCGCTGATAATAAGCAGAGACTTCGTCATTGCCTCATCATTCGGAGCTTCACATATCGCAACGAAATCGTACCGCCCCATGGTATAATAGAACTCCTTGATCTCTCCTCCAACCGACCTCGCGACTTTTCTAGCTGCCTCTAACCGCTCCGGTGAAGCCTTCATGTTCTCGATACCTTTCTGGGTGTATCTGCCGAGAACTACATACACAGGCATTTTCTCATCTCCTCCCTCCTTCGTATTGGTACTTGTATAGCTCCCCACCTCGGAGCCTAGGGGTTAAACTATGGTTGTAACCCCCGTAGAGTAATCTGGTTCCCATCAGTAGTTATGACTTTTCATCGCTTGAATAGGGCCGCAGAAAGAAACCTTGCCTTCATTCACGGATTCCTGATACCTGACAAACTAGTAGTGACTTTCCTGTTCGGGACGATAGCTGGGGGACACTATGTTAGAGAACGAAACTTGCCCGTGCTGATTGCTTCTCATGTTGTTCTTGATGTCATAGCTTTTTGGTTGCCATTCTCAGGACTGCGTTAGAATCACTCAACCAGTCAGGTCTATTGAAAGATAGAGACTCGGTGCGGCTGGACATGATGTTCATCTCTATGGTCCTTCGGAGATTCCCGGATCTTTCATGGCTTTAGTGCGTCTTCTAGGCCTAACCGAATGTTCAAGCACTCGTATCGCCTGTTCCACCTCAGAGGTCACTTCGTTGTCCATGCGGATCATTCTGTGTGCAGACAAGGCAAACTCTCTTCTAGCTTGAAGCCCGTACGGGTTGAGTTTCTGTATCGAGAAGACGGTCTCCCGAATCGCGTTTAGCGATCTGATATAGGCCAAGGTTCTCTTCAGCGAATGCGTAAGGTACCTTGTGAAGTTGCTGGTTGTCCCTGCAATCTTCGCTAGCTCAACTGCCATCACTAGGTACGCGTAGTGGTGAATCACTTGGAGTGTGGCCATAATCTTGTCATGCTCCTCTGCGGAGGAGATCTCGACAGCAAGCCCCATGTGACGAAGAGACGCAATCATGCGGTTCGATAGCCCGGCCTGTCTCACAGGAATGGCAATCATGTTCTGCCCCTCAAACTCTCTCACGGATGGGCCGAAAAGTGGATGAAGACTCAGATACTCGATCTGAGGGGGAACAAGATCCGCTATCCTGTCGATCACGCCGGTTTTGACTGAGGAGATCTCTACCAGAAGAGAGCCACCCATCATGCGTTGCAAAACATCTGAACAAGTGTCAACCGTGTTTTCGATCGGAACGGATACAATGACGATATTCGCGTTTGCAACATCAGCGATAGGTCCGGCGTGTACGTGCAATCTCTGGGCTACTCGTTTGGCCTTGTCTTCGTCGCGGCCGCATATGATGACGCGGTGTTTCTCCTTCCTGAATAGTCCTGCAAGTAGGCGGCCCATTTGTCCAGTGCCGCCGATTATGGCTATTGTGCTCTTGGGTAAGAGCCGAGAATCTTCAGGTGAATCGTTTTTCGCTGCAGTTCTTCTAAAGCCTTCTGGCATTTCAGGTCCTTCCTATGTCCTTCAAAATCGCAGAAGAAGACGTACTCCCACGGCTTGCCGCGTGCAGGCCTTGACTCTATCTTTGTGAGGTTGATCCTTCTACTGGACAAGACGCCAAGCGCCTCGTGCAGCGATCCTGGGCGATGCCTCGCGGAGAATAGCACTGAAGTTCTGTCTTTGCCGGTCGGCTCATGATCATCTTGGCTTAGCACGAAGAACCGGGTGAGATTCTCACGATTATCTTCGATGCCGGAGGCAAGGACTCTCATTCCGTAGAGCTGCGCGGCCAGCTCTGTGCCGATCGCTGCAATTCCGTCGGTCTCACTCGCCAACTTGACAGCAGCCGCCGTACTACTTGTCTCTACAAGTTCGGCAGAGGACAGATTTTCTTTGAGGTATCGGCGGCATTGGGCAAGAGCCTGAGGATGTGACGCAACCTTCAGGATCTTCTCCAACTCTGTGTTCGGCTTAGCTATCAGGTTGTGTTTGACACGCAACGTGATCTCCCCGGAGATCCTAAGGTCCGATTCGCCGAGCAGATCTAAAGTTGCTACAACCGATCCCTCATTCGAGTTCTCTATGGGAACTACCCCGCTGTCTGCTTCTCTGGCTTCTACTGATCTGAATACGTCGGCTATGCTCGGCCGTTGATCGAATGTCGTGTTCATGTCTCGAAAATGCTCGCGGGCAGCTTGCTCGCAGAAAGTTCCGCGAGGCCCAAGAAACGCAACTTTCGTTTCGTCCATCTGCACGTTTCGAGAGAGGCGTACGATCTCCCTGTACACAGCGTCAACCAGTTCTCTCGGAAGGGATTTTCGAGCAGCCTCATCGCCGATTCTTTGAAGAACCGCGTTCTCTCTTGTTACATCGATGATAGGCAAACCTCGCTTCTTCTTGTATTCGCCGATTTCTCTGGTGAGGAGCACCCTCTCAGCCAAGGCGTCTATTATTCGCTTATCGACAATGTCGATCTTTTCGCGTATCTTCTCTGCCTTATCCATTCAGGTCACTCCAAGATCTTGGGTATCCTTCCTGAGCGAATCATGAAGTCGGCAAGTACTATCGATACGACTGCTTCGACGACCGGAACGGCCTTCGGTACGACGCAGGGATCATGTCTTCCAGTTAATTCCAGCTCCGTCTCTTCCATAGACACGACATTCACACTACTCTGTTTTCTTCTGATAGATGGAGTGGGCTTGAACGCTACTTGAAGCACAATCTCTCTCCCAGTCGAGAGGCCTCCAAGAACACCTCCGGCCCTGTTCGTTTCGAATTGAACCTTGCCGTCCTTGACGACAAGCGGATCGTTGTTCAGTGAGCCTCTTGATCGCGCGGCATCAAAACCTGATCCGAACTCAACTCCTTTGACTGCTGGAATGTTGAAGAGAGCCTTGGCAAGTTCCGAGTCGAGAGAGTCGAAGAGGGGCTCCCCGATGCCCGGTGGCACATCATAGGCTATGGCCCTAACTATCCCGCCTAAACTGTCGCCAACCTCAGCGGCCTCCAGAATTGCCTTCTCCATTAATGGAGCAGCCTCGCGGTCCCCACACCTCACAGAAGTGGTATACACTACTCTGCGTAGCTCTTCACGAGCAGGATCCTTCTCAGAGGACACGTTCCCTATCGATAGAGCATAAGCCAAGATCTCAATCCCGATGCTTGCAAGTAGCTTCTTTGCGATCGCGCCCGCCATCACTAGGGCAACAGTCATTCTGCCTGAGAAGCGCCCTCCGCCTCTGTAGTCGTTGAACCCACCGTATCGCACTCTGGCTGGGTAATCTGCGTGCCCTGGCCTAGGGATGTCTCTGAAACGCTCGTAAGGTTGCGGATCGACATCCTTGTTCTGGACGATCATGGTGATCGGCGCTCCTGTCGTCCTGCCTTGGAACGTTCCAGACAGAATCTCTGCCTTGTCCTCCTCGATCCTTGTCGACGTAATGCCCGGACGCCTCGGAATCCGTCTATCCAACTCAGGTTGCACGTTGATCTCGCTGAACTCAAGCCCAGCAGGGCAACCGTCGACAACAACGCCTACGCATTTGCCGTGGCTTTCGCCGAAGAGCGTTACTGTGAACTCTTTTCCTAGGCTATTCCCTGCCAGAGATATCGCCTCCGAGACTCTTCAGATCCTCAAAGAAGCGCGGATAAGACTTGGCGACACAAGGCGCTCCATCCAGTGTAGTCGTGCCTTTAGCGGCGAGCGCTGCGACAGCGCATGCCATGGCGACGCGGTGGTCCCCGTGAGAGTCCACCTTGGCTCCCTTGAGGAAAGGCACGCCAGTTATTTCAAGTCCGTCTTCGGTCTCGCGAACCTTGGCACCCATCTTTCCGAGCTCACTTGAAAGCGCAGTGAGCCGGTTGGATTCCTTCACTCTCAACCTCTCCGCGTTGGTGATCTTGGTCGTTCCTTGGGCATGACATGCTATCACGGCTAAAGGAGGAACGAGATCGGGGTGATCAGTAGCGTCTATCTCAGTTGCTCGAAGCTGTCTTGGCTGAACCTGTACAGACTCTCTCTCGGTTTGAATGTTAATGCCCATATCGCCCAGAATGGAAAGGGCTTCACTGTCTCCTTGAATGGATCCTGAGGTTTTCAGGCCTGAGACTTGAATCTCAGAGCCGGTTACCGCCGCTGCGGCGAACATGAAGGCAGCTAAGGAATAGTCGCCTTCAATCACGTGATCGTGTGCGCATGCTGTCTGCGTTCCATTGACAGTGAACCGTGTCAGGTCAGCGTTTGCCTCAACCTCTATGCCATGGCGCCTCAGTACCTCAAGTGTCATGCGCGCGTAGGGCTTGGACTCTAGCGATGTATTGACTTCGATTAGTGTTGGGTGAGATCCAAGTGGCGCAGAGAAGAGTAGGCCAGAGATGAATTGAGAGCTGACATCACCGGCTATTTTGGCCTTGCCTCCCTTGTAGGTTCGACCGAACAAGACCAGTGGAACGTGGCCGTTGTTTCGGGCTGAATAGCATGTGACGCCTAACTGCTTCATCGCATCGAGTAAGGGTTGCATCGGCCTCTCCCTGAGGGATGGCCCGCCAGTCACAATGGAGATTCCTTCAGCATGAGCCAAGATTGGTGTGACGAAACGCGCCGTGGAAGCTGATTCTCCGCAATTGACAACATCGGCAGGTGTCTCGACATGGTCCAGGCCTACGACTGTGAGGGATCCTTCTTGGAACGCAACCTTCGCCCCATACGCTGTTATCGCTCCAATCGTCGCAGTTGCGTCTTCACTCAATGATGGATTCATGATCTTCGAACTCTCGGTGGACAGAGACGCGGCTATCAGGGCTCTATGCGTGTGAGATTTCGAAGGAGGTGCGTGGACTGACCCTTGAAGCTGGGAGCTGCCACTTATGATGACCTGTTCAGGTATGTCTGGCAACAACCCTCGCCTTACTGTTGTTAAGCTTAGCCTCGATGAGCTGTCCCTCAAACTGCGACATGGCCGATCGAACATTTGAGACTTGAGGAGTCCTCACTATGGCTACTGTGGCTGGCCCCTTCCCTGACAATCCAGCCGCAACTGCGCCTGAAGCCATCGCCTCGATTGCGACCTTGGGCTCCCAGCCAAGTACAACTGAGTGAGCCAAACCGTTCAGAGTCAACGCTTCCCAGCAATGCCCGTCCAACGCCATCCTGTGGGCAAGTTCGCTGATGCGCGCCAACTTCCGAAACTCTCCTAGGTCCGCGTTGGCCGTGTACGACTTCTCAGGTGGGACATGGAATATGACAGAGTACTCCTTCGAAATCTTCTGCCTCTTGAGGATTCTTCTCTTCTTGTTGTCTGTGACTATGAGTCCGCCATAGTATGAGGCGCATGCGTCATCGAACGCCCCGGTGATTGTCACGCCGGACTTGATCGCCGCTTCGACGGCATCCTCGAGGATCTCTTTGTCCCCGAACTGTTTGCCAAGGGCTGCTGTCGTGGCAAGGGCGACCGCGTTCGCGGCGACGCTGCTGCTCTTCATTCCGCGAGCGATCGGTATGTTTGACCTGGTTTCGACGTGTGCCCCGAACCTTCCTCCTACTCCGTGCCGCTTCAGCACGTTACGAACGACCGTTGCCATCATGTCAGTTTTCTCGGTCGGTTCGCCATGTATCAAAGCTGTGATTTCACTTTGACTCTGATCTAGTTCAACCTTGGCCTTGGTCCAGAGGTCAACGCCGATCGCTGCCCCTCTGCCAGTTGATATCGCGTTCACGACTGTCGCAGCTCCATGTGCCACAGCCTCAGCAGCATGCATCGTCCTTGGCCTCCATCGCCGCTAGAAGAGCGTCGCGCATTGAGCCGATAGGCGCTCGTCTCCCAGTCCAGATCCTGAACGCCTCCGCCCCTTGATGGAGCAACATCTCAGTACCGCTGATGGTTCTGCAGCCTACCCGCCTCGCCTTCCGTAAGAGGTCAGTTTCGCGCTCGCCATAGACAATATCGAAGACGATCAAGTCTCGTTTCAAATCTGTCTTCTCAATGGGCAAGCAGCCCGGGTTGTCCCCCATTCCAATCGAGGTAGCATTCGCAAGAACATCTGTTGTCAACAGGGCCTTTGTCAAACTCTTCCTCGTCAACTGGCCGATCTCGATGCTTCTATGTGCCTTTCGCTTGACCTCTCGCTTGAGACTCTGCGCTCTCTCAAGAGTTCTGTTCAAAACCACGATCCTACGAGAAATCTTAGCCAGAGCAAATACAATTGCTCTTGCAGCTCCACCGGCTCCCAGAATCGTGAAGGCGGAGGAGCCCAAGCTGACACCGTTCTGTCTCAGAGCTTCAACTGCTCCTGTCGCGTCCGTGTTGTAGCCGACAAGCTTTCCGTTGACGTTCTGTACGGTGTTGACTGCACCGATGCGCTGAGCAAGTGGATCTAACCTCTGAAGATACTTCAATATCTCGATCTTGTGTGGAACTGTGACATTGAAGCCTGAGACGCCTTGAGATCGTAGCCCTTGGACAGCATTTCCAAGAGA
>Ga0209314_10000538_pt1 | contig 16893 bp, 17 predicted proteins | sample I19B2metaG_FD_184146 | JGI IMG/M metagenome (GOLD analysis project Ga0209314, IMG submission 184146) | Lake sediment bacterial and archeal communities from Gulf of Boni, Indonesia to study Microbial Dark Matter (Phase II) - ​I19B2 metaG... | ecosystem: Environmental > Aquatic > Freshwater >...
CTTTTAGGGTTCAGGGTTGTTGTGTTCACGATAACCCCTTTACGATACGATCTTTAGCAGTTCTACATAGTCACCTCTTTCTTTAGCAGTTCTACATAGTCACCTCCTTTTATCCTCCTATCCCTTAACTGCTGAGGGGGATTGGCGGCGTAACTCAATATCGCGGTAAACATGATAGAGCCGCCGCCATGGAGGGGATCGTTAATAGAAAATGTAATAAAATTTCTTTCAAGCTTATTTCTCATCTTTTTCCGGGGATGAAGTAATTCCCAACTGCTGCTTTATTTCCTCCAGAAGGTTTAACCAATGGCTATTTACGTTCTGCAAGCTCAGACAGAGACCGCTGAATATAAGATGTCTTTTCTACTGAAGATCTAACAGATCCTTTTGGCACAAAAAAGGGGACAAGCCACTTAACTGCTGGTCAGTGTTCTCAATTTTTTTATCCTCTAAAATTTGTAAGTCATTGTTAGTGTTTAAAAGCTCTTTTGAACTTCTTATTGTATTTTTCATTTTTATTTTCCTATTCTCATTAGTTTTTCGACATTGTTTACTTCAACAAGAGCTTTTGCACTTACAAGTTATTGAAGCCCTTTTTGATAATTTTTTTATTTTCATGACATTGCCTCCTTTCATTAACCCTCTTTTTCATCCGTAAGTTTTATTCCGTACTTTTGTTACGGTTTCAATCCCCTGCGTTGATGAAACTGTATGAATTTTCATCTCTGTCTTTTTACTCAATAAATGTAACGCACCGGATAGTGTTCCAAAATAATCAGAACGAAAATGTCTGAAAAGGTCTTCCTGTGTTTCCCATTCTTCTATTAGTAAAAAGATATTTTCATCCTCTATGTCACGTACCAAATAACAACTCATGCAGCCATTATCCTTTCTTATCTTTTTCATCAGATCCTGAAAGCTCTGGATAAATTCCTTCTGTTTTTCAAAATCCACAACTGTAATGGTTTTAAAGATGACCACGCTAACTATTTATCAAATGTTGTTCCAGGTCGAGTTTTTTGAGTTTTATTATCTGTAACTTGTTGTTATGGTGAGTTTTATTTGATATTTAAGGGATAAAAACCAGGGCTTGAATGAAAGAATTTAACTGTTATATTTAACGGAAACGTCAAATACAGCGGTTCTGATTAGAAAGGATTCTAAAAATTATATCCGATTAATCCCGAGTTTTCTTATGCGTCCGCGTAAGGTGCTCGGGTTAAGACCAAGAATGGCAGCAGCTCCATTCTTCCCTTCAATCCTCCAACGGGTCTGTTCGAGTACCTTGAGAATGTGCTTCCTTTCAATATCACGCATACCTTCATCTGCAGTTCCTGCCGGTTCAATGGGTTGAAGTGGTTCAAGGTTGTCTGCTATTTTCAAAGTGGAACCCTGTGTGATGATTACTGCGCGTTCTATGATGTTTTCGAGCTCTCTTACGTTCCCTGGCCATGAATACGCCTGTAGCATTCGCATGTCTGCCTTTGAAACAGTCTTTATAGTTTTACCCATTCTTTTACTGTATTTTTCTACAAAATAATTTACCAGCAAGGGTATGTCTTCTTTCCGTTCCCGTAGTGGTGCCAACGTAATCGGAAAAACATTCAGACGATAATAAAGATCCTGACGAAAACGACCCTTCTTGATGTCCTCCTTTAGATCTCTATTTGTTGACGCTATCACTCTCACGTTAACTTTGATTGTATGCGGGCTTCCGAGGCGCTCAAACTCTCCATCTTGGAGAACACGAAGCAATTTTGTCTGAAGCTCCAAGGGCATCTCTCCGATCTCATCCAGAAAGATTGTCCCGCCATTGGCAAGTTCAAAACGGCCTATCTGCCTGTCTTGTGCACCGGTAAATGCTCCTTTCTCCCTTCCAAACAATTCACTCTCGATAAGGTTAGCAGGTAGTGCAGCACAGTTCACATTCACAAAAGGTTTTTCACTACGGGGACTGTTATTATGGATCGCATGAGCTATCAGGGCCTTCCCAGTGCCGGTCTCTCCGAGAATCAGGACAGTGGCATCAGTAATTGCGACCTGTTCAACTCTGAATAAAACATATTTAAGCGGATCACTATTGCCGATTATCTCGCGATAATGTCTTTCGATTCTTACTTCCTCACGGAGATATATGTTTTCAGCTTCAAGCTTATCCTTTAATGACTTTATTTCGGAATAAGCTTTTTTAAGAGCATCCTCTGACTTTTTCAGTTCTGTGATATCATGCACTGTTCCAATCATGCGAATAGGATTGCTCTCACTATCAAATGTAACCTTTCCACGTTCGTGGACAATTCGTTCTGATCCGTCAGGCCAGACAACTCGATGCTCTATGCTGTATTTCACAGCCGGATCAGCCAAGGAATTATTTACTGCTTCCTTTACGGCTTTACGATCTTCAGGATGAACTGTTTTGAGGAAAGCATCATATGAAGCACCAAACTCATTTGGTTTAAGTCCAAAGATACGGTAGATTTCATCAGACCAGTGCAGTTCATTTGTCACGATGTTCCAATTCCAATTTCCTAAATGTGCGATCCTTTGTGCTTCCTCAAGACTCTCTTCACTTTTTATGAGTGCTTCTTCTGCCATTTTACGTTCAGTGATGTCACGGTTTGAGGCACGAAACCCTATAAAATTTCCCTGTTCATCTTTTACTGGCTGGCAGGCATGTTCAATCCAGCGTATCTGGCCATCTCGTGTGTTGATGCGAAATTGAACTTCTCGCAATTTCAACTCCGCAAAGGCCTCTTGACGATGCTTGCTCCAAGTTTCTTTATCTTCTGAAAGAATAATCTCTTGTAAGAGCTCATGATTTTCGATAAAATCCACTTGCCTGTAACCAGTAATACGCTGACAAGAAGGCGAAACGTATAGCATAGTTCCATTTTGACTTATCCAGTATTCCCAGTCGTATGTGAAATCTGCTACTGTTCGATAGCGAAGTTCTGCCTCACGTAAATTTTTATCTTCATACTTCAAGCTATTTATTGCATCTGCAAGTTCTGCTGTCCGTTCTCGAACCCTCAGTTCCAACTCCTCATATGCCTTGTGCAGCGCCTTTTCTGCATTCTTGCGTTTGGTTATATCACGAATGTAGCATTGGATAACTTTATTACCATTCACAAGATAAACGTTACTAACAAACTCTATGTTAATTTTACTACCGCCTTTTGTTTCAAGCGGCAAATCTTCGTAACGGATATAGCCTTTCTCTTGCAATTCTGAAAAAACAGCTTTTGATGAAGCAATATCTTTAAAAGTGCCGATTTCCCAAAGTTGTTTCCCCAAAAACTCCTCATGAGGATACCCCAACATATTTATCAAGAATGGGTTAACATCAGTTATCTGTCCCGTTTCTCCGTCGAGAATTAATATGCCATCTTGAGCTGTTTCAAAGAGTCGCCGATAGCGAGTTTCGGATTCTTTGATCGCCTCATATGCCTGCTTGCTCTCAGTCACGACTTTCTTTAATAAATCCTCTGCATTTCCTCGAGCTGATCCATTCTTTCTTTAGAAATATAGTTCATATTTATTCTCTTTCCTTGGTTATCATGGGTAGAGCTATTCTCGTACAGACTTAGTTTGTTTTTTTCTTCCTGACTGTCCAAAAAATCTTCAAACAATATTTTAGCTTTTGCAAAAGATATGGGTTCAAGATATAGAGAGGAAGATTCATTTGATTCATATTCAGCCCATAATCTCACTATTTTTCTTTCCATGACTTTTTTATTATCAGATAGATATATTAGGACTATGCAAACAAAAGGCCGGCACGCCATTTCTTTTGAACTTTTCTCTGGCATGCTGCATTTCCTCCTTGAATATTATTTTTATAAATTTTACTAATACAGAGATTTAAAAGATATCAGATAAAGTCTGATTTTTTTGTAGGAATTTAGCGTTTTATAGTGTAAGTTTTTTTCTTACATTTAAACTTAATTACATAAGAACTATTTTTATTGATTTCTAATGTTGTATTTTAAGTTAAAGTTTAAGATTGCTGAGTACAGGAAGGATTCAATGGAGGTCAGAAACTTTTCCAGGACATTCCTTGTGGAATCTTCAGATTCTCCTATAATTCAAATTCTCTCCTTCCCGCCCTTAGCCTTGCCAATAAATCTACGCTGTAACAAAGTGAATTGCTTCAAGTGGTTCCCAGATTGAAATCACTGCGTGGCTTTCATTACCTTCACTGTCTGTGAAATAACCAATAAAGTGATCATGTGACCAGACAAATTTGAAATCGAGGAATCGCTCAGTATGAAAATTTACAAAAATAATCTTCTTTTCATCATTTACTGTTACCTTAACACCATCGATATCTTGTAGGGTTTTTAGCCTATTTACAATCTTAGTTCTGCTATCCATTTGGCCTCCTTTCTGGATTGGACAATTCTATATTTAATCTTCTTGCATGATTGCAATTAGCGGCTGCCTTGGTTATATCCAAACTGAAGTTCTTCTATCCCCCAAATTTGTATAAAAAGCGAACTTCAGCTCTCCCCCTATTGATTGCTGGATGAAATATACTCTGTTTGAAGAGATATTTCAAATGCGAAGTACAGGAAGGATTGCACACAGGATTGACCAACGAATATTACACCCTGGACTAAAGAGGGGAATTTTCTCGAAGGTAGCATGTTTCGAATTCACTACTTATAGTAAATCGCAAACAGGCTTTATTTAGAATGTTCCCGAGATGTTTTATGTGTAAGTTCATCCATCAACTCCATCTGGATTTGCTGGATTTCCATAAGCCTTTGCCACTGATTCATGAGAAGATGGTCTATTTTCTCATGTAAATGACGAATCTCCAATTCTGCTTTAAGATTTACACGATAATCCTGTTCTGCATGCAAGCGATCCCTCGCCTCTTGGCGATTTTGACTCATCATAATGATGGGGGCTTGAATTCCGGGAAATGAGAAGTTCAGGAAGAACAAAATGAAAAAAGCAACTGGCGATAACACCTATAAAGACGCAAGAATTACAGGACTCTGAAATTGATAATTTCCAGATTCAAGACCTAATTCTCATGTACGACTCTGTGGAGAGGTGGAAGAAAGGAAGGGGGTGACAGGGGCAGGCTTGCTTATTGACATTTGAATTCAAACAGGGGACAAAAAAAGGTACAGGCTATTTTTTCTCATCCTTCTGGAACATGTATCCTCACCTTGACCGAGTGTTCCTGATGGTTATCAACAAGGGGAATAGCCTTTTCGTCTCGCTTAACTCCATCCATTTTCAGTTGTGAAAAAACATTGGCAAAAGATAAACTTATCAATGCGATACGGAGAACATGCAACAAGTAGTCGGGCGAACGGGAATGTCTATCGGAGTATTCTTAATGCCTAAAAGATCAAGCCTGGGCAATAAGCACTTTCCAAAAGGTATTAGCATACTTTACGAGGACAGTGACATCCTGGTAGTAGTCAAGCCGATTGGCCTTCTGACAATGGGCACGGACAGGGACAAATCGCGAACACTCTACGCTATACTGACCGATTATGTCCGGAAGGGTTACTCCAAGTCCCCAAAGCGCATCTTCATAGTTCATCGGCTGGATCGTGATACATCCGGGATACTTATTTTCGCAAAGAGCATGGAGGCCAAACTGCGGCTGCAGGGCCGATGGGAAGAAACAGAGAAGAAATATATTGCCGTTGTTCACGGCAGGTGTGAAAGAAAGGAGGGGACGATCACGACATACCTGGCTGAGAACAAGGCCCACGTAGTATATTCCACCACCGACGCCACAAAAGGAAAACTGTCTCATACTGCTTACAGGGTGCTAAAGGATACGAAAGAGTTTTCCTTGCTGGAGGTTAATCTTTTAACAGGCAGAAAGCATCAGATACGTGTGCATCTTGCTGAAATCGGACACCCGGTTGTGGGGGACGAGAAGTACGGAAAAGGGAAAGAGACATACAAACGTTTAGCTCTTCACGCCAAATCGATTTCCTTCATACATCCTTTCAGCGGTAAGCAGCTTACGTTCGAAACCGGATTTCCGGAATATTTCAATAAACTGGTCGAAAGTAAGGAACAAAGAGAGGGCTTGACAAGGAAGTGAACCGGCAAATGAAGTTTTCTTTTAACGTGAGCACTATGAAAAAGAGTGGATAAAGTATTGGACAAGTTGCCTGATAAGCAACCAATCGGATTTCAGGAAGGCCAGAGTGTGGAATTGGTGATTGGCGACCGGACCGACCTTGGTTATAAGGCTATGATCAACAACTCGCAATGGGGCATGCTTTATAAGAACGAGGTGTTTCAGCCATTAAGAAAAGGACAACATATAAAAGGATTTATAAAGAAGTTGAGGGACGACGGAAAGATAGATCTCTGCCTTCAAAAACCCGGACATGAAAAGGTTGATGAGGTATCTGAAAAGATTATCGATAAACTAAAAGCAGCGGGCGGATTTGTTTCCGTAACCGATAAAAGCCCGCCTGAAATTATCTACGGCTTGTTCGGGGTGAGCAAGAAAACATACAAGAAAGCGATAGGCGCTCTTTACAAGAAACGGCTTATTATCATCGAAAACAAAGGGATAAAACTCATTTAAAAAGTGATATAGGGTCAGGTACAGGCTACTTATTCTCATCCTGCTGCAACAGGTATTCTCACCTTGCGGGAGGCGTAAACTCCCCAGGATTTACCTTCCTAATCTATTACATCAGAATCTTTTACCGTGGGGCATTTGATGCCTTCAAAGGCATAGACTACCCTCTTTTCCCTTTCGAGTCTATTGACAGGACAAGGTATCTTCTTAAAATCCTTCATCTTGTTCATAACTTCTTGCCGGTTGAAAAGCTCACTCAGGGATTTACCAATGAGTTTTCCTGCATGCACATCTATTATCCGTGCATTTTCCCCATCAGTGACTACTGCGTAGGGAATCTGATAGTCCTTAATGACCCTTGCAAAGGAGATAACATACCTTTCCCATGACTCTATTGCGGTTGATCTACACTGTATCACCATAAAACTTACTGAAGGTAGGTTTACAACAAAGTCTATACTTACTGTTATCTCACAATCACTTACGGTTAACCTGAATTCAGGGTCTGTTTCTATCTCTTCTGGTTTAAACTGTTTTTCTTTTATGAGGAACTCCCATACCTTTTGCTTTATGTTACCGACCTGCATTGTCTCAAGCTGTTGATCTGCTTTTATCAGCTCCTCTATCAGCTTTTCTCTATCATTCATGGCGAACTCCGTTCCAACTAGAGTCATTCCTGCGAAAGCAGGAATCCAGAGGTATTACTTATATTATTTCTCTGGATTCCGCATCAAGTGCGGAATGACAAGAATAAATCAAGAAACTTAAACAACTTTTAAAATAAGTTAATCACATTCTAAGCTGTATCGTCAATAACTTTTGAGGGGGTTTCATATAAATAGACTGTATATTAACCCAACATCTTCTTTAGCATTTGCCTTGCATTCATGAATATGTCAATGTGTGTTTTATCCTGATAATCCCTATAAGTATAAAGGTGAGGATGATATGTACCGTCTCTATATATCAGAGTTATCTCGCCATAGATACCTTTACCGAGATAGAGTCTATGAGCATAATTTTTCGTAGATGCAAGGACTGCCTTTGACAGGGTAAGGTAGCCTGGGTCGAGATTAATGCGTCTTTTACCATCCACAGAAAGAGCAGATTCGATTTCATTCGTCTTTCGTTTTATATCCACAAGCAATACTGGGTCTATAAGATTTTTAAAGAAGATAAATTGTCTGAATAAGGGCCAGCCGATTTCATCCTCATAATAGGAAGAATGGTCCCAGGGAAGGGGAGGGCTTACAAATTGAATATCCCCAAAATGTTTCTCTAGTATTTCTTTCGATTGGTTGAATATGTCTTCGCTGCGGTAAAGGGTACTCACAAAAAGGAGCACCGGTTCAGGAGGCTTGGTTTTACCCATGATTATTCATTAATAAGGTTGAGGAATGCTTCAATAACAGGCGGAGAGTCCCATTCCAAAGGACCCACTACCTTTTTCCTAAGGGTTCCCTTTTTGTCGATTATGAATGTCTCAGGAACACCTGTGATGCCGAATCGTTTAGCAGCAAAACCATCAGGATCATGATATAAGGGAAAGGTATATCCTTGTTGTTGCATATATCTGGATACTCTGTTCTCATCGTCTTGATAAAGGATTGTTATCATCTTAAAGTTAGAGTTTCCTGACAGATATCTGTAGAGCACTTCTACGGAGGGTATTTCATCTATGCATGGCGGGCACCAGGAAGCCCAGAAATTTACGAATGCGACTGAGCCTTTCAGCTCAGAAAGTTTTAACTTTTTTCCCTGGGTGTCGGTCAGTTCAATATCGGGTACCGGAGCCCCGACTGTAGCTATTCTTGGACTGGACTGATGCTTTATGAAATAGAAGGTGATAACAATACCGAAGAGAATTATGAGAAGGATAAGGGCTTTATTTTTCAAATCGAGAATCAGTCCTTGAATCAGTTAACACCAGACAGGATCGAGGACTCTTCAGCCGCCACAAATGCTGGCGTATTACCTTCAAGGATTACGTTAATCTTGTGTAAGCCTTTAAACCTTCCCTTGAGGAGTTCCTCGGATAAAGGATCTGCTATCTCCTTTTGCACAGCTCTCCGCATTGGCCTTGCACCATAGATAGGCTGATAGTAGCGCTTTATTATCCACTCCTTTACTTCCTGTGACACCTCAACGATCAGTTCCCTTTCGAGAAGCAACCTGTTTGTTTCTTCCATAAGTAAATCAATAATGGATAGTAAATGGTCTTTTTCAAGAGGATGGAAAACAACTGTTTCATCAACACGGTTCAGAAATTCAGGATTGAATGTTTTTTTGAGTTCACCCAGCACATTCTCTTTTATTCTTTCATATACAAGCCCGGACGCATTCTGCTGGAAACCGAGGGGGGTTGCCTTTTCGATTATCCTTGCACCGAGATTTGAAGTCATGATAATGACAGTATTCTTGAAATTTACTTTTCTTCCAAAGCTGTCTGTAAGTACCCCTTCATCAAGTACCTGAAGGAGAATATTAAAGACATCAGGGTGTGCTTTTTCTATCTCGTCAAAGAGTACTACAGAGTATGGCTTCTTTCTAATCCTCTCTGTCAGCTGTCCACCTTCCTCATAGCCAACATAGCCGGGAGGGGCACCTGTGAGTTTTGAGACGTTGAACCTCTCCATATATTCAGACATGTCTATCTTGACGAGTGAATTCTCATCATTGAACATGAACCATGCTAAAGCCTTTGCGAGCTCGGTCTTACCTACACCTGTAGGACCTAAGAAGAAGAATGAGCCTATCGGCTTTTTGCTGGACTTAAGCCCTGCCCGTGACCTTTTTATTGCCATCGAGACTGCCTTTATTGCCTCGTCCTGGGCTATTATTCTTTCATGGAGTTCTTCCTCCATGCGTATGAGTTTTTCTGATTCTTTTTCTTCAAGTTTCACAAGGGGTATGCCTGTCATCTTAGAAACGGTGTATGCAACATCCTCTTCCACTACAGAAGGTATCTCTTTGTTTATATTCTCTCTCCATTGTTTATGGAGATGTTCATGAGTCTTTTTAAGCCTCTCCTCCTCTAACCGAACAGATGAAGCCTTTTCGAGGTCGTGGAGTTTTAAATACAGATTCTTTTCTTTCGAAAGTCTCAGTATCTCAGCCTCGAGTTCCTTCAATTCATGAGGAGGGCTATACCTTTTTAACTTAATCCTTGACCCTGTCTCATCGATCACATCGATAGCCTTGTCAGGCAGATACCTGTCGGCGATGTATCTGTCGGATAACTTTGCTGCAGCCTCTATTGCCGCATCAATGATCTTGACTTTATGATGTGCCTCGTATCTGGATTTCAGCCCTCTCAAGATGTCTATTGTGCTTGTCACATCAGGAGCCTGTATAGTAACAGGCTGGAACCTCCGTTCGAGTGCCCCATCCTTTTCTACATATTTTCTGTACTCATCGGGTGTTGTTGCACCTATACATTGTATCTCCCCTCTTGAAAGGGCTGGTTTCAGCATACTCGATGCATCAACTGACCCCTCTGCAGCACCTGCACCGATAAGGGTATGAAGTTCATCGATGAAAAGGATGACATTGTCTGACTGAGTAATTTCCCTCATAACAATCTTGAGTCTCTCTTCAAACTGGCCTCTATATTTTGTTCCAGCAATCAGTGCACCGAGGTCAAGAGAAACAATGCGTTGACCCAAGAGGCTATCAGGGACATCACCCGATACAATTTTCTGGGCAAGACCTTCAACAATGGCTGTCTTTCCAACTCCAGGTTCACCAATAATGACAGGATTATTTTTAATACGCCTGCCCAGTATCTGGATGAGACGTTCAATCTCATCTTCCCTGTTTATGACAGGATCGAGTTTTCCTTCTCTTGCCATAAGCGTCAGGTCCCTTCCAAACTCATCAAGTGCAGGGGTTGTACTCCTCTTCTCTTTTACATTTGTATGGGACCGTATGGAGAAATTGATGGTTAGCTGTCTTGCCCCGAGAAGGTTTGCACCAAGGTTACGCAGTATTTTGCCACCGATGCCTTCTTCTTCCCGTATCAGGCCGAGGAGAATGTGTTCACTCCCGATATAATTGTGACCGAGAAGGCGTGCCTCTTCAACAGCGAGTTCGAGAACCTTTTTGGCCCTTGGTGTAAAGGGAATATCATCGAAAGTCATAAGGTCTGACCCTTGAGGCATGTTTCTCTGAACTTCCATCCGAATTTCCTCTCGGGTGATTCCCATCCGTTTGAGGATTGCTGAAGGCAGGCCGTCATCTTCTCTCAGGATAGCTAGTAAGAGGTGTTCTGTGCCGAGGTAATCGTTCTGCCGTTTTTCGGCTTCTTCCTTTGCGTATATGATTACCTTTCTTCCTCTTTCTGTAAACTTCTCAAACATGCTCTATCTCTACCTCTTTTATTTTTAGACTAATACTTTTTGACAGAGAAAGTCAATATACTTCAATGAATATCAAGGAAAGAAAAGAAGAAGAGTATTTCATAGGAGGCTGATTCTTTCGAATCTGAACCATGAACGATATTGTGTTCGATATCTGAAGCGAAATCAGCCCGTATTGTTCCTGGTGCAGCATCTTTCGGGTTCGTTGCTCCCATAATCTCCCTGACCATTGAGATGGCATTATCGCCTTCCACTACCATGACTACAATAGGTCCTTCTGACATAAATTCAGTAAGGCTGTTATAGAAGGGCTTATCTTTATGAATGATATAGAAATTCATCGCCTCTTCCTTAGAAAGCTTGAGCATCTTCAGCGCAGCAATCCGGAGATTTTTTTGTTCAAATCTCCTTATGACCTCACCGATGAGATTTTTTTTCACACCATCTGGTTTGACTATTGAGAGTGTTTTCTCCATCTTTCCTCCATCTATATTGATAGTTTCTTTACTAATTTTCTGACAGAAGAACATGATTTCCTGAACTGTGCCCTTTCTTCTTTGGTAAGTTTTATCTCTACAATCTTTTCAACGCCTTCTTTTCCAAGTATGACGGGCACACCCATATAAATGTCCTTCATGCCATATTCACCATTCAGATATGCTGCACAGGGAAGCATCCTCTTTTCATCGAGAAGAATTGATTTTACCATCTGAAATGCTGACGCTGCTGGAGCATAATATGCACTCCCTGATTTCAGTAAGGAGACTATTTCTGCTCCACCATTTCTTGTCCTCTCTATCAATGCATCAATTTTCTTTTTGGGTAAAAGTTCTGTTATCTGTATCCCTTTTACCGTTGTGAATCTGGAAAGCGGAACCATATCATCACCATGTCCGCCGAGGACAAGTGCTTCTATGTCTTCAGGTGAGACATGTAACTCCCAAGAGAGAAATGCTCTTAATCTCGAAGCATCAAGTATCCCGCCCATGCCCATTACACGTTTGCAGGAAAACTCGGTGGTCTTCCATGCAAGTTGAGCCATTACATCCATCGGATTCGTTACAACGATTACAATAGCATTTGGAGAGGTCTTTGCTATCTCAATGCACACTCCTTTAACGATGGTAGCATTTGCAAGAAGGAGGTCGCTTCTTGACATGCCGGGTTTTCTTGCAAGCCCGGCAGTGATGACAACAATATCAGAACCAGCCGTATCAGAATAGTTCTTTGTCCCCTTGATTGCTGATGATGAGTTCCAGAGCGGACATGCTTCTGCTAAGTCAAGTGCCTTGCCCTGAGACATTCCATCTACTATATCAAACAAAATAACATCAGCAATGCCTGATTGCATAACAAACTGTGCGGTCGTGGCACCAACATTCCCTGAACCTATTATTGATACCTTTTTTCTCATTGCAGTCCCTCTCCTTCTGGCAGCTTCTCCAGTTTTACCTTAGCTATCCGCTGGCCTACCATCTCTAATATGGTTATCTTCTTTCCATCTGTTTCAACAATATCTCCAATCTTGGGAATCCTTTGAAGGGCGGTCAATAAAAAACCACTCAGGGTTTCATATTCTGTAGATTCAGGTATTTCTATCTCGTAATCCTCTTTCAGGTCCCTAATGCTGATGGATGCATCTATACGAAATGTTCCGTCACCAAGCTGAATAACAGGACTTTCAATGTCGTATTCATCCCTTATCTCTCCTACAATCTCTTCTAAAAGGTCTTCCATGGTTACAAGGCCAGAGACACCACCATATTCGTCTATAACCAAAGCCATATGAATCCTTTTCCTCTGCATTTCTCTCAGGAGGTTGCTTATCTTCATTGTTTCGGGGATGAAGAAGGGTGGTTTAATGAGCTTTCTTATGTCAGCTCCTCCCCTTGCCAGTGTATTCTGGAAATCCTTTGCGTACAGAATTCCCCGAATATCATTCAGGTCTTTCCCCACAACGGGATACCGAGAAAACTGCTCTTCTGCGATTAAGGCTTTTATATCTTCCATGGACAGGCCAAGGCTTATTGTTACCATTTGAGTGGGTGGCACCATGACCTCTTTGGCTGACATATCGGTAAACTCAAAAACGCTGTGGATGAGCTCCTTTTCCTCTGCCTTAAAAATACCTCTTTCTTTCCCCTCCTCTAAGAGGAGCTTTATCTCTTCCTCTGAAATATATCCCCTTTCACTGAATGCCCTTTTCCCGAAGGGCTTTAATAAAATGTTTGTGCTTACTTTGAGGATTTGAACGAAGGGTATGGCCAGTTTGGAAAACTTCTCTATAAATGGAGCAATCAAAAGGCCAGTGGCTTCGGGATTAGAAAGGGCTATTGATTTCGGTATGAGTTCTCCGAAGATGATGAAAAAAAACGTAATGATTACAGCCACGATACCTATTGCAATTGCTTGGCTTGAAGCAGAGATAAAGGGAATGGGTACATTTGCAAAGACGGGTTTTATTATTTCAACTGCAGTGGCGCCACCTATGGCCGATGCAAGGACTGCTGCCAGTGTGATACCAATCTGAATTGTTGCAAGGAATCTGTCCGGCTCTTCTCTTAATTTATTCAAAACAACAGCACGTTTGTTACCTTCCTCAATTAATTGTTTAACGCGGGTTCTCCTGAGTGTAACTACCGCTATCTCAGCTGCAGCAAAGAGGCCATTTAAGAAAATAAAAATGATGATAAGTAGGATGTCAGGCCACATAGAATTCAGAGACAACATGCTAAATGTAAAAGTAAGAGTTTGAAATTAAGGAGTTCCGAAATTTTAACTTTTGATTTTTTTATCGAAATAATTCCTTGAAACTTTGCTTCGAGGGCTGGAATTATTATCGTTTTCTCGTCATACCCGCTTGTCGGTCCCGAATGCGTTCGGGATTTGATACAGAAAGATTCTGGAGCGATCCTCGACGAGGCGATGACAAGAGCCAGAATAACAGACTTGACAGATCGTTGCTCTGCTGCGAGGTAGTTAACTGGTGCTTTTTTAATTTTGAATTGGTTTCTGAATTCTTCTATCGGCGAGTTATCAATTTCCATTTTGGGGATTAGCTTAACTTCTCAATAATGGCATCTGCAACCATTGATGTTGTTACAGCAGTTGGGTCATCAGGGGTTGGCTTCATATCATATGTCACATGTCTTCCTTCTTCTATCAAAGAGGCGACAGCTATTTCTAATCTTTCAGCTTTTTCGGTCTCTCCCAAATGTCTGAGCATTAAAACACCTGAAAGTATCATAGCAAGAGGGTTTACTTTATTCAACCCTTTGTACTTAGGAGCACTCCCATGGACCGGTTCGAATACCGCTGCCTCTTCTCCAAGGTTTGCACCAGGGGCAATGCCAAGGCCCCCGATAAGGCCTGCAGATAGGTCAGAGACAATATCACCGTAAAGGTTGGGGAGGACTATGACATCATAGAGCTCAGGTTTCTGCACAAGCTGCATGCACATGTTATCAACTATCCTGTCCTCAAACGGGATATCGGGATATCTCTTTGCCACATTTCTTGCAGTTTCTAAAAAGAGCCCATCTGTAAATTTCATGATGTTTGCCTTATGGACTGCCGTGACCTTTTTTCTTTTATTTTTTCTCGCATACTCGAAGGCGAATGTTACGATCCTGTCTGTTGCATAAACAGATACGGGTTTTATGCTTATACCTGAATCAGCCCTGATTTTTTTTCCGGTAACCTTCATAATAAAATCGATAAGATTTTTTGTACCTTCCAAGCCTTTCTCGAATTCGATTCCGGCATAGAGATCCTCGGTATTTTCCCTGATGATGACAAGATCAACATCTTTATATCTTGTCCTTGCACCCTTAAAGGTTTTGCATGGCCTCAGACAACAGTAGAGGTTCAGGGTCTGTCTCAGAGTAACATTAACACTCCTGAAACCCGTTCCTACAGGTGTTGTAATCGGTCCCTTGAGGGCTACTTTGTTCTTCCTAATAGAATCAAGAACTCTCTGAGGCAGCGGAGTTCCTTCCTTTTCAAATACATCCTGCCCAGCCTCTTGGATATCCCACCTGATATCCACACCCGTGGCTTCAATTACCCGCTTTGTGGCCTCAGAGATTTCAGGTCCTATGCCATCTCCTGGTATGAATGTAATGGTATACATTTATAGATTTGTGGTGAGTATCTTTTTCGCAACCTCAGGATACATGGCAGTGAATCTTAATTCATCATCCGTGAGAGGCTTCTGGGTGTGAAGATTAGCGTACTGCACGAGTTCGAGTACTTTTCTTGCTTCATTGTCATCGTGAAAATGGATTCCAAGCTTGTCATAGACATGCCTGAAGCCTTTAATGCCTCCGTACTCTCCTGTTGTTATTATCCTTCCGGTTTCTGAGAGTTCTGGTTCACCTCTTCCCACGTCTTCAGGATCGTAGAGTTCATAATTACGTCTGTTTTTTAAGGCTCCATCTGCATGGATTCCTGATTCATGGGCAAAGGCATTAGCGCCTACCCCCGGCTGATTTATCGGTATGGGTATATTAAATGCATATGATGCGTATCTGCCGATCTTCCATGCCATCTTGAGGTCTACATGCTCATCAAGGGGAACCTTCTCTGTAAGCCCATGGGAAAATTTAAGTGCCAGGATTGTAGACACGAGGTCGCAATTACCACATCGCTCTCCAAAACCATTCACCGTTGTATTGATATACGAATCAACACCTCCTTCTATTGCTCCCTGGGCACCTGCTACTGAAACAGCCTCTGCCATCCCGAGGTCATTGTGGCAGTGCATTTCTATGGGGAACTTTGTCGCGAGAGCAAGGGCCTTCGTCCTTTCATATATGGTTATGGGGTCGTCTGTCCCGAGGGTGTCACAGTATCTGAAGCGATCTGCCCCGGCTTCCTTGCCTGCATGAATGAATTCTATCAGTCTGTCGAGTTCTGTCCTCGATGCATCTTCTGCATTAACCCCTACCGTTTCTGCCCCAATTTCCTTTGCAGTTCTTACAGTCTCAGCAAGAGATTTCGTGATATCCTTGAAGGTCTTTTTCCCCTGAAACTTGCCCTGTATCATGATCTCCGATGTAGATATCGAGACATTGATATGTTTGATTTCAGGACAATTTTTAAAGGTTAGCTTTACGTCCTCGGGTACCGCCCTGCACCAGCCTTCAAGGCGAAGTCTTTTAATCGCTCCGAGTTTTACCAGTTCAAGGTTTGCATTGATATAATTTACCTCGTGTTTCAAAGTTGGGAATCCTATTTCACTCTGAAAGATACCCATCTCATCAAGATAGATGTTTAACATTGTCTTTGAAAGCTTTGGGAGGAGTATCCGCGATGTCTGCACACCGTCTCTGTTTGTTACATCGATCAAGTATACTTTACCTTTCATAGAACCTCTCTCTTTCAGTATTTACCCCGTAGGAATGCCCCATGGCTTGCCATGGGGATGATAAATTAAGAAGTCTTCCGCTATTGTACGGGGTTCAATGCCCCGACCCGTAGCAAATTGCAACGGGTCCCGTGTACAATTCCAACGGGGTTTAAATTTCGTAAAAGATATTTGCCATAAACTCGTTTCATACTATAACATTCAAGAATCTCATATCCAATGATAGCTTTATTCATTTCTGTTCTTCTGTCTTTATAAAAAGCATTATTAATGTATACAATCTTTTTAGCTAAAAAGGTGTATTCTTCTCGGGTTAAAAATAACCTTGTTAAAAAGACTGGGTACACCTATAACAATGAGGACTATCATTATAAAAATAACAAATTTACTTGAGAGAATTCAATAGATGATTTGTGAATTATCGAAGAAACTATCATAGACGAATGCAGATATGCAGAAAATAAGATAACAGGCTCGTCTCGTATAAACAAAGAAAGACTGTAACAGCAAAGTGATAATGTCCTATTAGAGCAAAATGAAAATGTCCTGAATGCGAAATGCTATACTGCCCGTTTTTAGAAGGAGGCAGGATGGCG
>Ga0209314_10000540_pt1 | contig 16816 bp, 14 predicted proteins | sample I19B2metaG_FD_184146 | JGI IMG/M metagenome (GOLD analysis project Ga0209314, IMG submission 184146) | Lake sediment bacterial and archeal communities from Gulf of Boni, Indonesia to study Microbial Dark Matter (Phase II) - ​I19B2 metaG... | ecosystem: Environmental > Aquatic > Freshwater >...
GAAGGCAACCTCTGAAAGCGGCTTACCGACATCCTCGTAGAAATGGAACCCGCGTTCACAAACCACTTCTCCCTTAGATGGTTCGGCTGGAATATTCAAATCCGGTAATGTACCGTATGTCTGGCTGTACTCGTCTAGAAGTTCTTTAACTCTTCCTTCCCAGTTTGGGGTAAACTCCCTTCTATAGTATCCAGTACCGCGTTTACGAGGGTCGTCGGAGAAGTTGGTTTCCAGATAGCGTGTGAAGGTTTCTCGGAGATTGGCGCTTCCACCGACGAACATTACAGCCTTGTCCATGTTGTAAAGCACATAGACACCGGCCTCTTCCTGAACGTACTTCGCCCTTTCCCCCCACCGGTACATCGTTCCTGAAATCGTCATTTCGCACCCAATGCAAATACTGCAAGCTTGTATTTATGTGAAGCCTTACACTTACTTTACACACCGCACACGGTTATGAGGGTTTATGTGGAAACGGGAAAAGCGGAAACTAAGATCGGGTTCACCTCTTCAGTAACCTTTACGGAAACGTTGACAAGTCTACCCATCTGGTTCACCGAATGAGAACCCGGCTGAGACCGCTAAAAGAGTATAACTTGCACGGCGTTGCAGAACCATACCTCAGCATAGGCGTTTAAAAATAGATCCTCAGCGGGAAAGATCTACTTCGCTGCTACGGCGGTGTGGTCTAAAGGACACAAGCCATAGAGGGTAAATGTTCATCCAACATGAGGGAAAAGCCGAGAAAAAAAGTTTATACATTAGACCTTATGGATTACAAGACACATGCTGAGGTAACACGGTTATGGTGCGCGGTCCCGTTAAAATCCTCGTCTACTTGGCATCCGCGGTACTCGTCTTCCTAGGCATCATCTTCACGATGTCCGCGAACCTCGGACTCATCTACCTCTTCGAAGGCCTCACCTTCCTCGCAGTCGCCGGCTTACTGCTCCTCCTCACACGGGAGAGAAAGCCGCTTGAGATTAAGCAGACCGTAGCCGTTACGGGACCGGTGGCGGTGAAGGAGGTTCGATGCCCCAACTGCAACGCCATAGTCGACCCGACCAAGGTCCAAGTCATCACGGGAAAACCCTACCTGACGTGCAACTACTGCGGGAAGAAATTCGAGTTAACAGAGGAGCCGACATGGTGAAGCCAAGCCTCCGCATAGGCTCCCTACTCCTCCTACTTATACTGGGAATAACGCTTTCTACGGCCCCGGTTCCCTCAGCTGAGGCACAGGTCACGTACACCGTAAACCAGGAATGGGTGCAGGTCTGGGTTAACAAGGACGGGTCCGTGGACATCCGGTACAACATCACGTTTACCTACCTCTCAGGTACACCCTCTGGCATCTACCGCGTGGGAATGCCTAAGCGAGGCTTCCGCATAGAGTACGCCCGTGACCTATCCGGGTCCAGCCTAACCGTTGACGACGTGTCCAGTGGCACTTATTACGGCGTAGATGTACACCTCAAGACGCCTATAGTCCTCAACAAGCTGTACACCTTCACCGTCTACGCCGTCGTCCCCGATATGGTTCAAGAAGACAAGATGAACCCTGGAAACGTAGGTATGCTCTTCCCACCAACCCTCCCCGAATACGCCACAGGCTCCATACAAAGCCTACGCGTAGCCATCATCCTCCCAGAAGGCGTAACCAGCACCGAGGTGAGGTACCCCACGGGAACACCCTTCGACAGCGTCTACATGGATGGAAACAACCTCGTCGTATACTGGCAGCGGGAAAACTGGCCCCCAGCTCAAACCTTCACCGCGGGCGTCTCCTTCCCAGGGAAATACGTCTCCCTCGGACCCAACATCTTGTTATACGCCACAGCAGGCTTCCTCATAATAAGCCTGGTAGCCGTCGGCGTAGTCGTGGCGAGGCGTGGAAGAGCGGCGTATGAGCGTCCCCGCATGTTCGTGGAAGCCCTAGGCGCGTACCGCGGATTAACAGCGGTTGAAGCCGGCGTGGTCCTGGACCTAAAGCCTACACGCGTCCTCACCATGATCCTCTACGGACTCCTCCTGAAACGGCGGGTCATGGCTACGGCTACGGAGCCCCTTATCAAACTTCAAAGACTTGAGAGAGACGGGGAGGAGCCTTCCCCGCCTCTACGATACTATGAAATCGACTACCTGGACGCTGTACAACCTGATGGAAGCCTCGACGAGATGCTCCTCGCAAGAACCTACCTGGGACTCAGGGATAACGTGGACCAGAAGCTGCGCAGCTACTCCAGAGAGGATACCGTAAACTACTACAGGTCCGTAGTCGGCAGGGCTTGGGAACAGGTTACGCAGGCTGGGACACCTGAGCTGAAGGGGGACGCTGTGGAGCAGAACATCGAGTGGCTCCTCGCCGACACGGACTTCGATGAACGCTTCAAAACAGCCTTCCCACCGGACATCATCATCATCCCACAGCCCGGATGGGGATGGTACTGGCGTGGACCTCACATGCCACCGGAGCAGCAGCGCATCCCCGCCCCGGCACCGGGTGAAGCCAAGCCTATACCGGGACAGGACTTCGCTAACAGCATCGTACTAGGCTTGGAGAAATCAGCGAACAACATGGTGAAGGACGTGCAGGACTTCACCAACCGCCTCGTGCCTAAGCAGGGGGAGGCTGAGAGAGCGCGTTCCGTCAGGGGGCGTTCAAGCTGCGTATGCGCCTGCGCCAACTGCGCCTGCGCCTGTGCCTGTGTAGGATGCGCATGTGCATGCGCCGGCGGAGGTGCAAGGTAAATGGGAGTCTTCAGCAGGGTTCTGAAAAGGAAGCCTGAGGAAAAGCTCCACCACATGAGGGTGGACGACGATGCGTACAAGGGTCTCAGGCTTCACCTACGCTTCGAAAAGGATGGAAGCGGCGTCCTCATCATCAACGCTTCGCGGGTGCTCTTCCTCAACCGCACAGCCGCGTTCTACGTCGACTCCTTCCTCAAAGGGGAATCGGAGGAGCAGGTTGTTAAGAATGTCAGGCGGCGGTTCAGGGTTAACCGTGAAACCGCTGGGAAGGATTACAGGGACACGTTATTCATCATCAACACCTTCGCTAAAACCCCCGACGTCTGCCCAGTTTCCTACCTAGGCGTGGAGAAGCTGGAGCCCTTCGAGAAAGAGTTAAGCGCACCCTACAGGATGGACTTAGCCCTTACCTACCGATGTGACAATAAATGCCTCCACTGCTACACCGGAGGCCCAAGGGAGACCAAGGAGCTGACGACCCGGGAGTGGACCGCCGTACTCGATAAGTTACTTAAAGTCGGGATTCCACACGTCGTCTTCACAGGAGGCGAACCCACCCTAAGGAACGACCTTCCAGAGCTCATCGCCCACACTCAAGAGGTCGGCTTAGTCAGCGGACTCATAACCAACGGTCGAAGACTTAGAGATGAGAGGTACTTTAGATCCCTCGTCGACGCCGGCTTAGACCATGTACAGGTAACCCTTGAATCCCACATCCCAGAAGTCCACGATAGGATCACGGGCGTGAAGGGAAGCTGGGCTGAAACCGTGCAGGGGTTGAAGAACGCCGTAGCCTCACCCGTATACACGCTCACCAACACCACGCTTAACCAGTACAACGTGAAAGACATCCTGGAAACCATCGACTTCCTCCACAGCCTCGGCCTAAAACAGCTCGCCTGCAACAGCCTCATCTACTCTGGGAAAGCCCCCGAGGTGGCGGAGCACTTCGCCCTGGACGAAGCCTCCCTCGAACCCATCCTCACACAGGTCCGAGACCACGCCCGAAGGCTTGGAATGGAGCTTATCTGGTACACGCCCACCGAGTACTGCGTACTCAACCCCCTCCAACTCGAGCTGGGAATAAAGAGCTGCAGCGCCTGCAGGATAAGCATGTGCATCGAACCCGACGGCACAGTTATCCCATGCCAGAGCTACTTCACATCCCTCGGCAACATCCTAAAAGACGGCTGGGAAAAGATATGGATGAACCCCCTCTGCCTCAAACTCAGAAACCGGGAATACGTCCCAGAGAAATGCCGTGACTGCCCAAGCCTAAACATCTGCGGAGGCGGCTGCATCCTCAAAACCGGGCAGCAACCATACACCTGCACAACCCCCTCAGGTTAACCCAAACCTGAATTTAATACAGTCAAAGAGTTTCAGTGACGCAGGTTGACACTGCCTATACAGCTCGGTTTTAACCAAACAAAGTAGATTATGAACTCGGTTAAAGCCAAGCTCATAAGCCTTAAAACCGATGATGCGATTAGACCTCAGCGGTGCTGACTTCAACGCGGTTACTTCACGTACTTGGCGAGGATCATGGCGTGGTCTTGGTCGTAGGGTTCAAGGTGGAGACGCTCCTCAACCTGGAACCCCCGCGTCCTTAAAACCCGGTCTTCACCTCGATAAACCTCTGAAGGCCTCTTCGTCACGTCGATGCTCCGCGCCTTCACCGCCAACAGAGCCTCCCCACCTTTCTTGAGGAAAAGGTCGGCGTTATCCGCTAGCACCCGCGCCTGCTCAGGCTGAGCGATGTCGCAGTAGATGTGGTCCACCGTGTCCACCACGGTCTGGTAGCGTTCAGGAAACCGTGCATCGGCGAGGATCGGGAACATGTTGCCTCGAAAAGCGCAGACGTTGCTGATGAGTTCACGCATAACCCGAGGTGCGAACTCCACGCAGAAAATCTTTCCCCTCGAACCGACGATGTCTGAGACATGGCTTGAAGTTGTACCCGTTGACGCTCCGAGGTAGAGCACCTTCACCCCATGGATTACGGGCAGGCTCCTCAACCCCTTGAAGACAGCGGCGCTGAGCTTGCTCCTGTACGGGTCCCAAAGCCGGCACTCCCCCTTACCGTTCCAAGGGATCAACCTCTCCCCGTAAACCGCCTTACCGGGTACGAGGTTCAGGGTAGCCAGTTTCCTACTCCCATCCTCCACCGTAACCCAGTAGACTCCGTGGAAACGCTCGTGTGGAGCAACCTTCAAAGCCAAACCCTATGCGTCCTCCCTCCGCATCCTCGGCGAGGGATACATCCTCCTGATACCCGCTGCCCTCCGCTCAACGTCAGCCCTGAGCTTTTCCCCCATATCCGCGCCGCCGTAGGCGTCGAGACGCGCAGCGATGGCGAGCTTACCAGCCACTGTACGGGCGATTTTACCCCGCACCCACCTCGGCGCCTGATGGATGAGTGGGTGTTGAAAGATCACCCCGTGCTTCGGGGGTCTAGCCCCCGTCCTCAAGGCTCTGAAGAGCGCTTTCTCGGCGCCGAGCACCTGAATCGTACTCGCAGGCATCTTGGAGAGGTTGATGAGGCTGCCGGCGTACGCGATAAGCCTCGCCCCAAGGGTTGGCCCAGCGACAGCGGTGAGGTTAGGGGCTACATCCTTCATCACCGCGTCGAGGTAGCCTTCAAGCCTCCGCCTCTCCCCGATGAGTTCAAGGATGTGCTTCGCCAATCCCCTAACGGCTTCAAGGTCCTCCCCCCCGATATCTGAGCCTATGGAGTTCTCCGCTGCCTTAAGGAGGGCTGGAACACGGTCCGCGGGAACACCTACCCGCGTTACGGCTTCAGCGGTGAAGCCCTCCTTCCCGCCGAGGTGCTCAAGCAGCCTCAGGTAAAAATCCGGTTTCTCAGCGAAGGTGCTCAGCTCCGGGAAGTGAAGCCCATACCATTCCTTAGCCCTGCTGAGGAGGAGGTTAACCGCCTTATCCAGCTCCTCAATAGCCATCACAGCCTGCGACGTTAAGGCATCCCGCCTCGCAGCCGCCTTCCTCACCCGAACCCGGGCGGCGGCGGTTGAAACAAGGCGTAGAACCTCGTAGTATTCCTCTTCCTTCCCCACGAACCCCGTTTTCACAGCCCATTCAGCGGGGCTCGCTCTAAAGACCCGCCCAGCCCAGCTCACCTTCTCAGCCTGGGTTTCAACCCTTAGAATTTCATGAACCCTCGAAGCTAAAGGCTCTGATTCAAATGTGAAAACCCCGTAGCCTTCCTCCCTTAAACGCCGTACAACCTCAAGGGTTTCCTCAAGAACCTCACCCAGCTGAACCCGCTCCAAACGCTCCGCGATAACACTTGGCTCCCGGGGAAAGAGACTTTTCGCCACGAGCTTCCCATCCTTGTTGAAGGCGAGTACACCCGCCACCGTGTGTACGAGGCTTACCTCCATCTCAGCCAAGGGAGCACCCCTACTTATCATAAGATGCATTACTTAAAAGGAACACTTAACTCCAACACCTACGCCTGACCTGTTAACCCAACCCCGAAGCTGTCTTAGTTAAGCCGGTGAAACGCACCTGAAAAACCAGCGATCCCGTTAAAGAGGGAGTGGAGAAGTTGGTGCTTCCGCTTAAGCCTAGAGAAAGGCTTATAGATGTTCATCGGTGAATAAGGCGATTGTGGAGGTTACACCTGTGGCGAGTGAGGGAAAGGTGCAGTGTCCATGCGGGCGGACCATCGAGAAACCCGAGGAATACAAGCTTCTGTTCTTGAAAATGGAGATGCATGAGATCGACATCCTATGCCCAAACGACAGCTGTTACCTAAGGGAGATCGGCTACATCAAGTTCGACCTTAAGGATGATAAACCTGTCTTCAAGGAAGCCACCTTCTACCCACCCTTCGTAACATGGAACATGAGCCAGCTCGGTGAGAAAACCAGCGGTCTCCTGAGGACCCAGCTACGTGAGATCGTTACCAGAATCGTTGATTGGAAGAAGATCGCGGGAGACATGACGAGGAAGTGGGATACCACTTAAAGGCTTTACGGCGTAGCGTAGAAGCCCTAGCCTAAACGTGTTTCCCATCGGTTCCCAGGGTTAAGCCCGGCTTCTAAGCGTTTGAAGGCTTAGTTCAGAAGCCCCGCCCTAATCCTCTTCCATGAAGTCCGATGCCTTAGGCGGTTCGGGTGGAAGCCCCTTCCTCTTCCTAATCTCCTGCACGAGCCTAGGCAGGATGGTCGCAGGTACTGGGGACCACTTCGAGAAGGACAGCGCCCAGAAGGCCCTCCCAGACGTTGAGGACCTTAGGATATCCGCTAAGTCGAAGGTCTCTGAAGCCGGCAGCTCCGCCATAACCTGACCGACGTACTCCCGCTGCTCCAGGGATAAGACCTGTCCCCTACGCCCGGCGAGGATCTTAGTCACCGCCCCGACCAGGTCCATAGGCAGCCTGACTGTGAGCTGCATCACAGGCTCGAGGAGGATAGGGTCCGCTGAGAGCATGCCCGCGAATATGGCGTGGCGTACCATAGGAATGATCTGCGCTGGTCCACGGTGAACGGTGTCGGAGTGGAGCTCCGCCCTCTCAAGGTTAACCTTAACACCCCGCACGTACTCCCGTGTTAAAGGACCGTCGTCCATGGCGTAGAGGAAGCCTGAAACCGCGTAGTCCTTAACCTCGTTTAGGTATTGAATCCCCTTCGTCCTGTCGACGAAGATGCACCCATGCTGGTCGATGCTCCAAACGTTCCGCGCTTCCTCGGTTTCCCAGCCTATACCCCGTAGGGTCTTCGCCATCGTCTTCCGATCCATGTTCTCGTTTAACTCCCCGGACCGGATCATCTCAACAACCTCAGGTTGGAGGGATTCAACGCTGATGTAGGCGCGGTTATGCTTATTCGGAGACTTCCCCATGAAGGGCCCAGCTGAACCCCTTATGCTCTCCCTGAAGATCACCGTAGGCTTCGAAGTAACGATCTCAAGCCCCGTCTTCGTAATCAGGGTTTGAGCGATCTCAAGATGCACCTGACCCATACCCGAGATCAGGTATTCCCCGCTTTCCTGGTCGATCTTCGTGACGAGGTTTGGGTCCTCTATGGATAACTTGGTGAGGATGTCCACAAGCCGCGGCAGGTCGCGGTTGTACTTAGGCTCAACAGCGATGGTCATAACGGGTTCAGTAACGTAACGCACCGCTTCGAAGGGTACAACGCCCGGGAGCACGGATATGGTCTCCCCGGCTCTGGCATGCTCTAAACCGAGGACGGCTGGGATGTTCCCAGCGAGGAGGCTTCCAACAACCTCCCTGTACGGTCCCATGTAGATGCAGACCTGCTGAACCCGCCCACCTGCCCGGGCGTTGATCAAATGCACGCTCGTCCCCTCCTCGAGGGTTCCTGAGAAGAGACGGCCGGTGGCGATAACCCCAGCCTGCTGGTCCACGGTGATGTTGGATACGCACATCACCGGGGGACCATCATCGGCGCATTCAACCATAGCCCTACCGACGTCGGAGTTCAGGTCTCCATGCCAGATCTTCGGGATCCTATACCGCTGCGCCACATGCGGCGGCGGCATATGCTCAACAACCATGTCGAGGATCGCCTCGTACAAGGGCAGTGTCTCCTTCAACGCGTCCACCCGCTCCCCGTTGTACGCGTCCACGATATCCGAGAACCGTATCCCCTTCCTCTGCGCCTGCGCCAGGGTGAAGCCCCACCTATGTTTAGCCGAGCCGAAGGCCACGTTGTTCGAAGCCGCGCCGACCTTCCACTGACCGCGGAACTCAGGCTCCCCATGCATCTCGATTAACCCGTTGAAGTCCTTGATGATCCGTGCGAGCACAGCCTGAACCTCTTCGCTGCTCAAACGGAGCTCAGTGATTAACCTATCGATCTTGTTAACGTAAAGCACTGGGCGTACACGCTCCTCTAAAGCCTGCCTGGTAACGGTCTCCGTCTGAGTCATCACGCCTTCAACAGCGTCCACCACCACAACGGCTCCATCGATAGCCCTCAGCGACCGCGTTACCTTCCCAGTGAAGTCGATGTGCCCAGGTGTATCGATGAGGTTGATCACGTAGGGCTTCCCCTCCCGCTCATAGTAGAGGCTGATGTTCGCCGCCTTAATCGTCATCTGCCTCTTCTGCTCCTCCTCCATAAAGTCAAGGGCTAAGGCCTCACCGGCCACGGAGGGTGAAAGAAGCCCAGCTGCGGCGAGGAGGCTGTCCGTCATCGTCGTCTTCCCGTGATCCACATGGGCAATGATACCGATGTGTTTCGGACATAAGCTGCGATAAGCCTACATCTTTCGAACCTGGTTCTTGTCCCTGAGGATCTTTAGGACGTCAGCCGTTGTCTTCCGCTTCGACACGGTGTTTCCCCTCTCCTTGGAAAGTTAGGTTAACTAGCGAACTAGCCCATTTAAGGTTTTGCCTTACATGCCCGATTCCCTATTCCTGAAGCATTGCCTTCACTACACGCATTTCCACGCTAAGCCCTCTCAACCTACCTACAAGTTTAACAGATTTCGCCTTTGAAACGGGGGCTCTTAAGGTACTCAAGTATAAAGTTGCAGAGGAGTTCCAGATGAGGTTTCACGGCGTAGAGGGGAGAACGGGTTTTCAGGCTTCGAACAGGCGTGCATGGACCCGTTTCCTTCAGGGTGAGCGGTGAAAACTCGGTCACAGAATCCGATGAACTATCAAGAACTTGATAGGAGGAGAGACCTTAAAGAAGGTTCTTATATGTGTGAAGCCACATTAAACCGTTCATAGGCTTGAAAAGGGGGATAGTTAAAGTTGAGCGGTGAGGCTTTGCCACCTGCGCTGCAGGAACAGATCGCGCGGCTACAGCAGCTTCAGCAGACCCTTCAAACGGTTTCCATGCAGAAGCAGCAGCTTGAGTTTGAACTCTTAGGCGTGGATAAAGCCCTAAGCGAGCTTGAACACTTAACCGACGACGCGGTAGTGTATAAATCCATAGGCTCCCTCCTCGTTAAATCAAGTCGCCAAACTCTGCTTCAAGAGCTGAGGGAGAAGAAGGAGCTTCTCAACACCCGGGTGACTGTGCTTACTAAGCAGGAGGAGAGGACGCGGGAGCGGCTTAAGGAAGCCCAGCAGAGGCTTCAGGAGCGGCTTAAGCCGGTTTCACCTTAAGGCATTCAACTGCTCAGCTCCGGGTAAGCGTCCCCACGGTCGCCGTAGTCCTTCAAAGGGTTGAGCCATGCAACGACGGGGAATGGGCAGCCATAGACCAGCGCTCCGTAGAGGAGAGGCGATGCCGTGGCGATCATAGAGGTTAAAGACCTATCGTACAGCTACGGGGAAGAAGGTGAAAAGAACCTAAGGAACGTAAGCTTCTCCGTTGCCAAGGGTGAATTCGTACTCTTAACAGGCCCCAGCGGCTGCGGGAAAACAACGCTGTGCCGATGCTTCAACGGCTTAATCCCACACTTCTACGGCGGAAAGCTTGAGGGAAGCGTTACGGTGGCTGGGCAAGACGTCGCCGCACACGCAATCCATGAAATCGCCCCAACCGTAGGCTTCGTCTTCCAAAACCCCGAGAACCAGCTCTTCGCATTAACCGTGGAGCGTGACGTCGCCTTCGGCTTGGAAAACCTCGGTTTCCAGAGGGATGAGGTGAGGAAACGCGTGGAGTGGGCGCTTGACGTTGTTGACATGAGGGGTTACCGCTACGCCGCTCCCTACGAGTTATCCGGTGGGCAGCAGCAAAGGGTAGCCATAGCCTCCATCCTCGCCATGCAACCCGATGTCCTAGTCCTCGACGAGCCCACGTCCTTCCTCGACCCCCTATCCTCCCTTAAAGTCTTCGAGATCCTCAGGAGGCTGAACAGGGAGTTCACCATGACGGTCGTACTCGTGGAGCATCGGTTAGACCTCGTTTCAGGCTTCGTGGACAGGGTTATGTTGATGAACGATGGACAGGTCGTACTCGACGGGGAACCGAGGACCATACTCTCCCTAGAGGAGGCGAAGATGTTCGGCGTCGGCGTTCCCAAGATCGTAAGGCTCTTCAACCTTTTGAAGGGTGAGGGCTTCAAGTTCAACCAGCTCCCCCTCACACCACAGGAAGCCACACGTATGCTGAGGGAGGCTCTTAAGCCGTGATCAAGGTTGACGACGTTTACTACACGTACCCAAACGGGTTTGAAGCCTTGAAGGGTGTAACCCTCGAGGTACGGGAAGGCGAGTTCATAGCGGTTATGGGGGAGAACGGGGCGGGGAAGACAACCCTTGTGAAACTCTTCAACGGTTTGCTTAAACCAACACGGGGCGCCGTATCCGTCGACGGTTTGAGAACAACCGAGACCAGCGTGGCTACCCTAGCCCGTAAAGTTGGGCTTGTCTTCCAGAACCCCGACCACCAGCTTTTCTCAGAAACCGTTAAGGACGAGGTTGCCTTCGCCCTTAGAAACTTCGGCTTCAACGAGGAAACCGTGGAGAAAAGGGTGAGCTGGGCTTTAAACCTCCTAGACATCGCCCAGTACACGGCGGCTTCCCCCTTCACCTTAAGCGGCGGGGAACGGAAACGCGTAGCCCTAGCCTCCGTACTCTCCTTCAACCCGGACTACCTCATCCTCGACGAGCCCACGATTGGACAGGATTACGCGCAGAAGGACCGGCTTCGCCAGTTCGCCGTACAGCTTAACGAGCAGGGTAAAACCGTTGTCATCGTCACACACGACGTGGAGTTCGTCGCCGAGTGCGAGCCCAGAGTCATCCTTATGTCCCGTGGCAAGGTTATAGCTGATGGACCCGCTGCTAACATCCTCAGCGACGAGGACCTCGTCCTCAAGGCTTCACTTCTCACACCCCAGATCACCCAGCTCCTCCACATGCTCTCCGACCTAGGCTTACCGGGGAACATCCTCGACGTCTATGAGGCTAAGCAGGCGCTTTTGAACGCGTGGAAGAGGGGTTAAGGCATGATCCGGATGCTCGACGGGTTCAGGTTCAGGAGGAAGGAATCCGTCATCCACAGGCTCGACCCCAGGGTTAAAGGGCTGTACACGGTCGCCGTCCTCGTCGCAGCCGTACTTTACACAGAGGTCTACATCATGCTCCTCCTCGTACTGCTTCAGGTACCCCTCATGCTCATAGCCGGCATACGGAGGGAGTGGCTGCGGTCGCTCAGGGGCTCAATCATCTTCGCCCTCTTCATCTTCACCGTAAACCTCATCTCAGGCTACGTGTACTCAGGCTTCAGGCTTACCCCCACAACCCTAGCCTACTCCACATCCATGACCCTCAGATTCCTAACCCTCATCGTATCCTTCTCCATCTTCTTCCTCACAACCTCACCTGAAGACCTCGGCCTAGCCATGGAGAAGCTGCACATCCCATACGACTTCTGCTTCGCGTTCACCTCAGCCATCAGGTTCGTCCCAGACCTAGCCATAGAGGTGCAATCGATCATCGACGCCCAGAAATCCCGTGGACTGGAGCTGGAGAAGGGAGGCATCACACAGAGAGTGCGGAAGTACATCCCGGTTCTGATACCCATGTTCGTCCGCAGCTTCGAACGCAGCCTCGAACTGGCTGAGGCTATGGAAGCCCGAGCCTACGGCGCCGTGAAGCGTAGGACAAGCCTGTACGAGCTTAAGATGAGGAGGAGCGACTACACAGCCCTCATACTCATCACAGCCCTACTCGCAGCCGCCGTGTACATCAGGTACTTCTACAAACTACCAGAACTCTTCCCTCCCGCTCTAGTCACTGTGTGAAATAGGAAACATGAGTTAGGTTATCCCAACCTGATAGCTGGCGCGTAAACGTTTCTAGGGAGAGAATCTGTTAAGAGCAGCGATGCGGCGGCGCCTAGGAAAAGGGTAACTTTAAAGCCTTTTACACCGGGAACACGGCTTAAGGCAAGTTAAAACATGTTAGTGAACCAGCTTCACATAAGCGTTTGAACTGGAAATCCTGTATTATATCTTCGAAGCGTCAGTTCAGCTTTATCGAAGACCTTATTCCTTAGCCGGCGGTGGGTCTTCTACACCCTTCTCACCGATGGTGAAGACGGTTTCGCTTTCAGGGAGGTATGGGCTGTCGATGATGCGGGCGATGCGGAGGTTTCCCTTCGACTTCCTCAGGAAGACCCTGGTCGTCGCGGTGTGAGCGATGACGTGTCCCCCCGTAGGTCGATCCGGGGGACCGAAGAACATGTCAGGCGACGATAAGACCTGGTTTGTGACGACGACGACGATGTTGTAGGCTTCAGCCAGCCTCAGCAAGGCGTGGATGTGGTAGTTAAGCCGTTGCTGCCTCACCGCTAGGCTTTCACGCCCCACATACTCGCTTCTGAAATGGCTTATGATCGAGTCTACGACGACGAGTTTAATACCTTCTTTAGGAACCACATCGAAGGCTTTCTCCACGATTAAGGTTTGATGGTCGGAGTTGTAGGCGCGGGCTGAAACCACGTTCCTCAGCGTGGTCGCCGGGTCTACCCCCCGGGCGGCTGCGATCTGGTAAACCCGCTCAGGGCGGAAGGTTCCCTCAGCGTCGATGTAGAGGACGTTACCGTTTAAACCACCTTGATCCACGGGAAGCTGTGCGTTAACGCAGAGCGTGAAGCAGATCTGAGTCTTACCAGTTCCATACTCCCCTATAAGCTCCGTTATTCCCTGGGTTTCTATACCGCCTCCGAGAAGCTTATCGAGGTTCTGGCTTCCAGTCGCCAGCCGCGCCACGGCTTTCCTCCGCGCTAAAAGCTCATCGGATCGGAGGAAGCTGATCTCCAGGAGTTCCCTGGCTGCCTGAGCGATTTCGGAAGCACGTGCCTCCGTTAAACCCGTGGCTTCACCTAGGAGCCTCGCAGGTGTAACCGCTACGCTTTCAACCGTTGTATAACCGGCTTCCCGTAGCTTCAAAGCCGTCGCCGGACCTACCCCAGGGATGTCCTCGAGCTTACGGAACTTCTCAGCCATAGGTTAACCTCATCTGTATTCACGTAATCCCTACTTAAGAAGTTGAGGAACCGGTAAAAGCCTTTTACACCGGGAACACTTTCTTAATAACTTATCTAAAACCATAGCAAGCACTGAGTTTAACTTACTTAGAGTTAAGGACAGTGAGTGACTCTAAAACCGTGCCCGATATACACAATAAAAAGAGGGGGACGGTTGGAATGAAGCTAGTTACCAACCTTCACCCCTTAATGCGTGTCACTCATCAACGCCAATGTCACTTGATCTAATAAAAAATAGAGATGGTTTTAAACCAAGCGGGTTCATCTGAGGGATGGCTTAGGTTGGCCTCCGCAGTTTATTTCCCACATCTTCAAGTCCGAGGCGTTGAAGCTCCTCAGGCTTCGGTATCCCGTTCTCATCCCAGCCTACAGCCGCGTAGTACTCCTTCTTATTCGCCTCAACCTTAGCCTTGTCAGTTGTTCTCCCAGCGTAGGGCCCTGAGGGTAGGGGTTCGTAGAACCGCGGCGGGTTGTCGTCGTGTACCTTCGGGTCCCATTTTAGGTCCGGTCCACCGAGGAGTAGGAGGGCTCTCTGGAGGTGGATAACCCTCCTCGCCGTGGTTTCATACCATTCATCAGGTCCTACCCTCCACCCCGTAACGGCTTCGTAGAAGTCCCATATGAGGTCGAGGGCATCGTCTTCTAAGGCGTTGAACCAGCAGTGCACGCCTGAGTCGTGGAGCAGAATGCTGAGCTCGCTGTTACCATGGGTTATCGGTAGGTAGGAGATGCTGGTGTGGTCTCCGGCCTGCACGCTGCAGGCGTAGCTCATGTAGCCTCCCTCCGTTGTATAGTCCTGACCGCTTCTGATGCCGTGGGCGCCTATAGCCATACCCTTCTCCGCAACCACGTAAGGCAGCAGGTCCAAGCCCTTCACGGCTCCAAGCTTCAAAGCCGCTCTCCACGAGCCCTCGGCGAGGATATCCCCGATGCCTTCTCTGAAAGCCACCTTCTTAGCTAAGGCCGCGAATGCCTCCGCGTCACCCCACTTAAGCTCCATACCCAGTTCTTCCCGCGTTAAGATGCCTCTCTGGTAAAGCTCCGCCGCGAAGCCGAGCACGTTCCCCGCTTGGATACCGCAGAGCCCTAAGTCGTCTAGAAGCGCCATGACGTAGACGTTCGCCTCAGGTGTGAAGATGCCTAGGTCCGTGCCCGCGTAGGCTTGGTTCTCGTAGTCCGGGTTATCCGTGATCGCGCCTTTAAACCTACCATCCCTAGGCATAGCGACCTTCAGGCATGTGGTTGGGCAGCCGAAGTCACCCCAGTAACGCTTAACCCAAACCCTCTCCTCGAACTTATCCACGCCGAAGCTCTTCTCATCATGCCACTCCTCCTGCCAGTTCCTAACGGGCTCCGAGCTCAGCCGGGCGCCGACATCGTAGCCCGCGGCTCCCGTACCCCACCGCCTCGTGGCGTCAGCTCCATAACATACCCTCGACACTTCATCGATCAAAGTCGACACTTTATCTATGTCCGCCACCTCAGGTAATGGACCGGTCCCCTTAGCCACAACGGCTTTCAGGTTCTTCGAGCCCATGACGCCGCCGTAACCCCCGTAACCCGCCCCATGCGTCCACTTCGCGCAGACGGCGGCAACCCGCGTCTTATTCTCACCCGCTGGACCTATGTATATAGCGGCGGGTTCCTTCCATTCCCCGTAAAGCGGAAACCGCTCAGCCAGCTCCTTCCTCCCATCTCTGGAAAGGACCCTCAGAGTTTCCTTACAGTCTTTACCCCAGATATGGCTTGCATCCCTGATTTCAGCGTTTGAATCCGTGATGAAGATGTAGACTGGACCCGATGCTTTTCCGGTTACTATGAGGCCGTCGTATCCCGCGCATTTAAGTTCAACTGGGAACTCTCCTGCAACCGTGGATCCTACGACGCCGTTGCTCTGCGGGGACTTCCCGGAGACGCAGAGCTTAGCGCCTGGGAAGAAACCCGTAGTGGGACCTGTGAGGAGTAGGAGGATGTTCTCAGGTCCTAGGGGGTCGATTTCCGACCATCGGTCGCTGAGGCGGTCCCATAGGATGCGCGTGGCTAAACCCCTTCCACCGATGTACTGCCTTAAAACCTCCTCTGGGAAGGTTACCTCATCGATCTTCTCCTTTGAAAGGTTGACTTCTAGGAATTTACCTGCGTATCCACGGGTCATCCTAAACCACCTCCTTACCCTTCTCTCCGTATAGGTTGATGACAAGCTCCCGGGTGATTTCCTCAGGTCTCTTGGCGTAGAGCTTATAGGAGTAGCTGCTCGGCTTATTAGCAACCCATAGGGCGTCCCAACCTCCCTCACTGCAGACCTTCACACATTGGGGCTCCCCACCGCAGAGGTCGCATATCAACGCGTAGTTCTCCGTCGGATGCAGGTGAGGTACCCTACCTGGACACGCGTCGATGCATAAACCGCAGCTAGTGCACTTCCCCCGATCGACTAGAATAGCCCCCGTCTTAACATCAACTGATAGGGCTGTGGGGGGACAAGCATCAACACATGGGTGATCGTGGCATTGAGCGCAGAAATGAGGAACCTCAGCGCCGGGGACGAGCATGAAAACCCTTATCCTCGACGCCTCGGGCCAAATCCTCTTCTCATGGAAGAGGGAGCAAGCAATCTCACATTTCCTACAACCACTACATTTAAGGTAGTCCCGGGCGATCCACCTTGGTTTCTCAACTTTCAAAGCATAAACCTCCCCACATAGTCGATTCACTTGGCTTATAATACTATCCTCATCAGTTTAAAAGCCTCACCATCCCTCCGCGGATAAGTAAACCGCACCTTATTGGCGGATCCTACATAAAGTGACAGGCATGTAGGATAAGAGGGATGTTGGGAAGACCGAGTTTAACCTTAGGGTTTAAGCTATACATTCTTTATCAACGAGTAACGATGGTTAAATGCCCTTAACCAGTCTCTAAGCCTCTACTAATTCTCGACGGACTCAGTTAACCCGTGTTATACGCACCGCGCCTCTATGTTACACGTACATCTACGCTTCTCTGGACAAACCTATAGAATCAACCAGCTGTTTACCTAGCTCCATGTATCTGAGTTTCTCGTCGGGCTTCAACCCACGCCAGATCAGTAACTGCTGCCTAACGAGGTCTGTGAAGCCGTT
>Ga0209314_10000542_pt1 | contig 16772 bp, 15 predicted proteins | sample I19B2metaG_FD_184146 | JGI IMG/M metagenome (GOLD analysis project Ga0209314, IMG submission 184146) | Lake sediment bacterial and archeal communities from Gulf of Boni, Indonesia to study Microbial Dark Matter (Phase II) - ​I19B2 metaG... | ecosystem: Environmental > Aquatic > Freshwater >...
TGAAATGATAAAGGTATGTTCTGCATCAGCCACTATCAGGAGAGCCTCAAGCCTTCTTAAAATTTTATCAGTCCTCCAGTCTTTTGCAAGCTCAACAGCAGCCCTCGTTATATTCCCTCTGTAAGATTCGAGCTTGCCTTCGAATTTTTCGAATAAGGTAAGTGCATCAGCTGTTGCCCCAGAAAAGCCAGCAATGAGTTTATCTCCAAACATCCTTCTTATCTTTTTTGCATTGTGTTTGAGCACCGTGTTACCCATCGTAACCTGTCCATCTCCAGCTATTGCAACCTTTCCATCACGCCTGACGCACAATATCGTGGTACCTTTAAACAATGCTTTCTCCTTTGCGATTGGATTTTTTCTTTATCAGTAATCCCCTGCATCCCCCTTTATAAAAGGGGGACTTAATTTAGAAGTTGGTTAATTTACCCCCTCTTTTTTAAAGAGGGGTGAGGGGAGATTACCAAATTATCATTCCTCTTTATGCCAATTTGACGGTATGATTATTCATCATTCATATCTACATTTTAAGTTTATGATACATCATCGTGTTTCTCTTTTGCAAAAGGATGCGCCTTGTCATAGATGTCTATTAAATGAGTGACATCCAGATGAGTATATTTCTGGGTTGTGGAGAGGGATGAATGACCCAAGAGTTCCTGTATTACCCTGAGGTCTGCACCACCCTGAAGGAGATGGGTTGCAAAGGTATGTCTCAGGGCATGTGGTCCTATCTGCCCGCCGATACCGATCAATCGTGCATATTTAACCACCACACGCCTGACTCCCCTATCTGTCAACCTTGTACCGGTTCTATTGAGAAACAAAGCTCTATCCTTACTTTTGAGTGGTATCCTGTCCACCATATAAGACTTGATAGCATCAAGTGCTTTTGAACCAACGGGTACAATCCTCTCTTTCCTGCCCTTCCCTTTCACTTTTAATAATCCCTCTCTTGTGTTGATATCATCGAGGTTAAGTCCGGAGAGTTCACTTACCCTGAGGCCACTTGAATAGAGAAGTTCAAGGATAGCTCTGTCTCTTGAGGATATAAATCCTGTCCCTTCAGGTTTTTCAACAAGAGAAAAGGTATCATCAACGGAAAGAAATCTGGGAAGGAGCTTTGGGATTTTCGGGTTTGAAACAAGCTTTGCCGGGTTTGATTTTTTGTAACCTTCTCGGTATAAAAACTTAAAGAACGACCTTATGCTTGCAAGTCTCCTGCTAACAGAGGTCTTGTTCAGCCCTGACTTGATCTGTTCTGCAATAAAGCCACGTACATCTGCTAACTCTACTTCCTCAGGTTTTACGGTAACAAATTTGAAAAACTCTTCAAGGTCTTTCCGATATGCCCTGAGGGTATGGGATGATGCAGCTCTTTCAATCTCAAGATATTTCAGGAAATTATCAATATATTCTTTCATAGAAGTCTTCTCAATACATATTTTACCTAAAGGTATGGTAAATATCTTCTCGAATCACACCAGTCCAAATAATTATTTGAAGCCTTGATTTTGTTGACTCTTTAAAATGAGATTCTTCGCTTCGCTCAGAATGACAGGAAGCGAAGGAATGACATGAGGGGAAGGAATACAAACGAACAGCCTGTCATGCTGAACCCTTCACCATTTGTCACCCTGAGTGAAACGAAGGTCTCGTTTTGGCTCAGGGTAAACTCCGTGAAGCATCTCTTATTTTGGACTCTACTGAGTCAACTATTCTTCTTCATAAAAGCGTGTATTCTTGAAATCCCCCTCGTTTTTAATTCGCCTTAGGCGGAGGGGCGAGGGATATTACTAAAAGAAAAAAAGTGAATACAAAAGTAATGCATATTTTTAATAAATCTGTTAAGATTTTTTTCGATGCATGATGCATTGGATCATGCATCCTGTATCAGTTGTTTAAACAGGAGGTAAAAATGTTAGCACTATTAGTTATCCTGGGAATCCTTGTGGGTATTATATCTGCCGTCATAGCAATATATAACAAACTCATTCGTCTCAGGAATACGGTAAAGTCCTCATGGTCAGATATCGATGTCCAGCTTAAAAAGAGATATGACCTGGTACCAAATCTCGTTGAGACCGTTAAAGGGTATGCCTCACATGAGCGGTCTCTCTTTGAAAAGGTGACAGAGGCAAGATCTATGGCAATGCGGGCTTCCTCTCCGGCTGATAAGGCAAAGGCTGAGAATATGTTGACGGATACACTGAAAAGCCTCTTCGCAGTCGCTGAGGCATATCCTGATCTGAAGGCTAATACTAATTTCCTGCAGCTTCAGACACAGTTGAAAGAGTTGGAAGACAATATAGAATATGCAAGAAGGTATTATAATGCTGTTGTCCGTGATTACAATATCCTTATCGAGTCATTCCCATCAAATATCATTGCGACATCGTTCGCTTTTAAACAGGAGGAATTTTTCGAGCTCGAAGCCCCTGAGGTCGAGAGAAAACCGGTGAAGGTGAGTTTTTCGTAAACAGGAAATGAAAGGGAGACTTGCCAGTTCAGCCTTCATTTTATTCCTCGCACTGACTGTGTTTTCTTCTCTTGCTTTTGCATCAAGAAATCAAAACATAGATCATGTACTCAAAGAACAGGGGTATCAGTCAGTTGAAGAGGTACTTAATAAGCCTCCTTTTACTGGAACACAGGACTTCACCATAAATAAGTTTCACTCTTCTATAGCCATCAGTGAAGATTCATCCTTTACTGTTAAAGAAACAATTGATGTAGAGTTCCGCAGGTCAAGGCATGGTATTTACAGAGATATTCCTTTTAAATATACAGATGATCTCGGAAAGACGATAAAGACGCCGTTAGATGTTTTGTCTGTAACAGATAAATCCGGTAAGGGCTGGAAATACAGGGTCAGGAGGACAGGCAATGTCATTAACATAAGGATTGGTGATGCGAACACATATGTCTCGGGGAATCAGACCTATGTGATAACGTATAAGATGGAAAATGCCATACTCTTTTTTGATAACCATGATGAGATTTACTGGAACGTCACAGGCAATTACTGGAAGGCCACTATAAAAGAAGCATCAGCAGATGTAACTTTAGCGGTAAAGAATAAAAGCAAAAACCTCTGGGCAGCCTGTTATACAGGGGTATATGGTTCAAGAAGGTCTGACTGTTCATTCGAGGTATCCCATAACAGCGCCGAATTTGTTGCAAAGAAAAACCTCAATACAGGTGAAGGACTTACCATAGCATTTGGATGGGATAAGGGACTTGTGTCTCCTCCGTCTGCGTGGAAGAGATTTCTTTGGGCAATGGATTTGAAGGAGAACTGGATCTTTTTACTCCCTCTTTTATCATTTTTCTTTATGCTGAATCTATGGTATAGGAGGGGCAGAGACCCGAGGGTAAGAGAGGCTGTTACCGTTATGTATGAACCTCCCAAGTATAACAACAAAACCCTCATACCTGCAGAGGTGGGAACCCTCATTGACGAAAAACTTGATTCAAGAGATATCACTTCAACGATTGTTGGTCTTGCGGTAAAGGGATATATAAAAATAGAGGAAACAAAAAAAGAAGGTTTTGTATTTACCTCTACCGATTATTTTCTCTCAAAGGTTAAAGAGCCTGATGAGAACCTGAATCCTTTTGAGAGAGAACTCATGGAAAACCTGTTTTCAGATAGCCCTTCAGGCATATTCGTCTCTGACATGAAGAATAAATTCTATAAGAACTTACCAACATTAAAAGATACCCTTTATGGGGAGCTTGTGGGGAAAAAGTATTTTCTGAGAAGTCCTGAGAAGGTAAGAAACCTGTACATGACCGCAGGGATTCTCATAATCGTCTTTGGTAGTGCCTTAACTGCATTCCTCGCCTCTTCTCTAGAGATAAAAACAATGATTTCGTGGGTGTTGGCAGGTCTGCCTTTGTTTGCCTTCGGCAGGGTAATGCCCGCAAAGACAAAAACTGGTGCCTCTGCATATATGGATGTTTTGGGTTTTCAGGAATTCCTCAGTCGTGCTGAAAAAGACAGACTCGAAAGAATGGGAGATAGAAATCTCTTCTCCAAGTTTTTACCATACGCCATTGCCCTCGATGTTGCAGATAGCTGGGCAAAGGCATTCGAGGGGATATTCCAGGAACCGCCTCAATGGTATGTTTCTTCAGGGGGATTCAGGACTTTCAGCCCTTACAGTTTTTCCCATTCCATTGGTTCCTTGACATCAAACCTTTCATCTGCGATGTTCTCATCACCGAGGGGGAGTGGTGTTAGCGGTAGTAGTGGAGGCGGCGGTTCTTCCGGAGGTGGATTTGGAGGAGGAGGTGGTGGAAGCTGGTAATCAAATGGGCTCAGGGGTTAAATCCAAATTACGTAAGGGTATCAACAAAGGCTCATGAACTGTCACCCTGAACCCTTCGCTCTTGTCATTCTGAAGGGGACTGAAGAATCTCGCTCAGGACAGGCTTCGTGAAGGGTCTCATTTTTAGAGATTCTTCGCTCCGCTCAGAATGACGGTTTATAGCGGTTCCGGCTCTGTCAGTATGCAATAATCTCCCCGGTCTCGATTATCTTTACTGGTATGTCTTCTAACACTTCAGGAATCACACGTCTCATTTCATGCACTGGTCTTTTAACGTATACCTCCATAACAACCTGACCGGGTACTGTTTCAGAAAGCCCGATTCCAGTTCCGACAGCATCTTCAATACTGAGAATCGCTTCCTCGTTGCGCTCTTTTACCCTGCTTGCAGCTTCTATAGCCCTCTGGTTTGCCTGAGGAGGTAATTGTGGTGATTTTGCTGTCATTGCAAATCTACCTTTTCTTAGTGAAGTTACCGATGATAAACAATAAGTAGGTGTTCCTACCATACTGACGCCTAACGATGATAAAACATCACTGATAGGGTTAGCAACGGTTACGGAGTTGCTTCCGGCAAACAGGAGACCTACTGCCCTCGGATAACTTGAACAATCCTCAACAATCAATGAACCTGAATCTCCACCTGCACTGAATCCTGCGGGACCAATCATAATTTGATTAGTAAATATTGCAGTCTGCGAACCCGTTCCGCATGCCTTGTTATAAGCAACCTTCACTGTGACGTTAACAGCAGTGACTGTTCCAAGTGTGAGACCAGTTGTGCGTCCGCTTTTTTTGACCGGCATATTAAGTATAGGTGAAACTGTAGAACTGCTCACTTGTCCTATGTCAAGGATAGAGCCCGATGTGTCTACTGCACCAATTCGGCTCTCGGCAATAGCAGCATCAACTCTATTTGTAGTACCTTTCGTAAATGAGATATTCACAAACTTAGAGAGGTCAGCTACCGCATCGGTATAGTCCTTGGAGCAAACTGTATTCTGGTCAATGAGTCCGGGCTGGATGATATCTTCACCTATTATGCCTTTATTAGTTTTCGCCAGTACATGATTATTGCTCAGAATATATTGGCTGCTAGCATCTTGAACCAGAGATCCTAATGTCCCACCACAGCAATATAATCTGCTGCTATCATTGATATTTCCACCGGATGCTCCCAACTGAATAGGGCGGGATTGCCATAGGTTATCAACCGCCTCTGCGGATTGAATGGACAGCAATATCAGGATAAGAAGCATCAAAGCAATTTTACAAATATTCATCTTTTTCATGTTTGTTCTCCTTCTTTTACTTTTTCAGGTTTCCACTTAAGCATGCATAAACAAACGGCTCATTTTAAATGCCAATTTTCCTCTTAAGTATATATAAAACAAGATGTTTCATTTGTCAAGGAAAAATGAAACTTATGAAACTTATGAAACTTATTATTGATTGCCATTTGAAACGTTGTGTGAAAGGAAAAGTTTTGAAAATCCCAAGGTCAGGATGAAAGTGAGAATGTGACTTTTATTTCGTAATTAGCGGGGTCAGAAACTTTTGAAAGCGCGGACTAATGTGAAATCTCCCTCTGTAAACCCTCGTACGAATTACTCTTATTCACAAGTCCCCATGTAATCGCCATGCCCCAAATGGGCTTTCACTGCTGCCTCATCAACATAGATGGTTTTACCTTTATGACAAATAGCTACTTTGCCACTGGTTTCGGGAGCTTTTTCTTCAACCACAACAGCACACCCAAAACATGAAATCATTGCAATGAAAAGGATAGTTTTTGTAAGCAAATTCATAGATGCCTCCTTGCATAAGTTTATGGTTCTTTCATTAAAGAAGATAAAGTATTATTTAGACTCTTCTCATCCTCAACATTGAATATTTTTGCTGAGGGTTCTATTCTTTTGATAAGACCTGAAAGGACTTTTCCAGGACCAACCTCTATGAATGTATCTATTCCGGAATCCGCGATAACTCTTATTGAATCCTCCCATAAAAGCGGGTTGTTGAGTTGACGGATAAGAGAATTCTTGATACTTTCTTTGGCAGTCAGAAACATAGCGTCTGCATTATTCACTATTGATATCAGAGGAAATTTAAAATCTATTCCATCAAGCAATTCGGCAAGCCTTCTGGAGGCATCAGCCATTAATGTGCAATGAGATGGAACACTCACTGAGAGGGGCACTACCTTTTTGGCACCTTTCTCTTTGGCGAATCTCATTGCCTCTTCAACTGCTTCTTTTTCACCTGCAATCACTATCTGACCAGGTGAGTTGTAATTGGCAGGTGATGCATAACCCGATTGTAAGGACAGGCATATTTCATCAATCTTATTTCTTTCCAGACCAAGGATTGCAGCCATGAGACCTTTCCCTTCAGGAACGGCCTCCTGCATGAATTGACCCCTCTTCTCAGTTATTTTCACAGCTTCTCTCAAAGACAAGACCTCTGCTGCCACAAGAGCAGAATATTCTCCGAGGCTATGACCTGCAACAACTGAAGGCTTTACCCCTTTTGATAACAAAACCCTGTTGATTGCAATGCTTACTGTAAGGATAGCGGGTTGAGTTTTGAAAGTCTTATTGAGTTCTTTTTCGGGTCCTTCAAAGCAGAGCTTCGCGATATCATAACCGAGTTCTTCCGAAGCCTCTCTAAATGTCTCTCGTGCCTCGTCAAAATTCTCATAGATTTCTTTTCCCATTCCCACATACTGGGAACCCTGACCAGGAAAGACAAAAGCAACTTTTTTCATAGTGAACAGTGAACAGTAAACAGTAAACAGATTAATACTTTAATTATCAAACTCATGACCTTTTGGCCTCCTTTATCTTCTTGATAAGCAATGGAATGATCTCATACAAATCTCCAACGATTCCATAGGTTGCGACGTTGAAAATTGGTGCATCATGATTCTTGTTTATAGCAATGATTATGTCTGACGACTGCATACCGACAAGATGCTGAACAGCACCTGAAATACCACAGGCAATATAAATTTTAGGGCATACCGTCTTTCCTGTCTGACCAACTTGGTGACTATAGGAAATCCAGCCCTCATCCACAGCAGCTCTTGAAGCACCAAGAGCACCACCGAGCAATTCTGCCAGCTCTTTGAGAAGCTCAAAACCTTTTGTATTTCCAAGCCCCCTACCCCCGGATACAATTACTTCTGCCTCCTGGAGATTAACAGCTATGTCAGAGACTTCCTTTACCGTATCGATGACTCTTGTTCGGGAGGATATACTATCTGCCTTGATATGTATGATCTCTCCTTTTTTATCTTCTTTATATTCTCCCTTTTTCATCACTCTCGGTCTTACAGTAGCCATCTGGGGTCTGTGATGAGGGCAGAGAATTGTAGCCATGATATTTCCGCCAAAGGCAGGACGCACCTGCAAGAGGTTCCGTGTCTCCTTATCTATGGAAAGAGATGTACAGTCTGCTGTTAAACCAGTACCCAACCTCGCTGCAACCCTTGGTACGAAAGATCGGCCTATCGGCGTTGCACCCGCCAGGACGATCTCAGGTTTGTAGGTATTTATGAGAGAAGAGAGGAGTTGCGCGTAGGGTTCGTCATTAAATTTCTTGAAGATTGGATTATCGCAGTAATAAACCTTATCAGCACCCCATCGTATGAGTTCTTCTGCTGCATCTTCAGAAGCACCGAAGAGAACTGCTGAGAGGTCTACATTTATCTCATCAGCGAGCTTTCTCCCTGTGCCGAGAAGTTCGTAGGATACGGATGCAATCTTTCCATCTCTCTGTTCTGCAAAGACCCATATTCCCTTAAAATCTGTGACAAGTGATGGGTGACGCGTGACGAGTGTGTCTTCAATTTCTACTATAGCCCCTTCAGGACAGGCATTCAAGCAGGCCATGCAAATCTGGCAGTATTCGTTAATAAATGCCTTGCCCTCTCTTATTTCGATTGCATCAAAGGGACATGTAGCCAGACATTCTTCACAACCTGTGCATTTTTCTCTATTGACAATTATAGGCATTTGAGCCCCCTGAGTTCATTAATCAATGCATCAACCTGTTCTTCAGGCGTCCCCTGAAAAATCTTTCTGTCAGATCTTGCCTCAGGTGCAAAAATATTCTTGACCTGAGTTGGTGACCCTTTAAGACCGAGATTCTTCTCTTCTGCCTGGATATCAGATGACCCCCATTTTTTAATCTCAGCTTTTTTCGCAGCCATCTTTCCTTTCAGTGATGGCAGCCTCGGAACATTTAGCTCCTTTACAACAGTCAGAAGAACAGGAAGTAACGATTCTACAATGTCATATCCTTCATCCATGAGTCTCTGTACTATTATGGAGTTCTGGGTGATATCTTCTATTTTTCTTACATATGAGATATGGGGAATAGTAAGAAACTCTGCTATCTCAGGCCCTACCTGTGCAGTATCTCCATCTATCGCCTGTTTCCCGCAGATAATAATCTCAGCACCGAGTTTTTCAATGACCTTTGATAGAGTATATGATGTTGCCCATGTATCAGAGCCTGCAAAAGCCTTGTCTGTCAGGAGCACAGCCTCATCAGCACCCATGGATATTGCATCCCGTAGGGCAACTTCAGCCTGTGGAGGTCCCATGGTTATAACGGTAATGTTCCCTCCAACTTTTTCTCTTATCTGAAGTCCTGCCTCAATGGCATGCATGTCATAAGGATTGATGATACTCGGAACTCCTTCTCTTATAAGAGTCCCCGTTTCAGGATTGATTCTTACTTCAGCAGTATCCGGAACCTGCTTGATGCAAACGACTATTTTCACAATTATTCTCCTGATAATTTGAAGAGGTTATTTTTAAACTTGTTATTCACTGTAATCTTGCTACAGGTCTCCTTATTTCTGTCATTCTGGCTTGTCGTTCGACTGAGCTCACGTCGAAGTCCAGAATCTTTCTTTTGATTACAAACAAGTCGAAAAAATTCCCGACAAGCGGGAATGACAAATAAAACAAAGATTTATCTTTCAGATTTCGAGTGAATATTATATGAATTTATGTTTGAGTAAGTAAAGAAGACGAATTGCATCATCAAAAATCCAAATGAAAGCGAATCGTTGCCTCATTTAAAAATCTAAACGAAAATATGACAATTGTCTCCTGGTGAAAAGGGATACAGGAGGCAGGAATGAGGTTAACGATGCAGGTGAGGAAGTCTGTTATAGCAGCAATTGCGTTGAGGTATCAGAAGGAGGGGAAGAAGCAGAAAGGGTTAATACTCAATGAATTCATTGAACTGACAGGATATAACCGTTCATATGCTTCCCATATATTACAGGCTCATGGCAAGAAGATAAGAGTCCGTAATGATACGGTTATAGAAGGAGACATACGGAAGGGTGCAAAGAGGAAGAGACAGAGGAAATATGGCGATAAGGAATTAAAGGGACTGAAGAAGATATGGGGCATTATGGACTGTATCTGTGGTAAGAGGCTTGCTCCGATGCTTAAAGAAGTCATTTGCATACTGGAGCGGCATAAGGAGATCCGGCTTGACCGAGACACGCGGAAGAAACTACATAAGATAAGCTCTTCCACGATAGACAGGCTTTTAGCAGAGGAACGGAAGAAACAAAATATCAAATGCAGATCACATACAAAGCCGGGTACGTTACTGAAGAGTCAGATACCGATACGGACCTTTTCTGAATGGGATGAGAAGTCTCCTGGATTTGTAGAGGTAGACCTTGTAGGGCATGACGGGGGAGATGCACGGGGAGAGTTTATACAGACACTGGATGTGACAGATATCTGTACAGGATGGACGGAAACGCAAGCCGTCAGGAACAAGGCACAGATTTGGGTATTTGAGGCATTGAAGGACATCCGGGGACGATTACCGTTTAAGTTAATGGGGATTGATTCAGATAACGGCTCTGAGTTTATCAATAATCACCTCCTTAGATTTTGCATTGAAGAGAAGATCACATTCACCCGTGCCAGGAGTTACCGGAAGAACGACAATTGTTTTGTAGAGCAGAAGAACTATTCAGTGGTAAGGAGGGCTGTAGGGTATAGTAGGTATGATACCGAAGAAGAGCGCAATACCTTGAATGAATTGAACAGTCATCTGAGGCTGTATACAAACTTTTTTCAGCCAGTGATGAAGCTTATTGAAAAGATAAGGATCGGGAGCAAGGTTATCAAAAAATACGACAAGCCTCGGACACCGTACCAGAGGGTTCTGGAGTCAACCCTTGTACCACAGGACAGGAAACAACAACTGAGGCAACAGTATGCGACACTGAATCCAGCAGATCTGAAGAGGAAAATCACAAAACTCCAGCAAAGGCTTTTAAAGATGGTATCCCTGAAAGAAACATCAAGAAGGCAGTATGTGGACAGCAATCAAGGGAATGAGTCACTTTTAGGGGTATACTCAGGTATGGGTTTATCTGAGAAAAACGATTGTAGGGCATTTGGTGAAACCAGTTTCTCTGGATTCCCTCCCAATCTCCTCATCTTACTTAAAAAAGACCGAAAACGATGCAAAAGAGTAAAATGATTTCATATAGATTTTCATTTGATGCAACGAATGTATTTCGTTTAGGTTTTTAAATGATGCAACAGGGAAGAGGGCTAACTTGGCAAATATCAAAACTTATATGTCATGCTGAACTTGTTTCAGCATCTCCTAAAAACGCTTCACTTAAATCTTTCCATTCATGATTAAACTGAGTTATTAAATTTATCTTCCAATCTCTATGCCAGTTCTTTAGCTGTTTCTCTCTCTCTATTGCACTTTCTACATCAGATGTAACCTCATAATATACAAGCTTTGTAAGGTTATATCTTTTGGTAAATCCTTCTATTAACTTATTTTTATGTTCAAACATTCTACGAACAAGGTTATTTGTTACCTCTGTATAAAGAACCTTGTTGGATTTGTTCGTGAGAATATAAACATAGTATTGCTTATCATCACTCATAGCATTATCGTATTAACACTGAGGTTCTGAAACAATTCAGGATGACAATATTAGACCCTGAAACAAGTTCAGGGTGACAGAAAGAAGATCATGAAACGGGTTCAGAAAAACATCAAATAACAACTGCGGCAAAGGCAGTATTGTCTTTCCTAACCCCATTAAGATTTTCTACTTCAGAGAAGATACTCCAGTGAAGCGACGGCGACTTTTATTGCATTCTCTTCACCGGATTTAAAGGCCATTTCTGTAATTCCTTCTTTCGAGGTTCTATTGACAATTGCTCCACACACACATCCTCCTCTGAGCCCCATAGCGCTGCAAAGAGTAAATACAGTGGATGATTCCATTTCATAATTTAATACATTAAGCCTTTGCCATTCCTTCAGTGAACCCTGGAATCTTTTAGGCACATACCCTGTAAATGAGTCATATCGCTCCTGTCCAGGATAGAATGTGTCTGAAGATGCAGTGATACCTACATGATATTTCACTTTGCTATTCTTTGCAGCTTTTATAAGGGAATCAACGATCTCAAAGTCAGCAACGGCAGGATATTCAATAGGAGCATAATGAGTGGAAGCTCCATCAAGCCTGACAGAGCCAGTTGTAATGATTACGTTTCCTGGTCTTATCTCTTTTTGAATCGCTCCTGTAGTACCTACTCTGATAAATGTTTTGACACCCAGCATCGCAAGCTCTTCTATTGCAATGGATGTTGAAGGTCCTCCGATTCCTGTTGAGGTTACAAGAACAGATTTGTTGTTGACAGAACATCGCAGGGTTTTGAATTCTCTTTTCCATGCGAGTTCTTCAATATCACTGCCGAATTGTTCTCTTATCTTCTCTGCTATCTTTAAAACCCTGAAGGGATCGCCTGGCAATAAGGCAATCTTCGAGTTCCTTATTTGACTTTTTTGAAGATCGAGATGGTAAGCCTTTTTTGTCACATTAAACCCCGTTGGAATTGCACTTGGGACATTAGACCCCCTGTGTAAAAGGAGAAGATCTCTTCACTCATCATCCCCATAGCAAGCCAAAGAATATTCCTACGGGGTAAAAACTCAACCCTCTATTTTAATGACCTTTTTCTTAGGGATCTTTTTTACAAGGTCTTCAAGGGCTGAATTAAGGTCCTTTTCCTCTAAGGACTCTAACGTTACCATTACATAGTAATCTTTGTTGCCTACCACAGGATAGGAGCCTATTTTTACCCTTTTATGGCTTTTGACTATCTCATTCAAATGGGGTGCTATCTCAGGTTCATATTCTTTGATATAAACCTTCTTGAGGAGCAATGGCTGTTCATGAAAGAACTTCTCTATGACAAAAAACTTCTTCTCCAGATATTCGGGTATCCCGGGAAGGATGTATATATTTTTAAAGATTATGAGAGGAAATTTAATAGCATCATCTGTCATAAGTTTCGCACCTTCAGGAACTTCTGCCATTTTGAGCTGCTCTGATGTTAGATTCTTACCATATCTTTTATGAAGGAGTTGCTTTATGGACTTATGGAAAGTGAGTTCTACATTGAAAGCCTTTGCTATACCCTCAATCGTAACATCATCATGTGTTGGGCCTATTCCTCCAGAGGTAAAGACATAATCAAACCTTACAGAAAATTTCTTTACTTCGTTTGCTATCTCGTGAACGTCATCAGGGACGACAGAAATACGGCGAACATCGATGCCATGGAGCCTTAATTGTTTTACCATGAAGTGAGAATTGTGGTCTTGAATCTTCCCGGAAAGAATCTCATCACCGATGATTATTATTCCTGCTGTCTTTGTCATAAACTATTATTCATTATTATAAAGGAATTATAAAGGAATTCTTTATCATTCAGAAAGGACTACTTTGAAGTTTCTATTCTGACGTGGATAGAGTTGCCAAGTTTTTTAAGAGGTTCAGTACTGTCAATCAGTCTACCCACAGGATTTACCGGAGAAACTGCCCGTGGTTCATTTCCCCTACTTGCAGGGGTAGGACCAAAGAATATACAGAGAGCACTGCCAGTAGGCCATACAGCCAGTTCTCCCACTTCCATGACATCTCTTGCATCTTGAGAAAGGTCTACTTTAATGCCGCAATCTCCATAATACTCATCTCCCCATCTCGACATGGTAAGTTCAAGGGGAAGTAAGGACACCAACTTTTTCGCTGAAGGCGAGTCATTCAGTTCTGCTGGTAGTTCTAATTCTCCTATTTTTATTTTTATAAGTGTTGGCATAAATCCCTCCCTTTCATAAATATCCCTGAACCAAATTCAGGGTGACAAAAGAGTTATTTCTCTTTAACCAAGACATACTGTGCCATATCAGTATTTGATACTATTGCATAGCTTGTCTTTGATATAGCTATGATACCTACGCTCATTTCGCGAGGAAACATCCTGATCCCTTTTTTGCATGCCTTTTTGATATCCTCACCCTGGGATATCATATCATACACTGTTTTTGCAAACATCCTCTTTATAATCTCTTCACCAATTCCCGTGTTAGCCAGTGCACACGCAGAACCTGCGTAGAAGCCACAACCTATCATGGGAGAGTCCCCGACCCTTCCAAGCATCATGGGCGAAAAACCACCTGTAGAGTTTGCTACTGAGAGGACACCTTTTTTATCTATCGCAACAGCACCGATAGTGTCGCAGAATATCTCTTTATATGAAACATCAGGGAAATTCCATAGAGTTTCAATATCATGGCCTTTCCAGGAAGGGGCTTCTCTGCTTAATCTCCCCTCTTTTATTAATTGCTTTATAATTTGATATCTTTTCCGGGCACGCTGTGAGACATGATAAAAAGGCTCAAAACCTCGTTTCCTGGCGAAGGCTATCGCGCCTTCTCCTGCCAATGCAACATGGGGTGTTTCCGTAACAGCCCGGGCAACTAATATCGGGTTCTTCACATTTTTTATTGCTATGACTATTCCGATATTACCTTTTGAATCCATAACAGATGCATCCATCTCTATTGTTTTTCCATCAAGGCGCAAGACAGAGCCGCTCCCTGCATTAAACCTACCATCATCTTCAAGGATACGGGCAGCTTCAACGACTGCATCTAATGAGCTTTCCCCTGATTCGAGGAGTTTGAAAGCTGACTCGCAGGCTTCCTTGCACCCGTCTGAGAAATGAGAAGGCGAACCCGCCCCACCATGAGCGACTATACCGTAAGAGATCATCTTGATATTGCCTTACTAAGGACTCGCAAAACCGCAATCATATTTTTGATGTTCGACTTATTGGATTTTACTAATCTCCCCTCACCCCTCTTTAAAAAAGAGGGGAAGTTTTGAAGTCCCCCTCTAAAGGTCGGTACGACTCGCAACCGAGGGATGAAGTTGTTTTATCTGGAATTAGCTTCTAATCCTTTTTTCTCACACCGAACCCTTTGTGTTCAAGGTCTGAAAGGATTTCTTCTAAATGTTCCTTACTTCGTGTCTCAACGATGAAAACAACCTTTGTCTTACCTATCGGGAGATCTGCCACAAATCTGTTATGAACAACATCGAGAACATTACCCCTGTGGGAAGCGATAATACCTGTTACCGAATGAAGGCTTCCAGGTATATCATCAACAGTTACTTCAAAGACCCCTATCCTTTCACTCTTTAAGAGTCCTTTATGAATTATCCTGTCGATAAGGGTGAAATCTATATTGCCACCGCTTATAACAAGGACAATTCTTTTTCCAGTAAATTTTTCTCTGTTTTCCAATAATGCTGCAAGGGGAACTGCTCCTGCTCCTTCCACGACAAGTTTCTTTCTTTCCAGGAAAAGGAGTATTGCCATTGCAATAGAGTCCTCGCTCACAAAAATTACATCATCCACATAGTTATTCATAATCCCAAATGTCTTATCTCCGATCCTACCGATAGCTATCCCATCTGCAAGGGTGGGCAAAGGTGGTTTATCAGAGATCTTCTTCTCCCTGAATGAAACATAAGCAGATAAGGCAGATTCTGTCTGAACGCCGATTGTCTTTGTCTTCGGCGATAAGGTTTTTATTGCGGTTGAAATCCCGGATATGAGACCACCACCTCCTACAGGAACCAATATAATGTCCACGTCCTTTAAATCCTCTATTATTTCTATGCCAATTGTTCCCTGGCCTGCGATTACCTCTTCATCATCAAAGGCATGGATGAAAGTATAATCCTTCTGGGAAAGGGCATAATCCAGTGCTTCCTTGAAACTCTCTCCATGAAGCACAACCTCTGCGCCATAGCCTTTTGTTGCCTCTTCTTTTACGATAGGGGCTGTTACAGGCATTACTATCTTTGCGTGCATCCCGATCCTTCCTGCAGCGAATGCAACTGCCTGAGCATGGTTGCCCATGGAAGCAGCTATAACTTTACCTCTGAGATTCATCATCTTATTAAAGGCACCTCTGACTTTGAATGAGCCTGTCTTCTGGAGGTTTTCTGCCTTCAGGTAGACCTCAGCCCCTGTCATCTTGCTGAAGGAGTTGGAATAGATGAGAGGAGTTTTATGGATATGGTCTTTTATATTTTCGAGTGCCTTCTGGATGTCCTTTATGGTTAACATATCAGCATATTACTTGTTTTGTCCCTAATATTTGATGCAGTAAGGTGAGCCTTTCCTTTATTTTCCTTCTTTGACCTACCTGACCTCCCTCCCCTTTCATTCCCCTCCTTGGTAAACTCTTTTTTTCATTCCCCTCTTTAGCAAAGAGGGGCAAGGGGAGATTTTATAAATCATAAATATCTCCATATCCTATTCAATATTTCTCCACTATCCTCAAAGACTTCTCTATCAGAAAATCTGAGTACTGTTAAACCCATGCCTTCCAGGATTCTGTCTCTCTGCCTGTCTTTTACTTTCATTTCATCATTATAATGCTGTCCTCCATCAAGCTCTATTACAAGATTTGCCTTTGGACAATAAAAATCAACAATAAAATTTCCTATGGTCTTTCTGTCTATAAAAGTGAATATCGTTCAATTGCTTTGCTCTAATTTTTGACCACAACAGGTTTTCTGCATCCGTCATTTCTTGTCTCAGTTGTCTGGAAAATTGTTTTAAATCTTTATTGTAGTGAAGCATTTCTTTATAAAATCCCCCTTCTTCCCCCTTTGCCAAAGGGGGATTCTCCATGCATTTCCCTGAAGAACCTAGAAAATACTTGGAATATCAGCTTTAGCAACTACGTGTAAATAAACTTTTTCGTCTTTATTGATGGTATTGAATAAACTTTCTGCAATCTCTTTTATTTTATTCACCTTATCAGTGACCAACACGAGTCGGAATCTATTGAATTTCAAATTATCCCTTTCCGTTTTACCGGTGCTAACAAGGAAGGGTAGGACATTTTTTATAGGGCCTGAGTTGTTAACCTCTACGACATATATGAGAAGCCTGTTACCTATATTGATTTTGTTTTGTAATAAAATATCGTTATTCAATTTAATATTATCCTGGCAATCGATGTATTCGAATACTTCTTCAGGGCAGGCACAGC
>Ga0209314_10000543_pt1 | contig 16767 bp, 12 predicted proteins | sample I19B2metaG_FD_184146 | JGI IMG/M metagenome (GOLD analysis project Ga0209314, IMG submission 184146) | Lake sediment bacterial and archeal communities from Gulf of Boni, Indonesia to study Microbial Dark Matter (Phase II) - ​I19B2 metaG... | ecosystem: Environmental > Aquatic > Freshwater >...
TTTCCGTAAATTCTTACTGCCTTGGTCTTCATTTATTTCGAAATTTCTTTAGCCTTTAAACATCCCCCTCTCCCCCTTCAAAGGGGGAATCTTCATATCATCTGTCTGTCGCCTGTCGCCTGTCGCCTGTCGCCTGAAGCCTATCCTAACATCACCTGACCGCCGGTAACCGGTATTGCCTGCCCGGTTTCATATTCCTGGTCAATTAAATAATATATTGCCTTCATTACATCTTCAAGTCTGCACCCTCTTTTCATTGGCACCTGGTCTTCATAAAACTTCCTGACATCATCAATGTTCCGTGCTCCGGGTACCTTCCCTGTTTTAAGGTACTGAACAAACAGTCCGTTATGCGGATCGGACCAGAGCGGTCCTTCATAAAAATTTCCGGGGCAAATGGAGTTGACCTTAATCCTGTTAGGTGCAAGTTCCATTGCGAAGGATTGGGTAAGGCCAATTCCTCCGAATTTCGCTCCGGCATATGCAAAATTGCGATTACTTCCCCTGAGACCCGATTTTGAATTGATCTGTATTATATCAGTAAAATATTCATTTTTCTCCTGGTTCTGTATCTTCATGATCTCTGAAGCATACTTTGCACAATGAAAATAACCGTTGTAATTCACTGAGGTTGTTTTTGAAAATGTATCAGGTTCCATTTCATCAAGACCACCTGCTCTCAGGATACCTGCATTGCTGATCATAAGGTCAAGACCTCCGAATTCCCTCACAGTGGATATTATCATCTCCTTAACGGATACCGGATCGGAGACATCCGTATGGATAAAGATTGCTTTCCCTGAGGATTTCTGAGAAGCCAGTTTTGATACAAATGCCATTCCTGTCTCTTCATTGAGATCAGCAATAACAACATTCATATTCTTAAGATATAAAGCCTCGGCTATTCCGGCTCCGAATCCCTGGGCTCCTCCGGTCACAATAGCTATTTTATTGTTGAGACTGTTACCTGTACCTGCAGCCTGTGATATTTTCCTCCTGTAGTTTTCCACCTCCCATTTGTCAATGAATGAAACCTGTTCAGGAGTGAGGAATTTTGTACCACCGCACTTCGATGCATAGTAACATATCTTTATAAGATCCTCATATACATCGAGTGCCGCTTCTGCAGAAGCAGCGCTTTCTGCAATTGCAAATATTCCAAGGTCTTTGATAACCACTATTTTAGGAGTAAAACCATATTCCTCCAAAAACCGAGGAAGCTGATACCTTACCGATTCAATTATTTTTTCAGCGGTTCCCGAATGTTCTATGAACATGTACCTTGTCTTGCAGTAGACAATTATGTCAGGTGTAAGAGGATGCGATATCTTATGAAATTCCTGCTGGTTTTTATAAAACCCGGCTATAAGCGAATTATTGCGGTGCCTTATAATGCCTGGTTTATCGCCTGACAGGAGCATTCTTAATGCAGGAAGCGCTTTGTGAAGAACGGTATTGTAATTGATAATTTCCGGTTCTGGCAATGGAGTTATTTCTTCACTTATACCGGATATCAGTTCATTATAAATCTCTTTTATCTCATCAGTAGAATCAGCGCTTACAAACGAGCCATGGTTTTCAAGAAAAATAACTTTAGGGTCGTGTGAAAATTTTTCTCTGTACCTGATTATCTCGTCCTCAAGCTTTTTGAAGAGGATATAACCCGGATCGGTATAAGGAATGAAAAGAACAGTATCGCCAAAAAGCTTATTTGTAAGTATTTTAGCGTTCCTGCTGCATAGCAGTCCGTTAATATGGGTCGGGTGTAAGTGAACAACAAATTTGTACCTGATAAGCTCGTGGAGGGAAGTCTCAACTGAAGGTCTTTTGTTTTTCAGGGGATCGGAGAGGCTTCTGAAAAGGTCGCTTTTAACCTGTTCTTCTCTGGCAACGGGGTCATCAGAATATTTGTTGGATGAAATCAGATGGAGCTTTTCCCTGTCGAGAGCAACCAGTCCTTCTTCGGTGAGTTCAGCAAGAGGATAACCACTGGCTTTTATCCAGATTGTAGTATCATCTTTGAATGATGTGTTACCGCCCCCGGCTATGACATATTCCTTTTTGCTGCCATAAAACCTGGAAATTTCAATGAGGTCTTTGATCTCCGGCTTCATAATTACCGCTTTTTTAGATAGTATTCAATGACTAACTGACCGAGTTTTGCAAGTTCATTCTTCTGATCTGCACTGTGATTACCATCAGGCATTACATATCCCTGTCTGCCTTCAAATCTCAGATACTGATGAGCAGCTATTACACAGGCCCCTTCCCATCCGATTTTTTTCAGATCTTCATCAAGAGGAGCTCCGCCTCTTGTTGTTATTGAAAGAGGTATCATTTCAGGAGTGTTGTGTTCGGTTCCGAACGTTATAATAAATCCCTTTTCACTGAAAAATTCAACAAATTTTTTTAGAAGTGCTGCGTCATTTCTTCCCGGTATCAGCTCAATACATTCAATCTTGAGTTTTTTCAGTGATTCGTATAGCTTTTGAGGATCGGCTTCGAACTCAGTATAATTACCTGCAGGATCATCAAGCAGTACCGGATAACAAGGTATTCCTCCTGCCTTAAGTATTATCCTGATGATCTTTTGAAGCTCAAGGAATGACCGTTCGTCCTCCTCGACAAAAGCTGCACCTCCGCTTTTCAGCAGGTTTGACCTGATCTCATTTTCAAAAGCAGCAGGATTACCAGGTCCGGTTTTGGTTTTTTTCCCTCCGTACAATGACTCTATGAACTCTGTCTGTTTCTCTTCAATTGTGAAATTTTTAACAGCAAGCATCCTGAGAGCTTTAGCCAGATGTCTTTCACGGACAAGATCGTGTGCATATTCCTTTTTAATTACTTCATAGGATAGTCTTAATGCAGGATTTTGTTTTTCAATCAGTTCATTAAGCTTGTTTATCATTGCCTTAATCTGCTGCTGGCCCTCTCGTATCACACTTTTTAACTGCCGCTTCAGCATGAAGCCTGTATGGAAAGGATAATCAAGTCCTTTGCCACTGAAATAGATTCTTCCGGGATTGTTTGGATCATTAATTCTTATCCCGTTTTTCTGTTCTTCTTTCAGCAGCCCTATAAATTCGATATTGAACAGAGGGAATATTCTGTTATTTACACATCCTTTATGAAAAGAATCATAGCCATCGGTTACATAAAAATCATTGATTCCCAGTACAGAGATATTTTCATTTTTTGCCATGCTGAAAATATTTTCCATATCTGAAAAAGCACTGAATGAATAGGGTGTATGTATATGTCCGTTCACCTCACGAAAAGCGGGTGGTGAGAAGCCCTTCATCTCTTTAACCATGGTATCAAGGGTCGGTAAGTCAGACAGAAAATGCTTCATAACTGATTTATGGCTTTGTTTCTATTTTGAGTTCAGCAATCAGATTGTTAATGTTTTTTATTTCGTCATCATGCAGTTTGAAATCAACTGCTTTTACATTGTCGAGAACCTGTTGTGGATTCCTGGCGCCTGCCAGAACACAGGTTATTCCGGGCTGTTCTTTTGTCCAGTTGAGAACCAGCTGGGAAAGAGTTACTTCCCTGTCATCAGCAATTACTTTCAGTTTTCCGGTAAATTCAAGTATCCTTGACAGATTAGGTTCTTTATAATGAGGAGTGTTTGGTCGGCTGTCTCCATCACCGAAGCTGTGATCCTTTTTAAATTTGCCTGTGAGTAATCCTCTTTGCAGGGGGCTATAGGCAAGTATCCCGATATTATTTTCAATGCAGAACGGGACAATCTCCTTCTCAATACCCCTGTTAACCATGCTGTATGGGATTTGGTTTGAAGCTATCTGGAGTGTTTTTATGGCTTCTGACATTTGGTCAACGGAGTAATTTGATACAGCTCCGGCCCTGATTTTGCCTTTGGTAATCAGCATTTCCAAAGCCTCCATTGTTTCTGAAATGGGAGTAGTGGCATCAGGCCAGTGAATCTGGTAGAGATCGATATAGTCAGTGCCAAGTCTTTTAAGGCTTTTATCGCAATCAGCAAATACTCTCTCTTTTGAAGAGTATGCGTAGATATCAATATCTTTTCCCGAGTTATCATTTGATGAAAAAAAGAATTTACCTTTTTTTTCATCCCACACCATTCCGAATTTCGTGAGAATCTGTGTTTTATCTCTTTTCCCCTTAACAGCTTTGGCAACAAGCTCTTCGCTTAATCCGAATCCATAAACAGCTGCAGTATCTATGGAGGTCATTCCGTGATCGATTGCGGTCTCAATAGCTTTAATTGCATCGTTTGCATCAGCACCACCCCACAACCATCCACCGATTGCCCAGGCTCCGAATGCTATTTCTGATACTTTCAGATCCGATTTTCCTAAAGTTCTGTATTCCATGGTATACTATTTAGATTAAAACAATTTATATCTGAACAAAACTTCATTACTCTAAAATTTTTACCCCCTTTCTTATTTCCCCCAAGGGGGAAAAGTCTCCTTCCCCCCTGGGGGAAGGTAGGGAAGGGGGTTAATTATGTGATAGTTATATACTTCATCAACTACCCGCCTTTACCATTCCAGCACTTCATCAGGTACTTCAAGCAATGACCTGTAAATCCAGTCAGCCTCATGCAAAGCTTCAGCCCCAAATGAAGTTGTAACTGCCAGACACCTGCAGCCTGCCGTTTTGCCTGATCTGATCCCGCTCACGGCGTCTTCGACGACAAGGCATTCCTCAGGCTTCAGTCCAAGTCTTTCTGCAGCCTTAATGTAAATATCAGGAAATGGTTTCTTGTTTACAACATCTTCCCCTGTAATTATTGTATTGAATGTTTCCGGCGGCAAACCAATCTCAGAAAGATTAATCTCCATCTTTACCCTATCAGCACTTGTTGCAAGGGCCAGTTTGAGACCTTTCTTCCTGCATCTTGTGATGAATTCACCGGCTCCGGGTAGAGGAAAAAGATTTTTTCTGGCAATCTCGCCGAATATCTCGTATGTCCGGGCTTTAACCCTGGGAATATCAACTGAGATGCCGTATTTTTCTGCAACACCTCCCAGGTACCTGTTTTCACCGGTTCCGACAAAGGGATGAAAATCCTCTTCTTTTACACTGACTCCATTCTCGGCAAACATCATTATTGCGGCCCTGGCTATAAATCGCTCTGAATCGACCAGGACGCCATCCATATCGAAAAGGACTCCTTTTATCATCTGAAAAGTCTTTCTATTTCAAAAGTTCTGGCTTTTGTCAGGGGGCTCTTCTTTTTCATAAGGTTAACAATAAGTGTCATCCTTGCAGCATTTTCAAGGACTTCTGTTTTGTCAAATGCCTGTAGGAGATTGGCACCGGCTGTCAGGATTCCGTGATTTTCAAGAAGAAGTATATCAGATTTTTCGATGTAATCAGCAGCAGCATTAGCCAGATCTGCAGTTCCCATGAGGGCATACGGGACAAAAACGGGAGTGCCCAGGATTGCACATGCTTCTGCTGTTAGATTTGTTTCAATTTCAGCCTTCATCGCAGTGAAGGATGAAGCACATACAGGATGGGCATGAACAATTGCTTTTATTTCAGGCTTGCGTTTGTATATTGCCAGATGCATGCCTGACTCTATTGATGGTTTAAGATCAGGTGTGAGGTTTTCACCTAAAATATTAAGTATCCCAACCTCTTTCCATTTCATCTTTCCCTTATCTGTGGCCGATGGTGTAATGGCAATAAGGTCGTCTGTAATACGCAGGCTTATGTTACCTCCTGAGGTTGAGGTAAGTCCCTGGAGATATAAACGCCTCATGAACCTGGCAACCTCTTTCCTCTCTGTTTTGAACTTTTTGCTGTATTCCATATCTACTGAACCAGATCGATTACTCCGTTAAGAACATATTTTGGTCTGAAGGGGAAGTTATTAATATCATTCCGTGATGTTATTCCGCTCAACACCAATAAGGTATCAATCTCTGATTCAAGTCCGCTCAGAATATCGGTATCCATCCTGTCTCCAATAACCACAGCATCCTCTCTTTTAACACCCAGTCTCTTGAGAGCACTTCGCATCATTAGCGGATTGGGCTTGCCAACGAAATATGCTTTTTTACCTGTTGCAATTTCAATAGGTGCAATCAGTGCCTTTGTTGATGGAACAATTCCATTCTCAACGGGGCCGCTTATATCGGAGTTTGTTCCGATAAGCTTGGCACCCTTCAGCACAAGGTTAATTGCAAGTTCTATCTTTTCAAAATTGTAGCTTCTGGGATCACCTACAACAACATAGTCGGGATTAACATTATTCACTGTATATCCAACACTGTACAGGGCATGTATGAGTCCTGCATCCCCAATAATATAAGCACTTCCTGAGGGATTCTGACTTGCCAGAAAACTGGCAGTTGCAAGCGCACTTGTATAAAAATGTTCTTCACCAACATTGATTCCCAGTCGCTTAAGCTTTTCGTGAAGTTCTTTCGGAGTACGCTCCGGGGAATTGGTAAGAAATAAAAATTTTTTTCCTGTTGATTCCAGCCAGCTGAGGAAGTCTGTCACACCAGGCAGCAGTTTGTTGCCATGGTATATAACACCATCCATATCAATGATGAATCCCGTCTTCGATTTTATGTTCTGGATATCCTGTTCCATAATAAGGTTAAATGAGGTGCAAAGATATCAAAAAGATCACTTAAAATATTTGTAAATACTAGAAACGGACCATTTGTCCCAATCATTATTCACCCCTAAATCCCCCAGAGGGGACTTGCCTCCCCACTTAAGCCCCCCTTGGGGGGTTGGGGGGTGGAAACAATATAATTTACACTCCCTCTCTGTTTAGTTTAATTGACTTCTCTGTAGACCAGTCTGTTAATGGCCTGTGTCCCTTAAGCGGAATTACCTTTTCATTTATTGCATCGAGTATCCAGTCAGGCTGGGGGAAGAAATATTCTTCCATCTCATATGCTGGAGTAATCCAGTTTCTGGACCCGACTACTACAGGAGGAGCATCAAGATGATCGAATGCCAGCTCGGTAATGGTCTGTGCCATCTCTTTTAGGAATGATCCTCTTGCTGATGCGTCGCTTGCAAGTAAAATTTTCCCGGTCTTTTTAACCGATTCTATAACAGGTTCATAATTGAAAGGTACAAGTGAACGTGCATCAATAACTTCTGTACTTAATCCATATTTCTCCTGAAGTGTTTCTGCAACTTTTATAACCGGGTAGAGTGTTGCCCCGATTGTGAGTATTGTTATATCTGTTCCTTTCCTTTTTATATCAGGTTCGCCCAGAGGTATTTCATAATAGCCTTCCGGAACCCCGCCTTCATGGAACATCTCACCTGTATCGTATAATCTCTGACTTTCGAAGAATACTACAGGATCAGTTCCCTGGAGCGCAGTATTCATAAGTCCTTTAGCATCGTAGGGCGTTGCAGGGAAGACAACTTTCAATCCGGGTATATGAGCAGTAAGGGCTGTCCAGTCCTGTGAATGCTGAGCTCCGTATTTACTTCCAACAGATACTCTCAGAACCACCGGCATCTTAATTATATTTCCGCTCATGGCCTGCCATTTTGGAAGCTGGTTGAAGACTTCATCACCAGAGCGACCGAGAAAGTCGCAGTACATAATCTCAGCTATTACCCGTCCCCCGCACATGCCATACCCGATTGCGGTTCCTACAATCGCACCTTCTGATATGGGTGAATTGAAAAGCCTGTGATAGGGCAGGGCTTCGGTTAGTCCGCGGTATACAGCAAAAGCACCTCCCCAGTCGCGGTTCTCCTCACCCCATGCAGCCAGTGTGGGATCTTTGTAAAACCTGTCTATTATTGCCTCGAAAATAGCATCGCGGAACTGGAATAATTTTGCCTTTGAAACAGGTTTCCCGTCTTTGTCCCTGTAGAATCTCTCTTTTGTTTTTATCGATTTCACCCTTGGATTTTCTTCAATAGGCATAAGTACTTCCGGAGTTCTGTCCTCCATTTTATCCGCAGGAGTGTTTGAGAACATCATTCTTCCAATACAATCGGGATCCCTTACAAGATCGAGCCTGGGTGATAAATTATCATCTATGCTGAGTTTAAGTATTTGACTGAGAAGCTCTTTTGTTTCACTTGTGATTTCTTCAAGCATCTCTTTTTTTGCAATTCCAGCTGCAATAAGAGAGTTACCATATGAGAGAATGGAATCTTCCTGTTGCCATGCCTCAATCTCTTCCTTCGACCTGTATGAAGATGCATCTGACGGAGAATGACCGCTGATCCTGTAGGTCAGTGTATCGAGCAATACGGGTCCCTGTTTCTCACCCAGAAGCTTCTTCTTTCTCCTGAAAGCATCAATTACAGCCAGCGGATTATAACCATCAACACGTTCGGAATGCATCGATTCGGGATTTACACCTGCCCCGACTCTGGCAAGTATGTCATAACCCATGGTTTCCCCCATGGTCTGGCCACCCATACCGTACAGGTTATTCATGAAGTTGAATATCAGTGGAAGACCCCCTTTGTATTCACCACTCCAGAGAGTTTTAAACTGGTCCATTGTGGCAAAACATATTCCTTCCCAAACCGGTCCGCAACCCATGGAGGCATCTCCGATGTTGCAAACAACAATGCCTGGTTTCCGGTTTATCTTTTTATAAAGAGCTGCTCCTACGGAAATATCTCCGGAGCCTCCGACTATGGCATTATTGGGGTAAATTCCGAATGGAGTAAAAAATGCATGCATCGAGCCTCCAAGGCCTTTATTAAATCCATTCTCGCGGGCAAATATCTCCGCAAGTGCTCCGTACAGAAGGAAGTTTTTTGCCAGCTCCTTTGTTGTTCCGCTAAAACCCTTTTCAACAACCTTAAGGGCCGAACCTCCGAAATAATTCTTCATGATATTATAGAGAGCATCTTCATCAAGGCGGTGTATTGCCGACAAACCCTTGGCAAGTATCTCCCCATGACTGCGGTGCGAACCAAAAATGTAATCGTCAATCCCGAGGTTATATGCCATCCCCACAGCTGAGGCTTCCTGTCCGATTGAAAGATGGGCAGGACCTGGGTGATTGTACGGGATCCCGTTATATTCGTTAGTTGTTTTTATCAGGTTCAGCATTGTCTCAAACTCCCTGATCACTACCATGTCATGATAGATTCTGATGAAATCCTCTTTTCCGAAGTTTTTCTTTTCTTCTTCTATGGTCTTGTTATACTGGTTAACAGGTATTTTCCCAAATTCAATGAATTTTGGTTTTCTGACAACCTTCGGGTTGATGTTCTGGCTCTTTGGCATATCTTTTTAATTGTCTTTTTGTCTTGCGGTCTTGCGGTCCTGCGGTTATGAATATTTTATTTTATCTGATGTTCTCCCATTCTCCCTCTCTCCCAGTCTTCCACTCTCAATACGAAAAGTGTTCTATCTGTTCTTTTATCTCTTTCAGGAATAATGTCGCTGGTCCGCCATCAATGGCACGGTGGTCGTAGGTAAGTGACAGCCCAATGTAAGGTATGAATCCAAAGACCCCGTTTCCAAGGCTGGCCGGACGGTTTATTATTGTACAGACTCCCAGGATTGCAACCTGCGGGAGATTAATTACAGGAGTAAATATTTCAACACCATAATTACCAAGGTTTGAGACTGTAAATGATGCAGATGTGCTTTGTATCAGTTCCGGACTGATACTTCCCTTCTTGCAGGCATCAGCAACAGATTTTAATTCCCGTGACAGAGTGACGAGATCCATGTCAGTTGCATTTTTTACTGCAGGGACCATTAGTCCGCGTGGTGTATCGACAGCAATTCCCAGGTGGACATTGCTGAATGTCTTGATACGATCATCAAGAAAATGGCTGTTCGCCTCCGGAAATTTTTCCAGGGCTCTGATTACGCACCAGCAGATCATATCATTGAGTGTGATATCCTGCTGTTTCCTGTCGGTTGTCAGGAGATTCTTGATTTTCTGACGGGCTTCAAGCAGCCTTCTTACATCGGCACTCATATGATGGGTCAGCTGGGCAGAATTCTGAAGGGAGGCATGCATTGCCCTGGCTATAAGTTTCCTTACATTGCTTAAAGGCTGCTCTGAAAACTCAGCTCCTGTCTTACTGACAGGTTTACCGATGGCAGCAGCCCCTGAAAGTACCTTCTCTATATCAGAGGCAAGTACCCTGCCATGCGGACCTGATCCTTTAATCTGGCTGTAGCTGATGCCTTTTTCATGTGCTATCTTTTTAGCTCTCGGTGATATCCGCACCTTTCTTCCTGATCCTGAATCTATTGATGGTTCCGATACAATATCTGTAACCTTTTTTACCTCTGCATCCTTTACAGCCTCTACAGCCTCTACATCCTTTACAGCCTTTACAGCCTCTATAGCCTCTCCAGCCTTACCAAACGATGAGATATCCTCGCCTTTTATTCCTATTACCGCTACGTTTACCAGTACCGGAACCTCAGCTCCCTCCTCATAAAATCTGTCAAGAAGAATTCCGTCAGCCGGTGATTCAAGGTCAAAGGCGGCTTTATCGGTTTCGTATGAAAATAGTATTTCACCTGCCGAAATAGTATCTCCCATGTTTTTAAACCATTTTGTAATTATGCAGGTTTCAACCGATTGTCCCTGTCTGGGCATTATTACTGCAGTTGCCATGGAAACTTGTTATTATAAGTAAGTTAAATAATTTCAACAGATTACAGATATATCTAATAATCAATCACTACAAAAATAATTTATTTAACTTGTATTTACAAGTAAAAAGAATTATATTTACAAAAAAATATGGTTTGATGGTAATTCCCAGGACAATACCACAGTACAGAAAGCTTTACGAAGTATTACGTAAGCATATACTGGAGGGGATTTACAGGGAAGGTGATCTGCTGCCCTCCGAAAACGAACTGTGCCAGCTGTATGGAATGACCCGTCCAACAGTCAGGCAGGCTCTCAGCACCCTTGCAAATGATGGTTTCATCAGAAAACACCAGGGTAAGGGTAGTATAGTAAATAATCTGCCAAGGGATATCGGGATCCTTTCAGTCTCAGGTACCACATCCGCAGTAGGTGACCGTAACCTCAAAACATTAATCATAAGAAAACCTGTTCTTATTCCCTGGCCTGAGAGATTTATGTTTCCTTTATCCGAACTGGAGAATGAATCGGGTTGCATTTATATGGAACGATTAAGGCTTCTTGATGATGTTCCAATATTTTATGATATCAGCTACATCGGCAACATAAACCTGCCCAGAATAACTGCCCGTCAGTTTGAGAACAGGTCTTTATTTCAGATACTGAGGGATCATTACCGTGTTGAAATAAAGGGAGGAGAGCAGAGGTTAAAGGCAATTCCTGCATCATCAGATATCAGCAGATTTCTGAAACTGAAGAAAAACCAGCCTGTCCTTCATCTTGAAAGAAAGATGGAAACAAACATTCCCGGACTCTTTGTGTATTCTTCAATTTTCTGCAATACAGAGAAATACTCAATATTCGGAAGATTCTAAAAAATAATTATTTTTATGGTTCCTGATTTTGGAATGAATATTAATAATTAAATAAACCCTTACTGATTATGAAAGAACATAAAAAACAATGGTCACGCCGCCAGTTTATTAACCTTACAATTGGCAGTGCAGCAGGTCTTGCAGTCATTCCGCATCTGACATCCTGCAAAACAGCTCCTGTGGATACTGATTTAAAACTGGGATTTATCGGGCTTGGCAGACAGGCGATGTTCCTGCTGAATGGATTTATGCAGGTTCCGGGTGTTAAGGCAGTTGCCGGATGTGATGTCTATGGCATCAAGCGTAAGCGCTTTGAAAAAAGAGTTACCGAGTTCTATGCAAAAGCAGGGAAAGAGGTAAAGGTTGAAACTTTTGAGAAATATCAGGATCTGCTTGCAAGGACCGATATTAATGCTGTGGTTATTGCAGTGCCTGATCATTCACATGCAATTATTGCTATTGCTGCCTGTAAGGCTGGTAAAGATGTCTACCTCGAGAAACCTATGACTTTCACGATTTTTGAAGGTCAGCAGCTTAAAAAAGTTGTGCGTGAAAACAACAGGATTCTGGGCATAGGCAGTCAGCAGCGTTCAAGCCCTGAATTCCAGCATGCAGTTAAACTTGTTCAGGAAGGAGCGATAGGTAAAATAACAAAGGTAAATGCTTATGTTGGTGCACCTCCGAAACCTTATGATCTTCCCGAAGAACCACTGCCTGCAGATCTTAACTGGGATCTTTGGCTTGGCTCACTTCCCATGCCGATACATTTCAATAATGAGCTGAATCCTCCGATTTCCCTCGATCCTCCTGTTGATGAAAAGATATGGGGAGGCTGGAGATGGTACAAGGAGATGGGCGGTGGTTTTACAACCGACTGGGGAGCTCATATGTTCGACATTGCACAGTGGGGACTTGGTATGGATAAAAGTGGTCCGGTTGAGATATCACCTGTTGGGGACGGGACAGAATTTATTTCCTGGAAATATGCAAATGGTGTTGTTATGGCATCCGAACCTTTTGATGAGAAACTTACAAAAGGTGTCAAATTTATCGGAGAAACCGGATGGATAGAGGTATCGAGAGGATATTTCAATGCATCTGATCCCAAATTCAATCCACCTGCATCTGCAACTGCAAATGACGGTCCCTATGAAACAAGAATACCTCACCAGGTAAACTTCATTGAGGCTGTAAAATCACGTAAGGATCCTGTTGTTCCGGTTGAGATCGGACACAGCAGTTGTACTGTTTGTACCCTTGGTAATATTGCCTGCGAGCTTAAGAGAACAATCAAATGGAATCCCGAAACTGAAACCTTTGTGGATGATGCTGACGGAGCTGCAACAAAACTTCTGCATTACCAGTACAGGGCAGGTTATAATCTGATGTAAAATTTATTGATTTTAAGTATTATAAAGAGGGTATCTCAAAAGACCCATTTTACCCCCAAACCCCCCAAGGGGGGCTTTCAAATCCACTGATTTTCAATAAGTCCCCCCTGGGGGATTTAGGGGTGGATATAGAAAAAGGGGCTTATGAGACTCCCTCTTTCCTTTTTAACTGACTTCCACTGAGTTTTCACGAAATTGAACTGTTTTAAATTTTTGTACATTTGACACTCTCAGTGTTTTTTTACAGTGAAACTCTGTATTACTCCGTGTAACTCAGTGGTAAATATTATTTTATGAATAGACAATTCTCCTTTTTCAGTTTTATTTCTGGCAGAGTCCTATGTCTGATTATTTCATCTTTTATAATCATCTCCTGCTCGGACCGAAAAACCAAGCTCTTAACAATTTCAGCACCTGCTGAAAACCAGTATACCTCAATCAACAAAGAAGGTGTAACGGTAATTCCGAACGGTCGCCTTCTTACACCTGCAGGGAAAAGCATCACAGTTGCACCACACCCTTTTGGTCTGGCATTGAGCAATAACGGAGAAACAGCTGTAACTGCCAATTCGGGAACAAATCCTTTGTCTGTTACAATAATCAGAAATATTCTGAAATCACCCGAAATAATACAGGTGCCGCCGGGTGTTAATACCGATAAGGGAGTTCTTGAATCGGTATTCATGGGACTTGCCATATCCCCTGAAAACGATAAGGTTTTTGTTTCAGGAGGACAAACCAACAGGATATATGTTTTTGACCTTAAGACAGGGGAGAAGAAAGATTCTGTTGATTGTTCCGTTTCAGAAGACAGCGTTGTTTGTAAGAATGGATATATCGGCGACATGACTATCAACTCCGACGGCAGCCTTTTGTATGCAGTCGATCAGATAAATTTCAGACTGCTTATTGTCGATACAAAAAAACTCATAGTGGTCAGATCTGTACCGGTTGGAAGGTATCCTTTCGGAGTAGTTCTGACACCCGATGAGAAAAAAGTCTATGTTGCAAATGTGGGTATGTTCCAGTACAGCAAAATCGGCAATATTGAAGATAAGAATGATGTCAACGGAGCTCTGGATTTTCCAGCATTTGCATACGGATCGGAAGAAATGATAAATGGAATCAGCACAGATTCACTTGTTGTTCCTGGTCTTGGTGATCCTAACAGTGAACTCTCTTTCTCCGTATGGGCAGTATCTGTTGCAGATCCTGATAACCCTGAGGTAGTTGCAAAGATTAAAACCGGAAATCTTGTGGGGCAAATGATTGAGGGTATACCTGCGGTAGGAGGATCAAGTCCAAACTCACTCGCCTCAACTGACAAATATGTTTTTGTCAGCAATGGCAATAATGATAACATAACCGTAATTGATATTGAAAACGATACAATAGTTAAGGAGATATTCATCAAACCGCACGAAGCAGTAAAACATTTCAGGGGAGTGATCCCGTTTGGCCTGGCGGTTGATCCTGATTTTAACAGACTTTATGTTGCTGAATCAGGTATAAACGCTGTTGGTGTAATTGATATTCAATCGCTTGAGGTAGAGGGTCATATTCCTGTGGGTTGGTTTCCCTCAAAACTGAAAGTGACACCTGACGGGAAATATATTATTGTTACAAATGCAAAAGGTTATGGAAGCGGTCCTAATGGTGGCATTGATATACCTGTCGGACCCGAGGGTACCTATATTGGTAATCTGATGAAAGGTACCGTTTCTGTAATTAGTGTTCCGGATAAGAGCAAGCTGAAAAAAATGACCCTCAGTGTTATAAGGAATAACTTCAAAATTGAGGATGCTCAGATGTCAGCATACAGCAGAAAAGATAATCCGATACCATTATTCGGAGGACAAAAGGATTCACCTATAAAGCATATCGTATTTATTGCCAAGGAGAACAGAACCTATGATGAGGTTTTCGGACAGGTTGAGAAGGGGAATGGGGATTCATCGCTTGCCAGGTACGGATACAGGGCCTCATTTTCCAATAAAAGAGGCACTAATGAGATTCAGAATGCAACAATAATGGCAAACCATCTCAAGCTTGCATCAGAATATGCTATTTCAGATAATTTTTATGTTGATTCCGATGTATCAGCCGATGGCCACAGATGGCTTGTAAATACTTATCCCAATGAATGGGTTGAGACAGCAACTGCTGCCAGCTACGGAGGAAACCGGAGTTATGATCCGGCTTCAAAAGCCCCCGGAACTCTCTCAATGACAGGATCTGCAGGAGCCATTTATCCTGAGGACTACAACGAGGCAGGATCAATGTGGGAACATCTTGAGAGAAATGATGTTGATTTTTTCAATTTTGGTTTCAGTGTTATGTTTGAGCCCGGATTTTATGACGATTCATACAAGTATACCGGAATTAAGCATTTTGCAAATTTCCCGCTACCTGCTGCCCTTTTCGAAAATACCTCAAAACAGTATCCGACTTACAATATGTCAATTACTGATCAGTTCAGGGTAAGTCAGTTCATAAAAGAATACAATGAGCGGTGGGGAGATGGTAAGGTGCCTTTACCATCGGTGTTAACAGTAATAATTCCTAATGACCATGGGGCAGAGGAGAGGCCTGGCTATGGATATCCGTTCAGGGAGAGTTATATGGTTGATAACGATTTTGCTGTAGGACGGATAGTTGAATTTCTTTCACGTACACCGTACTGGAAAAACATGGCAATAATTATAACTGAGGATGACGCGCAGAACGGAGTTGATCATATTGATGCTCACCGGAGTATACTAATGGTAGTTTCCCCTTATGCCAGGAAGAATTATGTCAGCAGTGTGCATTATAGTTTCGGGTCGATATTCAAGACATTCTGGAATATACTCGGATTGCCTTATCTGAATCAGTATGATGCGGGAGCTACTGATCTTTCGGATATGTTTACCGGGGAACCTGATTATAAGCCATATACTGCCATCCCTCCTGATTTCAGAATTTTTGATGCTGAAAAAGCTCTTGATCCGCTCGATGAGGATTTTGACTGGAGTACTCTTCAGGAGTCACCTATACTTGATAATCCTGAAGATATGGTTGTGGATCAGAAGGAGAAGCCTGAATACAGGATGGAAGATCAGAAGAAACGCAAATAAAAAGAAAGGGGCCGTCTCAATTATGATATGAGACGGCCCCAAACCTATTGATTGGAGTAAGATTATTCTACTTTCCTGACCTTTATAGCTACCGGTCCTTTTTCTCTCTGTTCAATTTCAAATTCAACAGTCTGACCTGCCTCAAGTTCGGTATTCGGAACCTCTAAACCTGAACGGTGGATAAAGATATCCTTTGCATCTTCTGTCTGAAGGAATCCGTAACCCTTGACCCTGTCATACCATTTAACAGTACCTTTCATAGTTTTAGAATTTTTATTTCCTACCTGTAGTTATCTCTTCTTTCACCACCGCCTCTGCGATCGTTATTTCCACCTCTGAAATTGCTTTTTCTGTCAGCTCTTTCAATTGACTCGTTAACGATGATGTTCCTACCGCTAACTTCAGCTCCATTTAACTCTTCAATAGCTTTTTTTGCTTCAGCATCATTCGGCATCTCAACGAAACCAAATCCTTTACTTTTACCGGAATATTTGTCGATAATGATTTTGGCAGATGCTACCTCACCATACTCTTCAAATACTTCCCTTAATTCTTCTTCCTTCATTTTAAAATGAAGACTTCCTACATAAATGTTCATAATTCAAAAAAATTAAAGTATTTATAAAACAGCTCAAAGGTCATATTTTTTTTTGAGAACTCAAAACTTAATGCTCATAATTAATTGTACCTAAATTACTTTTTGATTTCTGCATATGTCAGAAAGTATCAAAAACCAGTCTTAAAATCCGGTACTTTACGACTTAAACAAAGAGTATTCAGAATTGTTCGCCTGCATTTCTTATAACCCTATTGG
>Ga0209314_10000544_pt1 | contig 16742 bp, 14 predicted proteins | sample I19B2metaG_FD_184146 | JGI IMG/M metagenome (GOLD analysis project Ga0209314, IMG submission 184146) | Lake sediment bacterial and archeal communities from Gulf of Boni, Indonesia to study Microbial Dark Matter (Phase II) - ​I19B2 metaG... | ecosystem: Environmental > Aquatic > Freshwater >...
GATTAAGCTTTAATTGTGTTTAATCGGGGTTCAATTTTAGGGTTTGGGTTGGGACTGGAGTCTGAGCTTCGGATTAATTATGAGAGAAAAAACTTGACTGAACAACGCCTCGCTTAGACGGCTCAGGTGAGTACTTGAACGTGTAGCGTCTCAGAGTATAAGCACATCTGCAACTTGAATGTAGAAGATCGCGGTCTGCTCAGGCTTCAACTTGGGGTACAGCTTAACCGCCATCTCAAAGGCCTCAACGGAGTTGCTCCCATCGGCTATTACCCTTCCATCGTACAGAGCCACTGTCTTCCCCTGTACTCCTCATACTCCTCAGGGCTTATCCGCGGAGCCTTGTATACAACCCCAGACATCCTCTGACCAGACGTTACGAAAGGCGTGGAATTATTTTAATGCTTGTAAAGGTAGAGCCATAAATGACTACGTTGCTAACTCCAATATCGTTCAAGGAACTGTTATTTTCATTTTATTTAAACTTCTCTTCGTAAAGGTTCATGGCGTAGACGATTATCTTCTCGCCTCTTCCCCTCCACGCCAAGCCTTAAAATTAACCCATTTTCAAGGCTCTAATCGTTCGGGATTAACCCCTCGGTCAGGGAGAGGTTTAAGCTATTTAATTGGTGGCTATAGGTATTCCTCACTCGTTAAATATGTGCTGGGGAGTTTATCGGTTTTCCAACACTTGTACCCGTAGCCTCGGTCTGAGTCCAAGTTCCAGTTGCAGTACACGAGGTTTTCCTGCTTTTTACCAATTGCGTTTTTTATCAACCAAGTGGAAAAATCGATTGCATTGCCTATTTCCAGACCCCACTTCTCTATTTTACGGGTGTCTTGAGGAAGTGCCGCCTGCGCGTATTGCTGAACGCTGTTTTCGCTGAAAGATTGATCCTTGATAAACGTATTCGGCGTAGTATTCTCGGTTCTAGGGTACCATGCGCAGGTTGTTGTCGGCTTTTCCGAAGCGGTAGAGGGGCATTGTAGATGATTTATCTTACATGAGTGGTTATGCGGGTACGTTGTTTCCAACCCTGTGAAGTCTTCTTCGGGCACTGAGGTTACGACGTAGATGCACTGGTAGGGGGTGGTGAAGTTTCTCCCAAGGCTTGTACCTAGAACCTCGTCTGGTTCAGGGCTTACGAAGCCGTTCATCGCGAGTACGAACCGTGCCTGTCGATAAACACTGTAGAGAAGCATCTGGATCCCGTAGAGGATGGCCATGACGACGGCGATCGGTAGGGAAAGCAGTAAGGTGGTTAACAGGTCTAAAAGGTTCTTTAAGGTGTCGAACATCCAACCGAGTAACTCCCCAATGTATTCCAGCCACTGCGCAACGTTCTCGAAGAATTTCTCGTAGCAGTCACGCGATGCCTGCGTCGTTCCGAAGGCTAGGATATCCCAGAAACTGCATGCGCCGCTTGTCGCTGGGGGAGATGGGGGTCCTTTAAAGTTTTTCAGTAGGTCGTTCAGTATGTCTAGGATGCCGCTGAAAGGCTCCTCCGGTTTTTCAACGTAGGACCCGCCTAAAACCTCCATTATGAAGCAGAAAACCTTGTAGGTCTCCTTTATATCCTCCACGGTGAGAAAGCCCGCCTCTACGCCCTTATCCGCGTTTACCCTCTTCGGGTACGCGTTTGACGGTAGATCCCCGTACGTATTCAGGAATGCTTTATAGAGTAAGTTCGCCACGTCGTCTGATAGCTGGTAATCCATTTTGTGAAGCTTCGGCGATGTCGGTAGCTTCGCTCTACCGTGGAAAGTCGAGTTGATGCTTTCCCCGTATTTATCATTGTACGCCCAGGTGTCTATGAAGTTCTCACACGTTGCGTGACGCTGTGGGTGAAGCCGGTAGGGTCCGCCGACGATCTGATTCACGAAGGGATGCCCAACCGTGTCAGCTGCGACGTGCGTTAGGTAACCGTAGGCGTAGGCCTTCTGCTCATCCGTCGCCGCTGACTTGATGAGGTTCTGAGCGAATTTCCCGGTGAGGCGGTAATGCAGCATGTCGAACCAGTACCATTTCTCCTCAGTCTTCCCGTTCTTCGCAGTGTCCTGCAGAGGTGGGGTGAACAGGTCGAATATGGTATGGGAAAGTGAGGGTAGATCACCCATGTTGGAGAAGAAGTCGTAGCCCTCGATTACGCCGGCGAATAGACCCGTAGCCAGGGTTGATTTGAAAATGGACGCGGTTTCCCCGATTTCATCGATCAGCTTTTCAATGATTTCCACCGTGTGGGGGGCGAGGCTGCTCACGGCTTCCTTAACGGGCTTCCCAAGCTGCGCGATCGTCTCCTTCGCCAGACCGATAGTGTTATCGTACAACTCGATGAGCCCTTGAAAGTTCTTATAAAACTGCAGCGGCCACTTTACGATGTCGTAGTCAGGTGCCCAGAAGAAGAGGTCTGGACCCGTTGAACCTAGGACCACCGCCTGCCTATGGGTATCGATGAGTTTCCCAATATTCTGCTCAGACAGATCCGGGCTTTGCTTAAGCTTCTTGAACGCCTCTTCAGCCACCATCATGTGAACCGCGTACTTAGGCATTTATCCCACCTCCTTAGGCGCTGAACCCGTACCGAACGGCGTGAGGGACATTCTTACGGTCGTAAGCCAGGAAGCCGATGCCGTTCTCGAATGTTTTCGGGTCGAGAAACGGGTCGTAACATATCCCTATGGCTTGACCTGACAGCCGCTTCCTCGTGTACTTCAGCGTAACCTGTTTCTCCTCGCTTGGGTGCAAGGTTAAAACCCTGCGGTCCCGCAGCTCGCAGTCCTTAATATGGTCTGGTGTTATGAACATGAACGGGCCCTCGTATAAATCCACTACGGTAAAGTACGAGGGAGCGTTACCCTCATTTCTCACGGAGACAACCACGTTGCATGAGTTATTCGGAGGAGCTATCAGGGAGATGTTAAACCATGGATCGGGGGAATTAATCCTTAGAAAAGGCGTCGCCACCTCCCCCCAGGTTTTCCCAGGCGCCTTTACCCCGCTGAACCGCCGCTCCACCCTCGTTTTAATCTTCTTCCCCTCTTTAAAGCTCATAAACGTACCTCTATGGATATACCTATCTACGTCAAACTGCTTTTATATTTTTCAATCCAAGTGAATACCAGACCTGCTAGTGTTTCCTCTGATTTACCCCAAGTTCAAAGAAAAGTCTGGGACGTCTTGATTTCAACTAGCCGCTAGAATGCCCGGTTTAAGAAGGATAATGTCTTCGATGCTAGAACACTGGAGCCCCAAGACATGAGAATGGCGGTGATGATGACGATCGGTGCTTTTAAAAAGAGTGATAGAGTTACCGGGATAAAAACAAAGGATAGCGGGTATAGGAAAAGCGGGTGAACGTAGTATATCCCATAAGAATTAGCTGCTTGACTTCTCCAAAACGGGGAACGCCCATTAACGTACCGTTGAAAAAAGGCTAAACCAGCCATTATAGAAGAAAAGCAGAATACGTTGAAAAGTGCTGCAACGCCTACCATAAGATAAATCATGGTTTGAGCGGATATGAGAATGTACCTAGAACCAAGATACGCTGCCCCGGATAAAGCAGACAATGGTGCCCAGTACGTTAAACCTGGTTTGTAGCCCTCGGCAGTAAACCAGCCCCTCTTGTACGCGTATATCCCCAAAATAAAATAGCCAACGTATAAAGGCGCCCTCTCCGGCTGAACCGCGAAAATATATACGTGAATCCAAGCATCTAATGGGAAAAATAGGTTCATAGTGAAAAACCCAACGGTCATAACCGCTGCAAACGAGACGAACAATTTCCAAGTAGGATTGGAAATCCCTTGTTCAAGTGCACGAAAACGACTGCTTAAGGAGTAGATAACGCTCATGATAGTGAACATCAGGAAAAGGATGCCTAAGTACCAGTAAACGGACTGCTGGTACACTAAAGGTTGCCAGAAGTCACGACTCCAGAATTCGAGGTAGCTAACGGGGATGCCTCGGGAAAGATAAATCAAGTAAGTAACAGGAGGAGCCAGGAACAGAACACCGAAGATCCAGGGCAGACCCACTCGGATAAATTTATTCTTCAAAAACGATGAGGGGCTTCTTTTTCTAAGAGAGGGGAAAGCAAAATAACCTGAAATAAAAAATAAAACGAACATAACTGGGACATCGATAAGCAGCACGGGAACCGTGAAAAACACGCTGGTTTCGGCTTCGATTACGTACCACCAACTCGGCGCATAAGGCGTATAGGTTATTAAACCGTGAATTACAACCACTAATAAAATGACAAATGCACGTAGATTATCCATGAAATAGATCCGGTTCGTTCGCGTCACTTTTACTCTACTCAGAGTATTTTCTAAACAAATATAAGCCTTTCACGGAAAAGCACAGCCTGATGAAATGATACGACTTCTGAAAGATTTCCGTGAAATATACTGGAAGATTGAGTTAGGAAGATGACCCAACTCCCTAGAAACCCTTCTAATAACGCTGTCCCACTTACTCTTTCCTCTCAAACATAAAAATTTAAAAATGATGAAATTACGGCAGAGAAAAGGGAAGATTACTCGGCGTATTCTACCAACCATGTATTAATATGGGGATTTGTCCATGCCCATAAAGGGTGTGTAGTGGGATATCTTTTTAGCTAGCCCACTGTTTCTTTTCACCCATTACCTCGCCATGATCTATGCTGGTGTGGCTTTAGCCGCTGGGACTAGTTTGAAGCTGCCCTCCCTACCCGTGATTTTTGGGTCTACGTCTATTATCAGGTATGCTGTTTGTCCAGCGTTGATTCTGATTCCCCCACCTGTTATGGGTACGTTGAGCGAACCACTCTCAACTGTGCAGGTGTGGTTTACGCCGTTGACCGTGGCGATTGCCTGGGTTATGTTGAAGCGGACGATGTTGTATAAGCCAGCCTGTAGACTGCTCTGTCCAATAACACGGCTGACGTTGACTATTTCTGTGAGACTGAGGTTGACGGCGCTCGCTCCGGTGCTGAACCATCCTGACTCGTTGCCAGCATCCGCCCTGTGAATTAGTACATCGTTGAAAGTGATGTACACCGCTGTTGCAGGACCCCATCCGGATGGTGGGTCTCTCATCTTCAAGACCAAAGTGCCTGAACCGAAGGTCGTGTATACTGAATAGCTGCTAATAGCCAATAAAGCTAAGACGGCTATACCAATGACGTGAATTCTCTTCAACCAATTCACCTCCTATTTCGGCAAAATTAGCTATGAAAAAAGAGTTATTTAATGAAATGCTTTTGAACAATTTGTTCAACTAATTATACGCTAGAGGTTAGGGCTTCCACGCGTCTCTCCTTCCTTCTTTAAGCGTTCTCGTTTATCGATAAGATGAGCGCATCAGTCATAGTCCTTTTAATGTTGTAGACTTGAACTGAAAAAGGGTAGTAAAAGTAGTGATAATAGGCCATGTTTAAGCAAGGTTGATGGAAAAAAGGCTGGGTCGACTACTGTCGTTTGGTTAGGCGCTTCACGATCGTACGGGCTACCTCTACGTCTTTTTGGTCAAAGGTGGACGGAGCGAGTTTCTCAAGGATCGGTCGAAGGGCTTTTTCCGCGCTCGCCCGCTCCTCTCGTTTGATGATTCTACCGTGTTCCATCATAGGCAGCAGTATCTCGAGGACCATGATAATCCCACAGTGCCAGCCCGTTGGCTGATACAGAGTGGCACAGATATCTTCGTCGCAGCATACGCGTACCACGGTTTTATGAGTGGCGAGGTTCCCTAACAGAAGCCTCGGACCCTCTAATCCTACTTGAACCCAGATGTGCACAGAAGCCGATACCAGGTAGCAGCCAGGTGGCACTTCGAATCTAACGTGACCAGGGTCTCCGGTCCCAGGTACACCGTCATAGTAACCGAGAGTCCCAGGTTTCAAGCCGTTTGGATCGCCTAAGATCTGATGCCATGCACCGTCTTTCGTCTGGTATCTTCCACCTTTCCATTCAAGAACCGAACCGTCGCAGTGCTGAACGGTGGCTACGAAGCTGAACGTATTATCAATGGCGCAGTTGTTCTTGAATGCATCTGGAACCCAAACATCTATTCTTCCTACACTCGTTTTACTCACCTCCTAATGCTGTTTATACGATTCTCTTCGCGGGTTTATGGGAACTAGCGAGAAGATAATAATGCCCCAGAGCCTTCCAATCCACTTCTATTCAGAAAATGGTTATCGAAATTCATCTTCAATATACAAGGTTAAAGAAAGTGTTAAGTTCTGTTTTAATCTCCTCGTCAACAAAATCTGCCTCTTCTATTATCTCTCTCTATCTCCATCCCTCAATCACCGAGATTTCCCTCTGTTATTAGCTAGCTATGTCAAGATATCCGCGAAGCCTGTCTACTTTTTGACAAAACACAGCTCGCTCAACAGGTCAACGAACCTGTAAGCGTGAGAAGCGGACCCGTGGGTATCCATACCCAACTAGGTGCGGATACTTGATGTTAGACTCATTTTTCCTTTGGGAATTGACTACAGTCTTATGCATACAATTAAGACAAAAAGACATGACTTAGTCTCCGTTTTTAATACTGTTTTTTACTTCCAATCGATCGCGTGCGATGGCTAGAACCGACTGCTGGGGTATGACAGGGTTGTCTTCCCCCGGCGCTCTCTTCGTTTTCTCAGTTGGAGCATACTTTGCAACATCGATCTTGGCTTTCCATGTTTCTGGGTACTCATGATGAAGAGACACATAGCTGAACTGAAGGGGATAGACTTCGCCTCAGATACATGGTTTCGCTAACTAGGCTATTTTTATCCTCCTTCCTCTCACGGTCCTCGGGTGAGCCACCTCGATCTTCACCGCTTCTATCGACTCGCCCCTAACCTCGATCTTCGACAGGTCAGCGGTGCCCAGTCCCCTCTCCTCTGCCATGGGCATGTGAATGAATTTTCTAGGGTCAAAACCCATAACGGCGTAGGCCACAGCGTCCGTCGCCACAGGGTCGAAGCCAGCTATGGTTAGGTCGGCCCTGTGGACGTTGCCGCTGCTGTCGATGACGAAGGTTCCATCGATGACCGCCAACCCGATCCGGTTCACGGTGCATACGTCTACAATTTCACCCGCAAGGCCAATGGACTGGTCGTTTTCCTTTCCCATCCTCGTGAACTGCTGCTGGTCGTGGATCGGCTTGTCCAGTCCCTGCACGTATCTTCCAGCCCTGTTCCAGCCGTAGTACTTTCCTGGGAGGGTGCCTATTCCTATATTTTTTAGGGATAAAGAGAGTTTCATGGCGGGTAGCGATACCAAGAGGTCGGCTTCAAGGACGGTTTTGGGAACCCAGACGTAGTCTAGCGTAACCCTGTTTGGAACCTGTATCTTAACGCTATCCTCCCAGTTGAGGTCCACAACATCCGCGCCGAACTCTTTAGCGATCTCGTAGATTCCGAAGTGCTTGTAGCAAAGGTCTGTCTGGCAGCCTCCAGCCGCCTCGCCGATAACTAAGTTCTCAAACCCGAGGTTGTGTAATGCCTTTAAAACACCTCTAATCGTCCTTGGGGTGGTCAAGTGCCCCTCACCAGTCTTTATCGTCGATTCGTACGCGGCCTTGGTGTATGCGTAAGGGCTCTCAAGTGGGATCTGCACAAAGTTGGGCTTGATCAGTATCCTCGCGTCCTTCCTTAACCGCGTACCCTCGATGTACTTCGCGGGCTTGTTGAAGATCGCGGTGTGATATATCCTGTTTATATTCATATAACTCGTATCAAGACCATTCTCGACATCGATAAGAGACAACGCCTTAGCTATTCTCTCCTCTGGTTTGCCGCCTCTTACAACTGAGACAGGTACACTCATCGAGTCACTTCCCTATTCCTCAAATTGCAGGGAAAGATTAAGGTATTTAATAAACCTAAAGGTCGGTATGTCGGTGTTTGAATTTTCAAACAAATTGGTTCATTGCATCTACATGGTCTAGGGTGCGCAATGGCAAGACACCTTGGGGAGAAAACGCGGACCAACTCGGAGATCGGTGTTCATACAGGTACGCGGTTGGTACTTCCTAGTTTACCACGAACCTTAGCTTCCGGCAATCTTTACGTAAGATCACCCTTCCTGATAGGTCTCAGATCCTGGATGGGTTTAGGAAATAACCTTGACAGCTTGCCTATTCGATTTTCTGCCCATTGTTTGTGAACATAAACCTCTACATAAAGAAAGGCTGAGTTGAATCTATCTGTGTAACCAAAGAACCGTCCTACGGTTTAAGGGTCTTCGTCTAAAGGCACTCCATCATGAGCGTCAAGATTTCAGCCTAGTGTTCGACCTTATTTTCTTCGATGTAGTCCCAGTCTATCTCCATGCCGAGGCCTGGGCTCTGCGGAATCAGGACGTTGCCGTCACCGTCCATGGGGTCGCAGATCTTCTTCAAAGGCGGGTTTGGTTTCTCATAGTCGTAGGTAGGCCCGAGCAGCCCGCGTTCGTACCATTCACATAGCTTTGGGCTTGTCGCCCCTAGGATCTGGAGGTGGCCGAAGCCTCCGCCGTGCAGCTCGCATTTTACCCCGAAGGCTTCGCATAGGTCGACGCATTTCTTCGCGGCGGTTATGCCGCTGAAGGAGCACTCCATCCTGATGATGTCCGCCGCCCTTCTGAGGATCCATTCAGCTCTGGTGAAGAAGCTTCCACCACTCATCTCCGGCGCAAGGACCGGTATCTTAAGCTCGCTGCAGAGCTTAACGTACGGATCGATTCTGTCTTCGAGCAGTGGTTGTTCGAACCAGGCGAAGTTAAGTTTCTCAAGCTCCCTTCCGACCCATACGGCTTCCTCCAGGTTGTAGCCGCCTCCCGACCCGACGGTCCAGGGGTCGTACATCAGAACCATGTCGTCGCCGACTCTCTCCCTGACCACCTTACAGACCGCGATATCCTGCTCCGGGAACGTCCTCGTATCTGGACAGGGCTGCTTCCTAACGGGGTCGTAGAAGATGTATGGGTGTATCTTGTACCCTTTATACCCCTGCTTCTTGCACTGCTCCGCGTGGTTAGCATAGTCCTCCGGTGTACCAAGGTTCGGACCGGAGCTCGCGTAGGCCTTCACTCTGTCCCTGAAGCCGCCGAGGAGCTTATACGCTGGGACGTTGAAGTACTTCCCGGCTAGGTCCCAGAGGGCCATGTCGATGACGCCGATCAGGCCTTCGCTGACACGCCACCTCGTTAAGGAGTACATCCACTGCCAGAGCTTCTCCCTGTCTAAAGGGTCTTCGCCGACGAGCAGCGGCTTTATCCAACGATCGGTAACAGGTTTAGCTCCACCTATGCATACGCCCTCGACCCCATCATCGGCTACTATCTTCGTCAGGCTTGACGTTACCTCGTACCTGGGACCGAAGAAATCGTATTGGTATCCCCAACGCGTGAAATGAACCGTACCGTAGGTCTTAAACTCGACAGTCTCAACATCCGTGACTTTCACATCCATCCACCACTGGGGGCAACTCTCAGGTAGTAGGCATATAAGCTTTGAGAGCTTAAATTAATGCCTTCAGACGCTATAACATCATTTCCTATTCATCGATTGGTCCATGGTTTTAATCGTCTTTCTAGTATCACGGGTTAGGCATCGTGGTAAAAGGTAATCTTAAACGCTTAAGTTAAAAAGTTGAGAGGCAAGCTGTAGCAGCTCAAGGACGAATTTATTAACTTGATGCGTGCACGCTTATTTCTTCAATTCGAACGCGAGCTTGCTTGCGTACTCTTTCGTCCGATCGATTTCGCCTTCCACAATCGGACCTTTTTGCCCCAGCACAGCGGCTTTCAGAACTGGCAACAGCTGGTTCATCTTCTTCTCCCTGAGCTTTTCCGCGATCTTTTCAGCCGCGCTCCATTCTTTTTTCTCAACGCGCGCGCGTTCAATGTTTTCAGGGTTTTCAGTGTCGAAGGCTGCGAAGGGCTTGTTCATCCATTCCTCACTCTTCACCCTGCCTAAAAAGAACTTGATCGCAAAGCTCATTGTGCCAAATTTAGTCGGAGAACCGAGAACCAGGAAATCGTAGTCCTTCCCGCTGAAATTCTTTACGTCTTTCACGTCGAAGAGGTCGACTTCTATTCCAGACTGTTTTAATGTCTCTACGATGGTTTCCGCGACCTTCTTGGTGTTTCCGTACGAGGTGTCATAAATAACTATGCCCTTCATTTCAAACCTCGCTTGAGGATTGATGCTGCCTTCCTTATATTTTTTTAGCGCAGCTTTACTTTCTACCCGTTAAGCTTTACTTTCTACCCGTTAAAAATGGTTTAAAAGCTTCGTAGGATGAAATATTCAAGTCGTGCTGCGTGGTTTATTTGACGAAGAAGGAACATGGTACGCTTGAAGTCGTGCCGCACGTCGAGTTGAAGAGGTATCTAGGCAAATGGTATGAGATTGCACACCTTCCCGCCAGATTTCAGGAAGGTTGCACTAATACGACGGCAACTTATACCTTATCTGAAGATGGCAGTATATCCGTGCTCAATGAATGCAGAAGAAGTGGCAAGGTGAAAAAGGCAAAGGGTAAGGCAAAAGTGGTGGATAAGAACTCTGGAGCAAAACTTAAAGTGACGTTCTTCTGGCCATTCTATGGTGATTATTGGATTATAAACTTAGGTAAGGACTACGATTACGCCGTTGTAGGCACACCAAACCGCAGGTATCTTTGGATATTGAGCAGAACCCCGCAAATGGATGACGGTCTATTTTCCCACTTAATAGAATCTGTAAAGTCAAAAGGCTTCGATGTAAACAACCTCATCAAAACCAGCCATAACTTATAATTACCCCCATCATTGCTAAGCTACTACTATCAAATGATCCTCTGGGCACTGCCCATGGCCCTTCATGGACAGGATGTAGGTACCTTCTGTTCCTCAGGCAGCCTAGGGTGCGACATCATTCAAGCCGCTCGAAAGCACGAGGAATAAAGAGGAGTAAATCATCTAACCCCTTCGACACTGGTTCAATGTTATCCCCTAAACCGAGCCTGAGAATTACGAGTTTATCGATGTATGAATAAGTAAGACTTAAAAGAACGAAGCAAAATGAGCGAATGCGATGGGTTATTCGAATAATGACAAGGAAGTCCTGCAGGATCTTGGGGGACAAGTTGCTAAAATTGCAGCCATGTCCATCAATGAAGAGCGCAGGGAATTGCATAGAAGAATCAACAACTTGGAAAAAGCCAAACCCACTGTTCTTATTTACCAGATTCCGTGGAATGAGATGGATGTTAACGATGAACTCAAGCTAAGAACCATGGATCCCCTCTGCCAGAGCATTGAGACGGAGTTGAGGCGCACTCTTTACCTGTGGAGGCATATGCAAGGTGACATGGTGGTTGAACCCATGATCACGCAGCCTCTTTGTATTAATGACACGGGCTTTGGCATCACCGAGAAAGTGGATATTGTCAAGACAGATGATGGTAACGATGTAGTCTCCCGTCATTTTCATATACAGATCAGGGATGAAGAAGACGTGGAAAAGATCAAGATACCCAAGGTAACGTTTGACGCGGAGAGAACAGAAGAGGAATACGAGATACGGTGTGATATTTTTAACGGCGTCTTACCTGTGGAGAAGCACGGCGTGAGCTCCTTCTGGTTTGCCCCCTGGGACGAGATTGTCCGTTGGACGGGAATAAAGGAGATCCTGGTAGACATGTTTCGAAGACCCGACTATGTGCACAGCGTCATAGACAGGATGGTTACCGCCTGGCTTCTTCGACTGGACCAGTATGAAAAACTTGGACTTATGGATGCTCCTCCGATGAAATCATGGGGAGTAGGGGCAGCCCAGATTTTCGCCGCGGTTTCTCCAGCTATGCATGAGGAGTTTGCTTTAAAACATGAAGCTCGATGGTTTGAACGATTCGGGTACAACTACTACGGTTGCTGCGAGCCGCTTCACAATAAGGTTGACATCATCAGGAAGAACATCCCTCGACTACGGAAGATTTCCATGAGCCCTTGGGTAGACTTCGACAAAGCCGTTGAGAACGTCCGGGATGATACCGTATTCGCCTGGAAACCTAACCCCGCTGTCCTCGCCGCCTCAGTCTGGGACCCGGAAGCAGTACGAAAGGACATGGAGGAGAAGCTGGAGAAAGCGAAGAACTGCATCGTAGAGATACATATGAAAGACATCAGTACCGTGAGGTACCAGCCTCAACGTCTCTGGGAATGGGCGCAGATAGCCGCCGAAGTGACTGAAAAATATGCGGTCTAGCTTCAGCAATAGAGCCTCTTCGAACCTAACGTAACCTGTTATCCAATGAGAATCGAGTTTTCATGGCAACCGCCATTTCACTACATGATACAATGAAACGATAACCTGAATTACCATCATGAATCCACTTATCCCTAATGTGTCACCCAATATGGTATGTATCTGGAAAATGAACCATATCACCGAGATGAGGATACCTTACAACGCTCTTCCGAGAGAGCTGGAAGGTGATTACTTAACGACCTTAATGTCAACTAATTCGTTAGGAGTGAAATGCACATTTGAGAAGGATTTGAGAAACATATCCCATTCTCGTAGATTACCTGTCGGAAGAAAAGTCCCATCGTGGATCACTGACTCATGAACCGAGTGGAACCCTTGATGTATGAGGGCTAAACTGATATGCCATAAAGAGGACTGCTACTTTACACCTAAGGCGATCCTAAAACGTTGAGGGTGATGGGGGATGATCCTTGGGATTGTTGGAAGCCCGCGTAAAGGGCGTTTGACCGACCAGTTGGTTACTCGGGCTTTAGAAGGAGTAAAATCGGCTGACGTTGAATGCGAAAAGGTTTACTTGATAAATTATAAGATTCCATTCTATAAAGAGGAAGCCAAGTGTTCTGAAAAACTTAATAGATTATGCGAGGAGGCTGACGCCCTAGTTATAGGCGCTCCAGTTTATTACGGTGACATTAATGGCTTAACCAAGGATTTCATGGACACGGTGAGAATTTCTAATGCCAACGGAAAGTATGGACTCGGGATCTCGATTGCGGGGGGCACAGGTAAAGGGTTATGTTGTGCCGTTCAGTCCATATACAGCTTCTTCTATCACAGACAGATAAGGGGTATAAATCCTACCCCCGTTTCAAGATTTAACTTTCGGGAAGCATTGGATACACTGTACATGTCTGGACATAAATTAGCTGAACTATCCAAGGAAAAAAAGCCATTTAAGGATCTCTGGGATAGAATTGAACACTACGAAAACCTGCCCTACCTGAATTTCACTTTTCTAGACGAGATCCTTCTATTAGCGGGACAGCTGATTAAGATCTCAAGTGGAAAAGACTTAAAAGAAGCGGAGAGGGAGTGCGCGCTTGCAAAATCGCTTATCAAGCAGGGAAAAAGAATCGAGGCTGTGAAACACGTTGTAAGGGCTTATGACACCCTATACTTTTAAGGACATAGCTGCTCTAGAAAAGGTTGAGACTTCCTATTCTGGACAGAGGCATTATACGTTGTGGGCTGATCACTGTATATTAATAATTACGCATAGAGGAGGTTATAGGCCTTCAACTGATGGAAAAATTCAACATTTAGTCAAAATGAAGATTTTAACAAGACTTATAAGAGTCTGGAGTATAAAAAACCTCGACGGCTACTTTTCTATCACCAAGTCTGCTATCTCATAAACAATACTTATTTTCACGACATCCATAAAGGAAAAAAGAGGGTGAGACCCTAACTTCCACGGTTTCACTCACCCTTTACCGCGACAACGGAGATGAAGTTGGTTATCTAAGGCGAAGTTTGAGTACTTGGGTCCGTGACCAATCCTGAGAATAGGATCGTCCCAGATCTGTCATCCCTGATAACGAGCATGTACGGCCTGTTGACTGTGAAGCGAGTCCTCATCGGCATACTGGTGAGGGATATGCCGACATTCGTGGCTGCCGCCGCCTCGGTTCCCTCCTCGTTAATCTCTATCACTGCCTTGTGGTCGACAAACGCTACATAGAGGCGCTCTGGCCTGACATCCGCTATCCTGCTAAAGTCAGCAGACTCACTGTCGAATGCGACTCCCATGCCGAGGGTCGTCAACGCATCCTTCAGGTCAACCTTACCGTACTCGAGTTTAAGCTTCGGAAGCTGAAGCTCAAGCTCAGTGTTTGACAGCTTGCTGAAGTAGCTGTTGAGGCTGTCCACAGTCAGACCAGCGACGAAGGATTCGAGTGAACCACCCTCCGTTGGAAGAAGAACGTACATCGCGATCTTGTCTCTCCCGTAAGGGAGTCTCGCGACCTGTACCAAGTCATCTCTAAAGTAGGAATAACTCCCATCCCTTCTCATCATGTCGACCTTAACGGTTGAACCATCAGCGGTCGTGAAATCAGCTTTCTGCGTGAGGGCTACGTCAAACTTGTTAACCCAGCCGCCTTTGAAGTATATCGCGTTGATTAGGAACATGACGTTATCCGAGTCAATGCTGTCTAGAAGCTGGGTGATCTTTCCATTCGTCTCTCTGCTCACCCACGAGTTGACCTCGTCAATCGTCGAGGAGTCGAACGCCCTTGAGTAGACGCTGCTCCCGTAGTACCTGGATAGCGTGTTCGTGAAGTCGGCGTTGACGGCTGGTGCTAAGGTGGATCTGATCCAAACCGAGTCCCCGATGTTTAGACTAACGTCCTTGTCAACGCTTAGGAGGCTCTCGATCAGTTGTTGGTAGCCCACGTTAACGGCTTCGTCGCTCATACCACCCAATCCTAAGACGCTTCCCATCGCCTCCCGGGTCGACGAATTCGCACCATTGTAGGTCATCGCAAGGGCAATCGATACGCTCAGAGGTGAAATGAAGATGTTGCGCGCACTTTGTTCGCTCTGCAGCTCCTTCAGCAATCTGATTCCGAATTCTGTGTTAGCTACGACGATTGACGTGTCGACGCTTTCTGCCACGTTATCAGAACGGGCATAAGCCGAGTTCGGGGTAAGCTCGTTCAGCAGTGCTCCTAACCCTCCGATTAGCATTAGCAGGATACACCCAGCGACTAGGCGACGCTTACTCGGCTTCATAGCTCATCCATTAAAAAACAGTCGACCCTATTAGTTCTAGGGATTAGAACAGTGATTGGGGGGTATTCTGTTCTATTCATGTTAGTACGGGAAATGGAAATCGAGGGGAAAGGTAAAGGTGGAGATTTTGAGGATTTTATTAGGAAAATGCTTTAACAAGACAAAATAATGGGGATGGGTGAGTTTTTACAAGGAGTACGTATGTAACAACGCTTCTAAGAGAAGACCTTGCGCTGTTCTTCACTCGCACTCCTTTGAGTCGCAAGGCTTATTTTCTTTGAAAAATTACCTGAAGCTATGTAATCTTAAACATTATGCATTTTGAGTCCCGTTTTCTTAATGGAATGTGCGGTGTTTAATATACGGAGGGAGATGTAAAGTGGGTAGAGATCGTGGACTACAGTGACAAGTATTTAGCATTCATGGGATGCTGGCCTAAGCGGATACCACACTGGGAGCACTGGTCCTGCCCTGACGCGGAGACTTATCTTACCGGCATTAATTACTACTTACACCCACGGCTATGCAGGCAAAAAATGGCTGAGCTCTACCCACAATTAGAGCTTCCCATTCCCGATAGGGATGATCCGATCCCGAAGCCACGCCTAGGTTTTAGTGATCAGAGCTCGTATACCGACGAGCTGGGAAGGCGGTATGTACGGTGGGGAGCATCCATGACGTCTCATTGGGATTGGGGGAAGCAGTTTAAAACCCCCGAAGATGTCTTTGCTTTTTCTCCTCTAGAAAAAGGCGATTTCAGCAACATGCCTGTGAACGAGGCACGTGACTATCGTGATGAGCACAGACTCTACAACGAATACAGAGCTAATTACCCGGTTGATTGGGGGGATAACGCGCCAGATGGCTCAACTACCTCTGTGAGTTTCTATAACACGATGTTTATGTGGCCGCTTCTGACCTTTGGATGGTCACTCTTCCTCCGCACCTGCCTAGACGATCGATTCGTCAGGATCATGGATGAGTTTGCTGAGATCAATCGACGTGTTTTCCGCGTGTTCGCTCGACTCCCTGTAAACTTCGTTATCTGCCACGATGACATCGTTACTCCCCGTGGCCCAATCTTATCGCCTGCATGGATGCGCCGCCATATCTTTCCACGCTATAAAGAGTTTTGGGGAATCGTCAAAGCTGCGGGGAAAGAGGTACTTTTTATGTCGGATGGTTGTATGGATGCCTACGTAGACGATGTTATGGCATGCGGGGCACGCGGGGTCATAAGTGAACCGTATACCAATTACCGTGCCATCGCCCACAAGTATCGAGATTGCTTCCTTGCTGGAGAGGGAGATTGCCGCATCCTTTTACGTAATAACCCTGCTGAGGTAGAGGCTATGGTCTACAGGATGGTTGAAACGGCGAGGATGTCTGGCGGGTATGTCTTTTGCATCGGCAACCATATTCCTTGGAATACGCCTCCGCCAGCGATTAAACACTATCTTGAACTGTGCAGAAAGTTGGGTCAACGTTAAAAACCGTTGGTAAAAAAAGGACTGGTCTGACAAGTCCCTTGGATCACTCGGGGAAGTAATATCGCCTGTTCTGAGAAATCCTTCACAACGGATCAATTTATTTCTTTTCCGCAACTGGGACAGAATCTGGCATCGGTAGGTAAGAGTGTACCACAGTGTTTACAGTATGACGCGCGTGCATGAACACCTACAATGGATAGTATGTGTTGGGCTATTCTGTCGAAGGCTTCAAAGGCTTC
>Ga0209314_10000545_pt1 | contig 16734 bp, 17 predicted proteins | sample I19B2metaG_FD_184146 | JGI IMG/M metagenome (GOLD analysis project Ga0209314, IMG submission 184146) | Lake sediment bacterial and archeal communities from Gulf of Boni, Indonesia to study Microbial Dark Matter (Phase II) - ​I19B2 metaG... | ecosystem: Environmental > Aquatic > Freshwater >...
TCGCTGATTTTCAGATGCTTAGCAAGCCACCTTACTGCCAAAAATGTATCACAATTTTTTTTCACAAGAAGACAAATAAGAAAACGCCCTTTTTCTGCGATCACCAGTTCAGGAACATTTTGAACCTCAGCTAAAGAGCCATCAATTAAAATCTCTTCAACTATAAAATCTTCTGGAATAAGGCGAAGGCACCCACCGATCCCTTGGGTTCTCGTGGCGTAAACTTCTATGCCAAGTTTGGCTTCGAGATCCGGAACTTGCATTAATTATAAGCTCCTCATAAAAGGGGGAGATTACCAGTTATTTTATCAACTAAAGAAAACGGACCAGGCCCAACGCCTAAGCAGGTTACAGTTCCTGGCGGAATTTCGGTTAGACCCTTATCCTGGATCAATGCAGTCGGCAGACCTAGTTCCGTAGCTTTCTGCTTTAATTCGAGGAGCGTACGTTCTGAATCAACTTTCACCGCAATCTTACATTGACCTTCAGCCAGCCAGCCTTTCCACCAGTTGTTATGTTGCCTCTTAGCTTTTTCAGCAGCTGAAATCGCTGCATGGGCAACTTGAACCGCAACCTTTCCCTTGCCCATTTTCAAGTCGGTTCGAACAACGATAACTTGCTTGAATTGAAACTCCGACAATTTAGTTAAGCCCCGTAATTGAATTATCAGTCAATTAATATCATCTGTAGAAATAGATGGGGATTGTTAAGCGTTGCTAGTAAATGCTACTGAGGAATTTGATGCAGTAGTCGTAGGTGCTGGGCCTACCGGCTTAATTGCAGCTACTAGGCTAGCGGATCTTGGCAAAACCGTGGCGGTATTTGAGGAACATAAAGAAATAGGGATCCCAAACCATTGCACAGGGTTATTGAGTGCCAGCGGACTCAAACAAATCGGAGTAGTGCCTGACAAACGCTTTGTTCAAAGTGAGGTTAAAGGAGCGCATTTTCACTCGCCGACACACCTAACTTTTACGATTAAGGCTCAAGAGGTAAAAGCCTACGTTGTCGATCGAAGTAATTTCGATAAAATACTGGGTACGAGAGCTATTCAAGCAGGAGTTGAAATAAGGCTTAATTCACGAATAAAAGGGCTGAAACTTAATGGGGATAAAGGAACATATATCGCCGAAACCAATGGCAGGAATGTACGCGCAAAAGTTGTAATAGACGCTGAGGGATACGCATCCCGTCTTCTGAAACAAGCGGGTCTAAAACCTCCGGATTCAAAATGGATGCTTCCTGCTTTGCAGTTTGAAATCGTTAACCTAAATGTAGATTCAACTATGGTTGAACTCTTTTTTGGAAGGGATATAGCACCTGGATTTTTTGCTTGGATTGTTCCCACGGGCTCGGATTCGGCTCGGGTCGGCCTCGCTTGTAGAGGCGGAAACCAGTATCAGTGCCTTAAACAATTCGTCGATAAGACGCTGGGAAAAGTTGAGGTAAACCAGATTCGCCCTGGATGTGTTATACTTGGCGGTCCAATATCACGAACATTTAAAGATGGTTTTTTGGTTGTTGGTGATGCAGCTGGGCAGGTTAAACCAACAACCGGTGGCGGGGTGATAACTGGTGCTATTTGTGCAAAAGTCGCTGGAGAAACTGCAGCCAAAGCAATTGAACAAAGTGATACCTCTGAAAAAACTTTGAAAGAATATGAAGTAAGTTGGCGAGAGTTGTTGGGCAAAGAATTTTCCACGATGTCTTTAGCGCGCAAGTTAGCTGATCGACTTTCTGATAAGACCATTGATAAAATCTTCCAAATTATCATTGAAGAAGAATTGTATCAAGTAATTGAACTGGAAGGGGACATGGATTTTCAAAGTGGGATAATAAAAGCTGCGATTCAACATCCAAAGGTTCTAAAGGCCTTAACTTCCGTTGCAAGCGATCTTTTATTCGGTTAATTCGAAAACTGTCAACCCGAAACAGGAAACTACTTTAAACAGCGAGAAGCCAGCTCAGTCGCCTCAATTAACTTACTCAAATCCGCGTCAGTGTGCGCTGAGCTAACTAAGCCTACATTACGAGGCAAGAAGAAAACTCCGTTGGTCATGAGTTCAAGGTGATAATCAAATAGTTTTGTTTGATCAGTCATTGTCGAAACGATCTTAATGTCTGTTATCTCAGTTCTTGGCTTCTTGAGAAAATGAGTTAGAAATATTGATCCAACGCCAGTAGATTTGACATTAATTCCAGCGTTTCCAAAGATCTCGTCGATCTCTTCACGTGCTTTCTCTCCAAGTCGATTGATACGTGTATAGATTTTCGGGTTCTCTTTGAGGATCTTTAAAGTAGTATAACCAGCAGCCATTGTAAGTGGGTTTCCACAAAATGTGCCCCCATGTTGTGCCACTTCAGCGGAAGGTAAACCCTTGCTTGGGTTGCACACATCCATTATCTCTTCTTTACCAGCTATAGCGCCAACGGGACACCCTCCACCAATAATTTTCCCAAGAGTTGTCAAATCGCATTGGACTCCATAGAATTCTTGCGCGCCACCGCTACAAAGTCGGAAGCCAGTGACTACCTCATCAAAAATTAACATTGCGCCCGAGTTCTCACAAGTTTCCTTTAACATCTTAAGAAACTCTACATCAACGGGTATTCCTCCTCCAGTCATCATAACTGGTTCAATTATAACCGCTGCCAAATCACTTGCATTGCGTGTGAGAGTACGTGAAGTTATTTCAATATCGTTAAATGGACACACAATTGTATTTTTGATAGTTTCACTTGGAATTCCAGAAGTCGATGGCTGATTCATAGGCCACTTCACGGCGATGTTTAAGATGTCATGCCCGCCATGCCAGTGCCCTTCGAATTTCGCAACTTTGCTCCTTTTCGTGAAAGCTCTAGCGAAGCGTATGGCATACATTGTTGCCTCAGTACCAGTATTAGAGAAGCGAATTTTTTCTGCCCCGGGAACCATCTCGCATATAAGCTTCGCAAGTTTCAACTGTATCTCGCTTGGAATACCATAATGTGTTGATTTGCTACATTGTAGGCGCAGTGCTTTCACGACTTGGTTAGGGGCGTGACCCAGAATGAGGGCACCGTGCCCCATCCAGAAGTCGATATATTCGTTTCCATCTACGTCCCAGATCTTGCTGCCCTTCGCTTTTTCGGCGAATATGGGATAGGGAGGGTAGTATCTAACATTGTGATGAACTCCTCCTGGAGCTAGTTTCAGTGCGTTTGCAAAAAGCGCCTTCGATTTTGGAGTTCGAGCGAGGTATTTTTTAACTGATTCTGGGATCATCCCTATAACCTCACAGCCTTTGTTCTGCTTTGAGAATACTGTTTTAGTGATTTTGAAGATAATATCTTTCTACTAAGTAGTTGAAGGAAGCCTAACAAATTTTGCCAGAAAGTTGATGATTTGAGCGATCTTCGCATTATACTCGGGTGAGGCTCCATCGACTGAGGAACTGATAATGCCACTCCTTCCGTCCACTGCACCAGCATCCGCTGTTGCCTGTAAAAGCGCAAGTTCCCTCTTGCCATTATGAGAATATGGAAGCCGAGATAAAATAGAAAAACTTGCTGCTAGCGCATATGCCCCCAGTTGGACACACCACTCACTATGAGATTAGTTGTCTTGGTTATATTCGCGATTCCCGCTTTACATGGACATCGGCAAACTTTACCATAACGGACATAACGTCGTACCGTCGACCTGATTTTTCCCATGCCAATTTCATTTCCTCCATCGCCAATTCCAATAGTAGCAATACGAGCTTGCGATGCAATTTTGAATAGGATATCTAAAGGTGCGGTAACAGATGAAATATCTTCACCCAACATATTATGGTATACATGTAACTTATTCCATCCACAACGTTCAACCGCGATGAGAGTTGAAGGACGAATAACGCGTAAGATATTTTCCGCCTCGACTTTGGCTTGTTCACGAGTTTGTGGAAAAATCCTGATGTTTATGTCTGTCAACTCCAATGTTTCAAAAACAGATCTAATTAAGGGAACTAAATGCCTATCTGTGATGACCACTGTTCTAACTCCATATTTCTCAAGTTGTTCGGCTAAAATAGCTGCGCCAGGCGGACCATCTGTTTCCCCGCGCCCAGCGGAAATAATAGTGAAACCAGTTGCCAAGATTACTGGGCGTTTTGTTTGAACTGAATTGCAAAGGGTTTCTGCAGCCTTCATACATGTCGGTCCGCCCTCGATTTTAGTTGTAGCCACATGAAGCTTATCCACGCCACGGCTGCCGACATCAACAGAGATCAAATCATCAAGTTGCTTGAAAACATCTGAGCCTATTGTTGGCATACAATCTGCCACCTTATTTCAGTACTTTTCTAGGAAGGCATATATATCGGAGCCCGTGAGTATTCGTTTCTCGCAACTACGGAGGCTTGTTCAACGTGAGCGGAGCAAAAGAAACCAAGGTGCCAATCTGTAATTGGTGTGGCCATATGATCATAACTGGGGAGCGTGCAGTTAAATTCGCATGTCCAGGCTGTGGCGAAGTTACAATCTGGCGATGTTGGAAGTGCCGCCAATTTGGTCGACCATATAAGTGCCCGAAATGCGGTTTTAAAGGACCCTAAGGACATTTCTTAAGAATGAAAAGTTAGAGAGAGAATCGCACACAAAGTTCTCAGCTATCTTGCCTACAACGATGGAGGACGCGGAGCATAAGCCGTAGCACCAACGTGATAGGTTTCTACATAGCCCGTGCTCGAAGTGTGACGTAAAACGGCCTCTATAGTATAACCTTCTATGTCCCCGCCGGTATTCCACCTAAGTTTGGATGAAGGAGTGCGCCCATTGGTTTTGGCCTGGAGGGAGTTGAGCTACCAGTCTCTTAACTGGGACGGTGCTTGTTGGCTCGTATTGCATCACCGAGACATTGTATCCGTCAAGTTGATACATCTTAGGATCAAATTGTGGTCGATCCCAATTCAGTGTTACTTAACCAAGAAAAGAGGAGAAATTGCGGGGGAAGTTTTATCGGGAGATACCTCCATACTGCTGTGCAAACTCGGTTTCAAGGAACCATGATGGAGAGGCTGACATGGCTAGGGTTGTAGCGACAATCAAGATCTTCCCTTCAGATGTTACCGTCAATTTGGAAAACTTAAAAAAAGAAGTGATAAAAAGCCTTCCTTCTGACGCTTCAGTTTATAGATTTGATGAAGAACCAATAGCCTTCGGGCTCGTCGCGTTAATTGCCCATATAATCATCCCAGAAGAAAAAAGCGGCGAGTTAGACCTGGTTGAGGATAAAATCAGAAAGATCAACGATGTAAGTGAGCTTGAGGTTGTAATGGTTAGACGGATTTAGACGATTTGCTAATCCAATCTAAAGTTTAAATACGGCTGCGATAGTTCTCGACTTGGATTGCGATTCGCGTAACAAACGCATTAGAAGATCACACATAACATTCATAAACATCATAGTTAATTTGAAAAAGAGGATGCCTCATGGCCAATGAGAAAGAAATTCAATTAAGAGTCTCAGAAGCTAGACAGCGCGATGTAGGTCGGGGCAAAGCTAGGATCGACAATGAGGCTATGGAATCGCTAGGCATCTCCGCGGGTGATGTAATTGAGATTCGTGGAAAAAGAAGTACATCAGCCGTTGGATGGCCAGCCTATCCAGAGGATCAGGGTCAAGGCATAATTCGGATGGATGGATTAATCCGCAAGAATGCGGGAGTAGCTATTAACGAATTTGTAACAATCAAGAAAGCTGAAGTTAAAGAAGCCCAAAACATTGTCCTTGCCCCTCTAGACATGCGCCTAAACGTGGACGACGATTTCACAAACTTCGTCAAGAGCCGTTTGACGGAGATTCCACTCGTTGAGGGCGACACAGTTTTTCTGACTATCCTTGGCAGTGCTATCCCCCTAATTGTAACACGAACCAGACCACATGGAGTGGTAAAAATCGCTGACGCGACTGCACTACAAGTTATGGGTGAACCAACGCCTGAGAAACGGGGAATCCCCAAAACCACTTATGAAGACATAGGAGGACTCCACGAGAAAATCCAGAGAATTCGGGAGATGGTAGAACTCCCATTACGACATCCGGAACTTTTCCAAAGGCTCGGTATCGAACCGCCTAAGGGAGTACTTCTCTACGGTCCGCCAGGATGCGGAAAAACCCTTCTTGCAAAGGCTGTAGCAAATGAATCCGACGCTAATTTCTTCTCGATTAATGGACCGGAAATCATGAGCAAATTCTATGGGGAATCCGAGGCTAGACTCCGTGAAATCTTTCAGAAAGCGCAAGAAAGTTCGCCTAGCATAATCTTTATTGACGAAATCGACGCCATCGCTCCGAAACGAGAAGAGGTCACCGGAGAGGTTGAGCGACGGGTTGTAGCCCAACTCCTCGCTCTAATGGATGGGCTTGAAGCAAGAGGCAATGTGATCGTTGTCGGTGCAACCAATATGGAGGGAATCCTTGACCCAGCCCTCAGAAGACCTGGACGCTTTGACCGGGAAATTGAAATTGGAGTGCCGGATAAACAAGGTAGATACGAAATCCTTCAAATTCACACCCGAGGAATGCCATTAGCACAGGACGTAGACCTCAAGAAACTATCGGAGATCACACATGGATACACTGGAGCCGATCTAGCTGCACTTTGCCGTGAGGCAGCTATGAAGGCTTTACGCCGCTATCTGCCGGAAATTAATCTCGAAGATGAACGAATTCCACCTCATATATTGGAGAAAATGGAAGTGAGAATAGAAGACTTTACAACCGCTTATCGAGAGATCACCCCCACTGCAATGCGAGAAGTATACATTGAGATCCCCAGCATTCACTGGGATGACATCGGCGGTCTTGATGATGTCAAACAACAGCTCCAAGAAGCTGTCGAGTGGCCGTTGAAACGCCCCGGATTGTTCGAGCGGATGGGGATTAGACCGCCGAAGGGAATTCTTCTTTATGGCCCGCCTGGATGCGGAAAAACCCTCTTGGCGAGGGCTGTAGCAACTGAGAGTGAAGCCAATTTCATCACTATTAAAGGCCCGGAGATTTTTAGCAAATGGGTCGGGGAATCGGAAAAAGCTATCCGCGAGGTTTTCAGAAAGGCTAGAATGGCGTCCCCAGCCGTTGTTTTCTTCGACGAATTTGATTCAATCGTTCCTAGGAGAGGACTTGGCTACGCGGATTCTGGAGTTACCGAACGAGTTATCAGCCAACTTCTAACCGAAATGGACGGAATCATAGCACTAGAAAATATCGTAGTTATTGCTGCAAGCAATCGACCCGACATTCTTGACCCAGCAGTACTTAGACCAGGAAGATATGACCGATTAATCTATGTTCCAGTACCTGACGAGAAGACAAGGCTTAAAATTTTCCAGATTTACACACGGAATATGCCCGTAGCCAAAGACATCGATCTCACTACGCTTGCACGAAACACGAAAAACTATTCAGGAGCAGATATCGAAGCCTTATGCCGCGAAGCAGCGATGATTGCCCTTCGAAGAAGTCCGGAGTCAAAAGAAGTTACGTTTGATGATTTCAAGAAAGCCTTAGAAAAAATAGGGGCAAGTATTACAGCAGAGATGGAGAGTTGGTATCAGAGTTTCACCCAACAGTACAAACGAGCTGAGAAAGCACCTTTGCCTCCACCCGTCGCCTAATTTAGTGACTATAAGGTGACAAATTTGCCACGATACCGGGAAACACTTCCAGTATACACTATAATAGTCGAGCTACTGGACAAAAACCAAGGAGCCTTAACAGATGCAGAACTCTACAAGGCGTTAAAGGACTTATATGAAGATATAAACTACGAAGCTCTCAATAAATCGCTGATGAAGCTAGAAATCGAAGGCATAATTCAAGTAACCAGCCTAACTAAAGCAAAAAAACGTATTGAACTGATAAGAAAAACTTAGAAAGAAGGAGCAAGCTAATTGGGAGTCGATCTCAAGGATATCGTCTCCCGAAGGGAAATCTCATTAGACCAACTGTCGGGTAAGATCATTGCTATAGATGCCTACAATACCCTCTACCAATTTCTTTCGATCATCCGCCAACAGGACGGCACTCCATTAATGGACAGACAGGGCCGAATTACTAGCCACCTCAGCGGCTTATTTTATCGGAATGCAAACCTTATGGAGAAAGAAATCAAGCTGATCTACGTCTTCGATGGTGAACCTCCCTCATTAAAAGAAATGGAGATTAAACGAAGAACCAAAGTTAAGGAAGAAGCTCTGATAAAATACGAAGAAGCCTTGAGAAGAGGGGCACTAGATGAAGCAAAACGGTACGCCCAAGTAACTGCCCAACTAAAAGACTACATGGTCGAGGATACCACACGCCTATTAGACCTAATGGGAATACCTTGGGTTCAAGCGCCTTCAGAAGGGGAAGCACAAGCAGCCCACATAGCTGCAAAAGGAGACGTATGGGCTGCCGCAAGCCAGGACTACGATTCATTGCTATTTGGAGCCCCAAGGCTTGTTCGCAACATTACGATCACCGGGAAAAGAAAGTTGCCAAGAAAAGAGGTTTATATTGAAGTAGTCCCGGAAGTAGTTGAACTTAACCAAGTTCTCTCCGAGTTAAGCATTACCAGAGAGCTGCTTGTAGACATTGGAATATTGATCGGGACTGATTACAATCCTGGCGTTAAAGGGATCGGCCCAAAGACCGCACTCAAACTCGTAAAGGAACATGGAAGTCTCGAAAAGATTTCGTCTAAAATCGAAGAAGTAGGCCCTGATGCGAAATTAGATCAGATACGATCAATTTTCCTAAAGCCCACGGTTACTGACGCTTATCAGCTTAAATGGAAGCCCCCGGACACTAGTGGAATAATAGATTTTCTTTGTTATGAAAGGGACTTTTCTGAGGACCGGGTACGTGTTGCCTTAGAAAAAGCTACAGCTGGAATCAAGGAAGGCAAAGGAAAAGTAACACTGGAAAGTTGGTTGAATTAAGCCTTCCAACCATATTCTCCGACCAACGGAACAAACGCAACACCACCCAGATTCTTTACCATAGTTTTTCCGTCCAAACCTTTCTCGACCAATAACAGACTCTGGAACAAGTGTATTCCTCCTACAGGAATTACCAATAAACCGCCGGGCTTGAGTTGTTCAATTAAAGGGTCGGGAATATTAGGGGCTGCAGCCGTCACAAATACACGATCATATGGAGCCTCCAACGGATATCCCTTTGATCCATCCCCATAGCTCACGGTTACCTTATCACCGAAACCTGCCCGCTCTAAATTCTTCCGAGCAAACTCGACTAATTCAGGAACAACCTCAACTGTATAAACGTGACCTAATTCACGCGCTCCCTTTGGTGCAACAATCTCGGCGACCACGGCTGCATGATAACCGCTTCCAGCTCCAACTTCCAAAACTTTATGGCCTGGCTCTAGTTTCAGCGCTTCGCACATCATTGCTACCATGTGAATTGCAGATATAGTCTGTCCATACCCTATTGGCAAGGGGGAATCAACATACGCATAATCCCAAAGCTTTTCCGGAACGAACTCTTCACGTGGAATAGAGCGCATAGCTGAGATTACGGAGAGAGAACAAAGTATACCTTGAGCAACTAGCATGTCTACTACGCGTTCACGTTGCTTCTCGAAACTTTTAGCCATGATCTTTCCAAACCGTTACTTAAAATGGGTCGGCTACAGTTTCAACATTAATGTGGCGAGGTTCTCTATATGAGGGTTATCGAAGAAATTAGAGCGTTTGGAAATCCAAATATTCGAGCGACTCATCGAACAACACTCGAGATAACAAGGGAGGATCAATTGACAGAGAAAGGAGACTGTATTGTTGCAGTTAAGGCTTCTAAGGGAGCATCCAACCTAAATCCCAAATTCAAAAAGATAGCTAGCCGTGACGATGCCAATATTACTATGATTATGGAAGTTAACCGCAAAAGGGAAGTCGTAAGAGGTCATGGAAGCGCTAAGCTCACTTTGCGCCATCCACACGATCTAGTCGTTAGAAAAAGCAGTTATGTTTGCGATCGAACCCTGTGCATCCACTCGGATAAAGGAGCTTACGATCTAACACGCGAGTTTGTGGTAGCACTACAAGACCCAAGCCAAATGATCGTTGTTACGTTAATTGCTGAGGTTAACGAATAATCGAATCTATAGCTACCTGCCACTCCCGAGGAGCGGTCGGCTTCACCAGTCTTATCTTGGAAATAGTTTGCACTTTTCTGCCGGATTTACTTACGGCTTCGATTAGCCGCGATTGCGCATTCTCTAACGGATTTGGTTCTGAAGCAAACTCATAAAAGTGAATAATGCCTCCTTCGTGAGTCAATGCCTCACAAGCGACATCAATATATGCCATGGCTTCAGCAGGCAAATTCATGATTACGCGATTGGCAATTCCTCTTAATTTCTCTTTTATCAACTCCTTGGCATCTCCAAGCATCGGAAACACCTTATCCTGAACACCATTAGCTGCAATGTTCAACTTTAGATACTTCACTGCGTCGGGATTCATGTCAATGGCATAAACTCGAATGTTTCGACGTTTTTTCGCTATTAGAACCGAAAAAGGCCCAACTCCAGCGAACATGTCAATAACATTCTCGTTCTCTTGAACTTGCGAAGCTACGCGATCTCGCTCGTACGCAAGTCGCGGACTAAAGTAGACTTTGGCTAGATCCAGGTAGTAAACACATCCATGCTCTCGATAAGTTGTCTCCGTTTTTCGAGCTCCAGCGATGACTGTAAGCTCGCGAGTTCGCAAAGGCCCTTGAACGCTACCGGCCTTTGCGACGACTGTCTGTAAGTTTCTATGTAGGGTTAACATAGCCTCTCCAATCAGGTCTTTGTAGTTTTCCAGTTCTGGAGGAATTTCAAGAATTGCGATGTCTCCAACAATGTCGTAAGATCTTGGTAAACTCGAAATTAGATGAGGAGAAAGCCTTCCCTCAAGCAACGCAACTAAAGACTTAGGTCGTTTCACTACAGGTTCAAAATCTTCAACGGAAACAACGAGTTCCCTAAGTTCTCCTTTCAAACTAGCTATTTCTCTAGGAGTAGGCGCACGAAGCAATGGGAGAAGCACATGTTCTCCAACACGTCGAATCGCTAGGTTATTATCAACCAAATTCAAGGCTCTCAATGCCAAAATCGCGGCTTCTGCTAACTTTTTTGGAGTGGATAAGCACGTTGAGCGTGGCATTTGTCCACCTGCACAAATAAAAGGGAAAATTATTCCTCGGTAAGGCTTTTTCCAGCTACCTTCAAAAGACTTTCCTCGCCGCATCTCTCGTAGAGCTCCTTCCTACACGCCTCTAACATTTCAATTCTCCTACCGAGGAACCCTGCAGCCGTTAAGACCTTAACTCCTCGATCCTTCGCCTTTTCATAGACCGGTTTTATTCGTGATTCATACCGTAAATCTCTCATAAAGTGATGGTCCAGCATCAATGCCTGTATAGAGGTCTCACTAATTGTCTGGACCAAATTTTGAATTGAAACTTGCAGACTTTTGAAAGAATATCTGAAGCCAAGCATATACGACATTGGCCCGTCCACGATAGCTATTTCTGGCTTTTCATCTAGCAAAAACCTAACTTGGTCATCAAGTGATGGTCCCTCAACATCTGAGCTGTGAACTACTTTCTCTCCACTACACGAAATGCTCACCTCAACGACATATCCTAGTCTAGGGTTAGTTCCGTGACAGACTGGAGGAGAAAACTTAATCTTAGTCTTCCCAAATTCAAACTTTTTACCATCCGCGTACTCCAACCGCTTCGGGCACTTTCCTAGCATATTAAGAAAATATGCAGCACGTTCCTGTTGGCTATAATTAATCTTGTCTGCAGGATGCTTGATCAACGTGACTTTGTCTCGATAGATCTCGGGCTCACTTGGATTGTGGTGATCGTAATGATAGTGAGTTACAATAAGAATTTCAGCCTCTCTTGTATAGTCCTTAATTAACTTCCATGATTCATCCATTCGTTGCCACTCTAATGCATGAGGAGGAAGACCATAGCGGAAAGGGGCTAGCGAAACACCAGGATCAATTAAAATTTTTGCATCATCCGTTTCCACATAAGTTGCCATAGACCGCGTTCCTAAACTATTAAAGGCGAGGGGCTTGACGTTCATTGACATCACCAACAAAATAGAGCATTATGCTTCCGCTTACTTAAGCAGAAGCAGTCTATGCTTGATACTAAGCTTCCCAGTCTAGAAGTCTTTTTTCTCCCACAAATGTCTTGATGTCGGTTATATCTTGTGTTACTTCCATCGTCCCCAAATATTTTCCATTTTTATCTCTCACTGCAAAATATCTAATGTGGCCCTCTAAAAATTGTTTAAATCTATCTTTAACTTACTGAGGGGAAATCCCAGCATGCAGCTGCGAAATTATCTCCCTCAACATTCTCTTCTTTTTCTCAGACATTTCACTCATCAATGTTCCTCCTTAATCTTCCAAGCAAGATTCTTGCCAAATTCTATTATTTGTTTAGTGTCGTTTTCAGATGGCGGGCCCGGGGGGATTTGAACCCCCGACCACCCGGTTAAGAGCCGGACGCTTTAAGCAGTTTAGATAACTTCTACCTTTTCAGGACCCGAGTACTTATCTCACTAGAGCCTGGCTGAGCCACGGGCCCATTAACTAACGCATGGCTGAATAACAACTCCTAGCTAATAATTTTTGCGTCAAATTACATAAAGACAGAGCGGGTTGAACGCAATTGGGAGAACTTGTTTTCGTTGGTTTAGGGTTGCATGACGAGCGGGGAATTTCGATACGTGGGCTAAACGAGATTCGAAGGGCCGATCAAATTTATATTGAGTTGTATACTAGCGCGATGCCAAATCTATCCCTTCAAAGCCTTGAAAAAATGCTGAATAAAAAAGTGGTTCAACTAACGCGGACAGATTTAGAGGAAAATGCCAACAAAACCATTTTAAAAACCGCCGCAAATCGCCGGGTAGCTTTGCTTGTGCCGGGAGATCCCTTAGTAGCTACCACGCATATCAACCTCCGAATATCCGCTGAGAAAATCGGTATAAAAACTAAGGTTATACATGGAGCCTCTATAACTTCAGCCGCACCTGGATTAGCTGGACTGCAAAATTACAAATTTGGGAGGTCTGTCACCATTCCTTTCCCTGAAGCTAACCACCTTTCAGAAACCCCGTACAATGTAATCTTTGAAAATCGAAAATCGGATTTTCATACCCTTATCTTCCTCGATGTCAAGGCAGAAGAGAAACGATACATGGTGTTACGCGAGGCATGTGAAATACTTCTAGCAATCGAAAAGAAAAGAAAAGAGAAGGTGTTCACCGAAAATACATTTGCCGTCGGAGTTGCGCGCGCTGGATCCGACAACCCCATAGTAAAAGCAGGGTACTCACGTGAATTAATTAAGTTCGATTTTGGAGCTCCCCCACATACACTAATTGTACCTGGCAAGCTCCATTTTATTGAAGCTGAAGCTTTAGTAACTCTTGCTGGAGCTCCAAAAGAGATTTTGGGAGAGAAACATAATGCGTGAGGAAAATGAACGGCTTAAAAAGTACATTCATATATTGGAGAAGGTCTTCGTAGAAGCGATCCTCATCTCTGAGCCTTTTACCATAAGAGATCGCGATGCAAAAGCAGTTTATGATGAAGCTAAACGTTACTACGAAGATTCAAAATACTTCCAAGAACAGAGAAATTACGTTACCGGACTAATCGCTATAGCATATTCCGAGGGGCTACTAGATGCCTTAAGATTACTTGGATGTGCAAAGTTTTCATGGCCAACCGAAAAAGGATAACAAAAAATTGAGGTAAACATAATGACGAAGAAACAAGTGGTTGTCTTAGCATCAGGAGTTTTTGACGTCCTCCATTATGGGCATGTCCGCTTCCTTGAGGAAGCAAAGAAGGTTGGAGGCAAAAATGCTAGGTTGGTTGTTATCGTAGCCCGAGATAGCACTGTGGAACGACTTAAAGGTCGGAAAACCGTTATCCCAGAGCACCAACGGAGAGCATTAGTAGAAGCACTTAAGCCGGTTGACGAAGCGATTCTCGGCTATGAAAACTCGGATTTTAAGCAGAGCATTGAGCGAGTTATCGAAAAAATTCAGCCAAATGTCATTGCAATCGGCTACGATCAGAGAGATGTTGAAAGCATGGCTCAAGATGTAGTGAAAAAAGGAAAGTTCAAAGTTAGAATTGTGAAAGTGAGGAAATTTGGAAAGGAGGAATTGAACAGTTCTTCGAAAATTAAGCGGAAAATTCTGGAGACCGCAAAATAAAGACTTTTACTTGTACTTTGTCCCCGTCTTTAAGATTTAGACGAGTCCGAAGATACACGGGAGCAATTACTTCCAATACTGATTCGTCATAATGAGTTCGGAACGCGGTCACAACCGCGCCTTCCACCGCGTTGTTGATTAACGCTTTGAAGCACTTTGCGGGACCGTAGGATCGCGTCTCATTTTCGAAGCCTTCTAAAACAATTCCAAGATAAACATCGAGTTCTTTACGGGTTTGAATGTCAATTTTTGAAGTCAGCTTGAGGTTTAGCGTTCCAAGATATGGGTCAAAACCCAATTTTTTCACTATTTGCCTACGATAACCGCGTAAACTGATATAATATGCCCCTTCCCCCAAACCAGAAAAAACTTCGCCTTCAAAAGTGAGGAAAGTAGGTGTTGGCTTTTCGAGAACCGTGTTTAAACCTAGATGTACTCGCCTTAGTTCTTCGACTCCCTTATTGGTTATCTGAATTAATTCACCCCGCGCGGTAATGTGGCGCTCAATCAAACCAAGATGTTCCAATTCGATCAAATGTCGGGATGCCGATTGCTGTGATAGTTCCAACTTCTCCGCAAGACTAGTGGTAGAGATCTGTATTCCCCGACCATAAGCACCCATCTCAGCTAAACAGTACAACGTAAACCAGAGCACTGGTTTTGGCATTTAGATTGCCTCCTTGAGATGTGCTTTCTCCTCGCTCACAACTTTATGAGCCAGACGGATTGGCTCAGGAGTCCTAGAGTTCCGAATACAGTGAATAACGATATTAATAGCCTTTTTAAGGGTGACCATGTGGCCAACGCTAACGTAGATTGGTTTAGTTGAAGATTTAGTAATGACAGAAGCGCCAACAATTTCATTTTTGTCGATAATAGGCGCCCAATTTTGGTGCGCAGAAACACTCACTTTTCCACAGAGAAGGCTCTTAGCCACTCCGATTGTCGGGATTCTCGCTGTAACCCCGACATGACTTGCCAAGCCACAACGATATGGATGAGCCAAGCCATGCCCGTCAATTAAAAAGATATCAGGCTTCAACTTTAACGCTTGCAATGCTTTGAAAATGGCTGGAGCCTCACGAAACGATAAGAGAGTTGGAACATAAGGAAAACGGCACTCAGCAAATCCAATCTTAGTCTCCGCGAGCTTTAAACCGAAATAGTTTAAGACTACGATAGCAGCTATTGCGATTTGATCGGCGTAGGCTACATCAACTCCTGCCACGTATTTTAATTTTTGAGGCAGACAATCTTCGCGTACAACAAGCTTAGACAAACGCAGTTGAAGTTGATGAGCCTTTTCGGCTGAAAAACCAAGAGGAAACTTGCTACCTGATAATTTTTGCCTTAACCCCAACAAAAACTGGGCCCCTTACATCAACAACTTTCTTCTTACTTGTGATATAACGTAGCGCGAGATCATCCACTTCAACGTTCACATCACTAGGAAGCTTAGCCATTTTCACTCGTACATTAAGTTCCTTTGGCTCCATTTTTCTGACCATTTCCTCGATTTTTGCAGTTGCCAACGCAGCGACCGCGTCGAGGTAACGAATCCCAGTTGAAATTCCTTTTTCTCGGGTTTCGAGTACGAGTGGAACGTGCTCCAGCCCCTTAGGTGGAATCCCAAGTATGTTGCCATTATTTACGTAGATATTGTTAAAGGCGGCAGGCCCAATCAGTTTAGTTCCTACATCAGGCTCATACACAGAAACTTCAATCCTCCGCCCAAGGATATTTCCCTTAAAGGCAAGAAATTCGCACGGGCTTGGCTTGTCCGCATTTTTTAGCGCGGTTTCAATTATGGCATTTAGCACTTGATTCCCATACCTAGTTGAGGGTTTTGCCTTAATTCTGATCATTTTCGCCAGCTGCAAATCGTCAAGTTCTACTTCAGCATAAAGTTGAGGAAAAGTTAACTTTCGAATATCTGCAACATCCTCGATAAGCATAGCAATTCTTTCCACGCCGAGTCCAGCGTTAAAAACTGGAAAGCGGATATCATAACGAGCAAGTGAAACTGGCGAGTAAAGACCAATATCCCCGGCCTCAATCCACTCCTTCCTAAACTTAACAAACACCTCCATCTCCATTCCAGGGGCATAATACTTGCTGGTAGCTTTCTTGACTTGGAAACTGACATCCTCAAAACCTAGTTCAGCTAATATTAACCGCGTTAACTCTTGACCATCTTCCAAACTTAGGTCTTCTGCCATTACGATAAGCGAAGCGATTAACGACTCGTACAAGTGAAATGCATCCAACTTTTGCTCTCGACGGTATTTAGGTCCAATCGAAAAGAGCTTGACTGGGAGTGATTTTTTGCCTTGCAAACTTGCTAGGACTGGAAACCAGAGCGCTGTCATATGTGAGCGAAGAGTGAGCTTCATTGGAATCGGTTTTAATTCCTGAAGTTCTGGAAAGAGTCCAACTATCTCAGTGGCTTTTTCAGGCT
>Ga0209314_10000549_pt1 | contig 16659 bp, 17 predicted proteins | sample I19B2metaG_FD_184146 | JGI IMG/M metagenome (GOLD analysis project Ga0209314, IMG submission 184146) | Lake sediment bacterial and archeal communities from Gulf of Boni, Indonesia to study Microbial Dark Matter (Phase II) - ​I19B2 metaG... | ecosystem: Environmental > Aquatic > Freshwater >...
TCCTTTTGATGGCGAACTTTATGGCCCTTCTGTTATTTTGCACAGAGAAATAAAGAATATGCCTCCAATGATTATTGAAGATAAGAAATTTCATTTCGATGGAAAGGCTTATACGTACCAAATAAAGGCTACCGACCCAGATGGCGATACCCTTACGTACACCCTTAAGCAGGCACCAGAAGGTATGGTTTTAGATAAAACAGGATTAATAACATGGAAAGTAAATGAAAAGGACAAGGGCAGACATCCTGTAACAGTTCAGGCAACTGATGGCCACGGTGGAGAAGCCTTATATAACTTTGATGTTACTATTGACTCTAAGAGCAAATAATTAGATAGTCCTTTCTTGAAAGCTCTAAGTCATATCTCTTTTGCTTTTCCAGCGCCTTTCTTCGTGCTTGACAAAGCATCCTGTATCTTTTTATAATTGCAACTGAAACTAAATCTCAATAAGAAAATGGTGAACTGTTCATGCTTGAGCACCGATTAACGCGTAGGCAGAGAGGGCATGAAGGTGGGAAAGGATATGAAAGGGTTGCCCTTATCGGTAACCCCAATGTTGGGAAAAGCGTCATATTCGGCCTCCTGACAGGAAAATACGCAATTGTATCCAATTATCCTGGCACAACCGTAGAGGTTTCCTTTGCCAATATAAGCCTTGGCGATAAAAAATACCTCATTGTTGATACCCCTGGTGTTAATAACCTTATCCCCATGAGTGAGGATGAGAAAGTTACAAGGGACATCCTCCTGAATGACAAGCCTTCTGTGGTTTTACAAGTTGGTGATTCAAAAAATCTCAAAAGAACCCTTCTCTTGACTGCCCAGCTTGGCGAGATGGATCTGCCTGTAATCCTTGATCTCAACATGGAGGATGAAGCCAGAGAAATGGGGATTAACATTGACATCGAGAAGCTCGGGTCATTAATAGGGGTCGAGGTAGTAAGCACCATTGCACCTGAACGTAAGGGTATGAGAGGCATGAAAGCAGCTATCAGCAAAAAGAGTAAGGTGCCAGAAATCATTGTTCAATATGATCCTATCATAGAAGAATATAGCGAGAAGGTTTCTTTTTATCTGCCGGAAGCAAATGTTTCAAAAAGGTCTATTGCGCTCATGATACTCTCAGGTGATGAAAGCCTGAGAGAATGGCTCAATAAAAATCTTAAGGCAGAAATCATCCATGAACTGGAAAAACTCAGGCATGAGTGTCAAGAAAGGTTGAAAAAGCCTATCAGTGTGATTATCAACGAGACCCGCTTGAAAAAGGCAGTCGAGATAGCAGATAGGGTCACGAAGAAGATTCCCCACGCAGGCGGTTCTCTTGCATCTACCTTCGGAAGGTTCAGCATGCATCCAGTATGGGGTATTCCTATTCTCCTTATTGTGCTTTTCGGTCTTTATGAGTTTGTTGGTGTCTTTGGCGCTGGGATCCTTGTGGGTCTGCTTGAAGATAAAATATTCGACGCATACCTCATTCCAATATTCATAAAGGTCGTAAAAATAGTTATTCCTTTTCCCTTAGCCCAGGAGATGTTCATTGGTGAATACGGACTTATCACAATGGCACTGAAATATGCCATAGGGATAATCCTCCCTCTAACCACAACTTTTTTTATAGCTTTCGCAATACTTGAAGATAGTGGTTATCTGCCAAGGCTTGCCATCATGTCTAACAAGGTATTCAATATGTTGGGATTAAGCGGAAAGGCTGTCCTTCCCATGGTTCTTGGCCTGGGATGTGGCACGATGGCAGTTATGACAACAAGGATACTTGAGTCAAGACGGGAGAGGATAATAGCAACCTTTCTCCTTGCCCTGGCAGTACCTTGTGCTGCACAGCTTGGGGTAATCATGGGGATGCTCGGAGCACTTTCTGCCAAAGCCATGTCAATATGGGTATTGAGTATTCTTGGGGTACTTCTTTTTTCTGGATATCTTGCCTCAAATATTGTGCCCGGTGAAAAACCGGGATTTTTTCTTGAGATCCCACCTTTAAGAAAGCCGACTCTTACAAATATAGCAGTCAAGACCTCAAGCAGGGTCATCTGGTATCTCAAGGAGGCTGTGCCACTTTTCATGCTCGGTACCTTTATCCTCTTTGTCCTTCACAAGCTGGCCATTCTTGACATTATCCAGAGTTTTGCCGCACCTGTTGTCGTAAACATACTTGGGCTTCCGGATAAAACAACAGAGGCATTCATGCTCGGATTTCTAAGAAGAGATTACGGTGCGGCAGGTCTTTTTGCCATGGCCGAAAAGGGTCTGCTCACACCCATTCAGTCTGTGGTAAGCCTTGTAACAATAACTCTTTTTATTCCCTGTTTAGCACATTTCTTTATGCTGATAAAGGAACGGGGAATTAAGATGGCTCTTACCATGGTGGTGATAATAATGCCGATGGCAATCTTTTTTGGAGGGTTGCTGAATTGGGTCCTCAGGCACTTTCATATAAGTATATAGACTTGCATACACGGAAATTTTATATGATAATTATTCGATTCATTTTATCTCCTTACGGAGGGTTTAAAGGGAAGACACGGGGTTATAAGACAAGTTGTTTATTATGTGGGAGGGCACATGATGTCTGAAAAGAAAAAGCTTTGTAGATTTCTAAAAGCTTCTGGGACAGAAAAGAGCATGTTTGAAGACGAGGCACTTGAGGCGATATGGGAGCTGTCAGAAGATGGAGAAGTAAATTTCACTGATCTCATAAATGAACTAGGCAATGAGAAGGAACTTCTTGAGATGCAAAAGGATGGTTTAATAGTAATCAAGGAAAATAAAGTTCACTTTACAGAAAAAGGACGATACAGGGCAAGGGACATAACAAGACGACACCTCCTCGCTGAGAGGCTTTTTGCCGATGTCCTTGCTTTAAATGATTACGAAGAGGATGCATGTCTTTTTGAGCATGCGATAAGTCCTGAAGTAGAAGAGGCTATATGCACTTTCTTAGGACATCCACCTACATGCCCTCATGGAAGAGCAATACCGAGGGGGAACTGCTGCAGACTCTACACACGAGAAGTTAAACCCCTCGTACAACCTCTCACCGATATGGAAGTCGGTACGACTGCAAGGGTTGTATTCATAACCACCCCTGCCATGGAGAAGCTTACAGCTATAGGACTTATGCCTGGAGGGACTGTTAAACTCCAGCAGAAAAAACCTTCTTATGTCATAGGCATAGATGAGACAACAATTGCTATCGATGAAGAGATAGCAAAAGGAATCTATGTAAAGAGATAGGAAATGGGAGAAAAGATATTCAGAGAACATCTTAAGGGTAAAGGCCTTAAATTTACAAAAGAGAGAGCGTTGATACTCAAGGACATTTCTTCTCGACACGGCCATTTTGACCCTGAGGAACTTTATATCGGAATAAAGAAAAAAGGACTGAAAGTTTCAAAGGCATCCATTTATAGAACCCTTCCTCTGCTTCTCGAAAGTGGCCTCATTGAGCAGGTAGAAAGAACAGAAAAACATGCCCACTATGAAAAGACTTTCGGCAGAAACCATCATGATCATATGCTCTGTATTTCATGCGGCAGTGTTATAGAGTTTTATTCTGAGGCGTTAGAAGGTCTTCAGAATAAGATATGCAAAAAAAAAGGGTTCGAGGGCGTAACCCATACTCTTGAGATAAAGGGATACTGCAGTAAATGCAGGAAGACGAGGAAATGACTTCCGCCCTCTTAATAGCCTAATCCGCTAATAATTCATATTATTCTGAGCCGAAATTTAGTCTAGATTATTCATGAATCATCTCTGGATGCCGCCAGAAGGAGACTGTATTTGTCCCGAAAATGAATTATGGGATGGGGGGATTACTTAATTTTCCATTTATGCATTTTACATTTTTTTTAGATTTATGCTAAGGTTTATAAACTCAAGAAGCATGTAGCAGAGGGCTTAGCGCTATCAGCGCAGCTGCTTTGAGCTCTCTGCTCTTTACTTATAAATGGAGGCTTAAGTGAATAAAATAGTCCTTGCATACTCAGGAGGTCTTGATACCTCTGTTGCAATAAAATGGCTGAAAGAGCAATACAACACAGAAATAATTGCCTTCTGTGCAGATATTGGTCAGGGAGAAAATACAGATGCTATAAGAGAAAAGGCATTGAAAATAGGTGCAGCAAAAGTTTATGTAGAGGACTTAAAAGAAGAGTTCGTAAAAGACTATATATTCCCCATGCTCAGGGCAAATGCAGTTTATGAGGGCTCATATCTGCTCGGGACATCAATTGCGAGACCTCTTATTGCTAAAAGACAGATTGAGATAGCTGAGAAGGAAGGCGCTGAGGCAGTTGCCCATGGTGCGACAGGAAAGGGTAATGACCAGGTGAGATTTGAACTAACCTATTATGCATTTAACCCTACCATAAAGGTTATAGCACCATGGAGAGAATGGTCATTCAATTCAAGGCAATCCCTGATTGAATATTCCGAAAGGCATGGTATCCCTGTTACAGCAACAAAAGAAAAACCTTATAGTACCGATAGGAACCTCTTTCACATCAGCTACGAAGGAGGGATTCTGGAAGACCCCTGGCAGGAACCCCCACCCGACATGTATACCATGATCGTGCCGCCTGAGAAGGCACCTGATAAGCCTCTCACTGTTGAAATCTCGTATGAGAAGGGTGACCCTGTTGCAATCAATAATGAACTTCTGTCTCCAGCAACCCTGCTTGCGAGATTGAATCACCTTGCCGGTGCACAGGGAGTTGGAAGGGTCGATATGGTAGAAAACAGGTATGTCGGAATTAAATCAAGGGGCGTTTATGAAACACCTGGAGGCACAGTTCTCCATATTGCCCACAGGGCATTAGAGTCAATAACCCTTGACAGGGAGATACTGCACCTCAGAGACTCACTGATACCGCGCTATTCTGAGCTTATATATTATGGATACTGGTTTTCTCCTGAGAGGAAAGCATTGCAGACCTTCATGGATGATATACAGAAAGATGTTACTGGTACAGTCAGGATCAAGATATATAAGGGAAATTGTTATGTCGTCGGAAGAAAATCTCCAAATTCTCTTTATCACGCCGGGCTTGCAACATTTGAAGCAGATAATGTATATAATCAGAAAGATGCAGAAGGTTTTATAAAACTCAACGCCCTGCGGCTGAGGTTAAAACACCTATTGAAATAAACGACGCAATGCATGGAGAGACGGGGAAACAGGGAGGAAGAAATATCTCCGTGTCTCCGTATCACGTCTCCGAATTGAAGATTATGATATCAGATCTCAGGTACTGGATTGCATTATCCGTGGTGCCGGATATAGGCCCTGTTTTCGCAAGGAAACTGCTTTCCCTGTTTAAGACACCTGAAAGAATCTTTGATGCAAAAATGGATGATCTCCTTTCATTAGAAGGAATAGGAATAAACAGGGCTAAAAATATAAAAGGATTTTCTCTCTGGGAAATTGTGGATAAACAAATCAGAGTTTTGGAAAAAAAGAAGATTAATGTTGTAAGTCTTCATGACCTTTCTTATCCAGAAATGCTCAGGGAGGTAGAGGATGCCCCTATTGTCCTTTACATGAAGGGAGACGTACAGCCACAAGACAGATATGCGATCGCCATTGTTGGTTCACGCAAGCCAACACCTTATGGGATATCGGTTGCAGAAAATATTTCAGGGGAACTTGCATCTATGGGCTTTACCATTGTGAGCGGAATGGCAAGGGGTATTGATTCAATATCCCATAAGGGGTCGTTAAGAGCAGGTGGGAGAACCATAGCAGTACTTGGATCTGGACTTGATGTTCCCTATCCTTCAGAGAACAAAGGTTTGATGGATAAAATTGCAGGATCTGGTTGTGTAATAAGCGAATTTCCCCCAGGGACTTCTCCTGACAGAGAAAATTTTCCACGGAGAAACAGAATAATTAGTGGACTTTCTCTTGGTGTGCTCGTAATAGAGGCCACCTCTGACAGTGGCTCCCTGATCACAACAGGGTACGCCCTTGAACAGGGTAGAGAGGTCTTCGCGGTTCCTGGTAATATAACCGCGTCCAATTCAGAAGGCACAAACGAACTCATTAAAAAAGGGGCGATCCTTACGAGGAGAGCAGAAGATATTGTTGAGGAACTCGCGCCTGTCTTAAAAGGATTTATACGATCGAAGGAGAAGGCAAATTTAGAAGTAACAGATGAAGAAAAAAACCTCTGTAACTTACTCTCCGGAGAGCCAAAGCATATAGATAGTATTTCTCGGGAGAGTGGATTACCAACATCAAAGGTACTCGAAATACTTCTCAGTTTAGAACTAAAAGGTGCTATAAGGCAAACAATGGGAAATAGGTTTTATCTCGTATGAAATCAACAGAATCGAATTACAACAGCCTTGTCATTGTTGAGTCACCTGCAAAGGCAAAGACCCTTTATAAGATACTCGGAAAGGGATTTGCCGTTAAGGCATCTATCGGTCATATAAAAGACCTTCCTGAGAAAGAGATTGGGGTTGATGAAAAGAATAACTTTAAACCCAAGTATGTGGTAATCCCGGGTAAAGAAAAAATCATTAAAGAACTCAAGAAGGCATCAAAAGATGCAGATAAGATTTTTCTTGCTCCTGACCCTGATAGGGAAGGAGAAGCAATCGCATGGCATATTGCATTTGAAATCTCAGACCCTAAATCCTTAAACGGAAAGATTTACAGGATTATTTTCAATGAAATAACAGAGCGGGCTGTACGAGAAGCAATAAAAAACCCTGGCAGGATAGATATGAACAAGGTCGATGCCCAGCAGGCCAGAAGAGTACTTGACAGGCTTGTCGGTTATAAACTCAGCCCACTTCTTTGGAAGAAGGTCAGGAGAGGGCTCAGTGCAGGGAGGGTACAGTCTGTTGCGGTAAAGCTGATTGTAGACAGAGAGCGAGAGATTAAGGCATTCAAATCTGAAGAATACTGGAGCATAAATGCCGAATTTGAGGGTTCTAAACTTCCTCAGTTCTGGGCAAGGCTTCACAAGATACATCAGCAGCCAGAAACAGGAAGCAAATTTCTCATCCCGAACGAGGACGCTGCAAATACATTAATTGAAAACCTGAAGAATAAAGAATTTGTATTAAGCAAGATAGAGCATAAACGAAGGAAGAGGATGCCTTACCCACCCTTCATTACAAGCACTCTGCAGCAAGAAGCAGTAAGGAAACTAAGATTTACCGCAAAAAAGACCATGACAATAGCTCAACAACTTTACGAGGGTATCGAACTTGCTGAAGAAGGCGCAGTAGGACTCATCACCTATATGAGAACAGATTCCTTTAGGCTAGCCTCTGAGGCACAAGAATGGGCCAGGGATTTTATTGGGAGGGTTTATGGAAAAGATTATATACCTGAGAAACCTCCTGTTTATAAGAGCAAGGCAACTGCACAGGAAGCACATGAGGCCATAAGGCCGACATATACTGAGAAAAGGCCAGAGGAGGTAAAACAATTTCTTTCAAAAGACCAGTATGCCCTTTATGTGCTGATATGGAAACGGTTCATATCAAGCCAGATGGCACCAGCACAGCTTGATCAGACGACCTTTATAATAAATACAAATCCCCCTTTACCCCCCTTTTCTAAAGGGGGGAATGGGGGGATTAATGACTTACCATCCAGTGAGTTCAGGGCATCAGGAACAGTAATCCGTTTCGATGGCTTCATGGCCTTGTATACGGAAGGGAAAGATGAAGTAGAAGAGGAAGAGGGTCTGACATTGCCAGCCTTAAAAGAAGGGGAAAGATTAAAACTCCTCAATTTGCAACCGAGACAGCATTTCACACAGCCACCACCTTATTATACAGAGGCGACACTCATCAAGGCCCTTGAGGAAAAGGGCATTGGCAGGCCAAGCACGTATGCAGCAATCCTTTCCACAATCCAGGAGAGGAAATACGTCCATAAGACAAATGGTAAGTTCTCTCCTACGGATCTTGGTATGGTAGTCAATGATTTTCTTGTTGAAAGGTTCCCTGAGCTTATAGATGTTGATTTTACTGCAAAGATGGAAGACGAGCTTGACCGCATTGAAGAGGGAAAGATGAAGTGGGTGAAAGTGGTAAAAGATTTTTATGGCTCCTTCAGCCATGACCTTGCAGAAGTTGAAAAAACGAAGGGGAGGATAAAACCAGAAGATATACCTACTGATGAAACATGTGAAAAATGTGGCCTTCCCATGGTCATACGGTGGGGAAAACACGGAAGATTCATAGCATGTTCTGGATTCCCTAAATGTAAAAATGCAAAACCTCTTCACACTGAGAGCGCAGAGCACCAGGAACAGGGCACAGAAAAAATTGCTCAGGAAACGAAAGAAGTATGTGAGAAGTGTGGTTCACCTATGGTCATAAAGACCGGACGATATGGTAAATTCCTTGCCTGTTCAAAATATCCTGAATGCAAAAATACAAGGCCACTGTCAACGGGCTTGAAATGCCCGCAGGATGGGGGGGATATCGTAGAAAGGCGTTCAAAAAGAGGGAAACCTTTCTGGAGTTGCAGGAACTATCCAGCATGCCGATTCGCTTTATGGTATAAACCTATACCTGTAAAGTGTCCTCATTGCGATGCGGAGTTTCTCCTCGAGAAAAGGGATAGAACAGGAAAAGTAACACATTTCTGCCATGACAAGAAATGCGGATACAAAGAAGAGATAAAAGAGACAGACCTCGGTCTTAACTCTTAATCCTGATGAGGCCATTTATTATAGGGATTGGTGGTGCACGCAGCAAGGTTGGAAAGACCACCATTGCCTGCCAAATCCTCAAGAAACTGCGCAGATGGGGCGCCATAAAATATACCAAGACTTCATTCTACAGTTCTATAGTTGACAGCCCTGAAATATTGAGACAGAAAAACAAGGACACCAACAGGCTCCTTGATGCTGGCGCACAGGACGTACTCTGGGTTCAATCACCACCTGAAGACCTCAAAGAAGTTCTTCAAATAGCCATTGATAGGCTTTCACATCTAAAGGGAATCATCCTCGAAGGAAACAGTGCGGTTGAGGCTTTAAAACCTGATATCGTAGTATTTGTTTCTGGAAATGAAGGACTCAAGAGAGGTGCAGAAAAAATCCTCAGCATGGCTGACGCCGTTATCTTCGACAATAATCCCCCGAAAGAAACTCCCAAAACTGTTAAAAGATTCCGTCTCAATAATGAGGAAGAATATGTAAACTTCATAATAGGACTTGTAAGTGAAGGCGAAAACAGGAAAACAGCTCAATAGCCTGTTATGAAAGGTTTAAAAATATGGTAACCGTTCCATCCTTTTTAGAGAAATATTTAACGAAAGAAGAAATAACAAAACTTCAAAAGAAGGATGCTCTTCATACAGACCAATTTAAGGAACTCACTCTCATAAGACTCGCACAGGACTGCAAAAATTACCCAAGGGGCACTATTTTTCATGAGGGTGGTCTCATACCAGGCTACCCAAGAATAATGAGGGTTTTACATCTTGAAAATGGAATAAAACGCTACTTCAAAGAAAGATTCTACATTGAGGAGAAGGTTGACGGGTACAATGTCAGGATAGTAACAATAAATGGGAATCCCCTTGCTTTTACCAGGGGAGGTTTCATCTGTCCTTTCACAACAAACAGAATTCCGGATCTGATTGATCTCAACTTTTTTCATAAGTACCCAGGATACGTAATTAACGGCGAGATTGTAGGTCCTGGCAGTCCCTACAACACAGAGATTATTCCTTATATCAATGAAGATGTACTCTTCTTCTCCTTCGATATCTTCGATATGAGGAGCAGAATAATTTCTATAGAGGAGCGTTACTCAATCCTCGAGCAATTCAAAATCCCACAGGTAAGAAGATGGGGACATTTCAGTGTGTCTGATGTGGATACAGTAAGAAAGGTTGTTCTTGAACTGGATAGAGATGGAAGAGAAGGCATCGTCATAAAACCGGTCTCCAATGGAAAGCAGATCAAATTTGTCACCCTTTCATCGTGCCTCAGGGATTTACAGGCCACATCTGATCTTATAACAGAGCTTCCCGCAGGGTTTTACATACAGAGGATCCTCAGGGCGATCTTCTTTTGCCATGAATTCGGTGTTGCACTAGATGATCGCTACCTCCTGGAATCTGCAAAGGCACTGTACCTGTCGCCACAGAGGGTCTTGAAAGAGGTAGCAGACGGTGGGAATGTAAGAGAATCTTTCGAGATTAACGCGAGAAGTAAAAACACGATATATGAATTAATAGAACATCTTAAACGATCCGGGGTTAGTACAAAAATCCTTTCAATAGAAAAGATAGGTGATTACTACAAAACGAAATTTCAAAGGATTTATACCGAAGGAACAAGGGAAATCCGCCATAAACTGATGGGGCATGGATTTTTTGACTAACTTTTATTGTTCATAAAATCAGGGAGAATATAGTTTTTGAGCGGATTGTCGAAGCGACCCTCGGAGGTCGATACGACCGAGAATGAGCGAAAAATACTATATCCTCCCTTCTGGATATATTTATGAATTAAATGTCTAAAAAAAGTGAGTATCTCCTATTTGACTTTGCCTGTGAGGAGACCCGATCTTTTTATTGCCCCAAGGAGATAATTCTTAAATTTCTCCGGGAATAACCATTTTATTCCTAACTTCTCTGCCCATTTTATTAAGCCTTGATCAGCGGTAACCAGCAGGGCGTCCAACTCCATTGCAAGCAGGAGAAGGTCAACATCTTCTTTACTGTCTATTATGCCTTCTCTCAATGCCTCTCTATATTTCCGCCTCAGGTCTTGAATAATTTCATCTGAACTTTTTGTTTCAACACTTCTGACAGCCTTCTCAGCTATCCTCAGCCCCTTATTTATCCTCTCCCTTATGTCCTCTATTAATTCGTATAACAGGAATGCTGGACATTTTAATTCGTGTTTTTTGGGAGGCTTTTGATGGAGTATCAGGAGTAAGTCCTCAGGTATCTTATCCTTTTCAACAAAATGCAGGAGCTCCTCAAAAATTGATGGGGGCATATAAAACTCGAGTATATAGATCTGAGCAGCCAAGAAAAGGAATGCCTCAAGAGCCTCTGTCGGTGTACTGCCAAAGCTCTTTCTTACATCGGGATTTACAAAAAGGCTGGTATCTAATACAACCCTTTGTGGATAGAAAGTCCCTTCAAACTTACTCGAAGGGACTTCTTCAGTATTCGTTTCCTTTTTACTTTTTTTTGCGGCCATCGAAAGCATCCAGCATCTTAAAGTCTCTTCTCCCTATAAATTATCAATAAAAGGAACTTAAAAAGTAAAGCATGAAGAGAACCTTGCTAGCAAGAATGCTTGATTGGATATGAACTATCTGTTATAATGAACAAATGTTTTTACGATTATTTTTAGTCATATTTTTCATACTCATTCCTTCTCTGGCCTTTGCATGGGGGCCTTTAACTCACACCTATCTTGGTAGCGAGATTTATTATTTGGGTTCTCTCTTGCCTGTGTGGGTATTCAACCTTTTAAAGAAGTACAGAGGTGACTACCTTTATGGAAATCTTATGGCTGATATTATTCTGGCAAAGAACCTTTTGCCTTTAGAAAAGAATTCCCATAGCTGGGAGGTCGCATTCAGTCTTTTAGAAACTTCAAAAAAATCTTCAGAAAAGGCTTTCTCCCTTGGCTATATAAGTCATCTGGCAGCTGATACCGTCGCTCACGGCATATATACCCGCAGAAAAAATATTGAGCATACCTTTATTGAACTGCGGGCAGACAGCCTTATTGACAGGAAATACTGGGTTCAAGCAAGAGGTATTGACAGAGTTATTCAATACAGAAATGATAGGTTCCTTGAAAGATCTCTTGATCGTGTATTTTTCTCTTTCAAAACCAATAAAAGGATATTCAAAGGGATGCTCTTCCTCTCGGGCCTTAATAAGGAAAAATTTGGTGATTTCATCGATAGGAATCTTTTAATCCCTTTCAAAAAAGAGGACATTAAGAAGCTCCACGAAGAATCACTTCACAGTATTATTGATGTCCTCCGTAATGGTGATCGCTCTGCTGTTCTTAGGAAAAACCCTATTGTAAGATAAGACTCAGTGAATAAGATTGTTTGCATATTTCTTATTGCCTTCTTTATTTCCGGGTGTGCAGGAGCTACGAAGCCTACATACCGGGAACTGCCTAAAGAGAAACCCCTCGCAGTAAAGATAAATGGCGTAACTCTTCGGCTCATATCTTTTGGCTACACAAAGGGTTGGTCTGAGCTTGAAGTATCAATAGCAAATGAGACGGATGAGGAAATATATTTTGATGCAACCCAGGTTTTCCTTACGAATGAGAAGGGATATGATCTTATTCCTCTCAAGGCATATGAGGTTAACGAACGGGTTCATAGAAAAACCGGTAAGTGGATAACACCATTGACGGTCGGTGCAATTGCTTCCGGCATTGCGGCAATAATAGCGCCTTCCTCACAGGATAGGACAGCCTTTGCCAGGGCTGCCCTCGCCCTTGCAGGTGCAGCAGGCACTGCTGAACTTGCAAAGAGACAGACTGCTGGGGCTGACATTCAAAGAAAGGAAGACCTTCTCCTGAAAAGCTATAAAATACCACCCCATTTACAGCTTGGAGGAGTTTTATATTATCGAGCCACAGAGGATATAAAAGGAGTAAAGGCATTTATTACGGTCAAAGGGACTGAGGAATTTTTCCATATCGAGTTGTAAGAAAACTATTCCCTAATGCCGGAGCTTTACCCCGTAGAGGAATGCCCCATGGCTTGTCATGAGGATGCTAAACCCCGTTGATGATATCTACGGGGCAAAGTAAGGAATCTCCTGATTTTGTAATGGGGTTCAATGCCCCGACCCGTTGCAATTGCTACGGGTCCCATGTACAATTCCAACGGAGTTTATTTCTTGTAAATCTTCTTCATTATCTCAGGGAACTTGCTTTTGAAATCCGGGTATGCCCTGCCAAGAAAAAGTTTTAGACCCTTGAGCTCGAGCTTTATATCCTCTATTTCTTTCAGGGAAGAGCTCAACTCTTCTAACTTCTTTGTCAATGTTACGAGTTCCTTATCGAGGAGATTAGTCCTTTCTTTTAACATTCTTTCTTCCTTCAATTTTCTTCTCCTTTTTAAACCTTACATTTTGTAAAGACATAGCTTTTCTCGAATTCTCTTTAAGCCCTCTTATTATCTGTACTCCTGCTGATGTTCCTATTCTTGTAGCACCAGCCTTGAGCATATCGAGAACTCGCCCGGGCGTCCTTATACCACCTGCAGCCTTGATGCCTGCAGTATCTCCAACAATACTCTTTATAAGTCTTATGTCCCTCAATCGTGCACCATGAGGTCCAAAGCCAGTAGAAGTCTTTATGAACTCTGAACCTGCATCCAGAGCTATTTTCACAGCTTTCCTCTTTTCATTGTCATCAAGGTAGCAGGTTTCGATTATCGTTTTATGGATGTGCCCTTTTGTTGCCATTATCACATTAGAGATATCTTTTTTGACAGTCATCCAGTCTCTTGATTTCAGGGCACCTATGTTAATCACAATGTCAAGCTCATCAGCACCGATGAGGGTAGCATGCATAGCTTCATAGACTTTTACCTCTGTAAGGGTCATCCCGAAGGGAAACCCTATCACTGTTGTAACCCTGATGCTACTGCCCTTGAGGAACTCCTTAGCTTTCTTTATGAAGCTGGGATGAATACAGATAGAGTGAAACCCAAATTGCCGTGCCTCTTCGCAGAGCCTCTTTATGTCAGTATATGTGGCATCAGGCCTGAGCAATGAATGATCGATAACCCTTGCTATATCTTTCGGATTCAGCATCTGCGCCATCTTATTCGTATCCCCAGAGAGATGGCCCTTCAGCCTTAACATTTGCCACATAAGCATTTACTTCCTCTCTGTATGCCTTATGAAGGAGTTTTGTAATGTTGCCTACCGCATACTTCTGGTCGTCAACCTTTGAGACTGGCATGACCTCCATGGTTGAGTTCGTAATAAAGACCTCCTCTGCCGAGTAGAGATCCTCCTTTGTAAATTCATCTTCTTTCACCTTTAATCCATCTCTCAGGGCAAGATCTATGACTATCCTCCTTGTTATACCATCAAGTATCCCGCATTCAAGAGAAGGCGTGCAGAGAACACCATTCTTAAAGAAAAAAACATTGCAGACTGTGCCTTCCGTGAGCTTCCCGTATACATTCAGCATAATCACCTCGTAAGCGTTCTTTTTTTTCGCTTCGATCTTAGCGAGGATATTATTGAGAAAGTTCAAGGACTTTATTTGAGGATTGATTGCCTCTTTGAAGTTTCTTCTCGTTTCAGGAATGATGAGGTTTATGCCTTTTTCATAGAATGACTTCGGATAGTCCTTCATCTCCTGTGCAATGATGACAATGGTAGGCTCGGGGCAGAGGTCAGGATCAAGGCCGATAAGTCCATAGCCCCTCGATACCGTCAACCGGACAAAGGCGTTCCGAAGAGAGTTTGCTATGAGAGTATCATAAAGAGAGGTTTTTAGAGAGTCTGCGTTAAGGGGAACCGTAAGTCCTATCAATGACGCAGAGCGATAGAGTCTTCTGAGGTGTTCATCAAGCATGAAAGTGACCCCATCATAGACCCTCATCGTCTCATATATCCCATCTCCATAAAGGAAGCCATGGTCAAAGACAGAAATCACTGCTTCTTTCGCAGGCACGAGCCTTCTGTTTATATAAACTTGCATGGCCTTAATTATACCAACAATTTATCTGACTTTGGATAAAAGCTTTATTTCTTGACTCATAAAGACATTTTGAAGGAAATACATTTTAGGTCTTTATTCAGACTGACCAGAGATGCCCTTTATGAGATCTTTTTTGCCGATGATTCCGACTAATCTCCCTTCCTGTAAAACAGGTAAGAGATGTATCTTTTTTTCCGTCATTATTGTGGCAATATCCTCCATGGGCATATCTTCATTTACAGTAACCAAATCTCTCGTACATATCTCGCCTACAGTAGATGCAGCCATCCTTTTAATCTCTTCCTCCAGTCTGCTTGTTCCAAGTGGAATAAAGGCATCGAACAACCTTAATATGGTAGGGATATGGAGCCTCTTGTTTTTGCCTATGAGGTCATTCTCCGTAACTATTCCTATCAAATTACCATCTTCATCAACTACGGGAGTACCGCTAATTTGGTGTTTTATGAGTGTCTGTGCCAGATCTTCTATTGTGGTAGCTGGTTTGACTGTTATTACATCCTTTGTCATTATATCTTTGGCTTTAAGCATGATTTCTCCTTACATTGATAAATTTCTGCCTTTTCACAAATTCTACCACAACCATGTTCTCTGTACAGAAGAACTATGAGAACTCCTCTTCAGAAACAACTTCTCTTTTTATCTTTGATATGAGCTCCTCAAATGTTGGCAAGACATCTGTTCTCAATCTTCCAGCAACTAATACATACATGATATCATCGCCGGCTTTGAGGGTCCCTTCATTTATCCAGGCCTTGATTGCCACAATACCATCTCTCTTTCCAAATTCTGTCATGAGGAAGTTTAGTTTTGCTTTATCATAAGAGAGATGCATCCCTTTCACACTCTTTCCATCTTTTGAAGTAGCCCTCACGACTCCATTATGAATAAGGATCATCCCGAGTTCTTGAGGGTCTGAATTCTGTTTTGCCTCTGCTATCCATTGTTCAATCACGTGCCTCGACTCCCTTTTTGATCTTCCTTGCGTTTCCCGGATATCTTATCAACTCTTTCATATCATGATCATATCAAACTATTCTCACTTTTCTCTATAAAAACCTTGACTTCCGTCTAAGATGTAGCCACAGGCTTTAGCCTGTGAATTAAGAAATAAACAGAGCCCCTTAAACCTTAAAAAATTCCCAAATTCAAAAGCTATAATAACTGACTCATTATCCTTATATTAGAAAGGATGAAAGTGCCAGGAAAAAAGATAGAATAGAAGTCCAGCTATTTTTTCAAAAGGAGGAGAATGTGAAAGGAAAGGTTGTGCTCATAACCGGTTCCAGTTCAGGGATCGGAAGGGAAACAGCATACAGGTTTGCACAAGCCGGAGCGAAACTCGTTCTCTCCTATAACAGGGGGAAAACCAGGGGTGAACAGGCCGAAAGGCGTTGCCGGAAGCTCGGCGCAGAAGACATCCTGTTTCTCCATCTTGACGTGACGGATGACAGAAGCATTTCGGATTCTGTCAAAAGGGTTCTGAAGAAGTATGGCAGAGTTGATTTCTTCATCAATAATGCAGGGACGGGAGTTTTTGTTCTTTTCAAGGAGCATACGATGAAGGATATCGAGAGGCAGATCAGGACGAACCTCGAAGGCCTCATAAAGTTGACCCGTGCCTTTCTTCCTCATATTAAAAAAGGGATAATCAACATAGCCAGTGCCGCAGGCAAGACCGCATATGCAGAGATGTCTGTCTATTGCGGGACGAAGTTCGGAGTCCTGGGCTTCACGCAGGCTCTTGCAAAGGAACATCCGCGTCTCAGGATCTGCTGTGTTAATCCCGACATGACAGCCACAAGGCTCACCGGATATGAGGGCCGGCCTCCCTCGGAAGTGGCAGAGGTTATTTTCAAGGTCGCATCAGGCGAGATAAAAGTAGCGCATGGTGGGGATGTTGATGTGTGGAAGATAATGAAGTAACACG
>Ga0209314_10000550_pt1 | contig 16651 bp, 17 predicted proteins | sample I19B2metaG_FD_184146 | JGI IMG/M metagenome (GOLD analysis project Ga0209314, IMG submission 184146) | Lake sediment bacterial and archeal communities from Gulf of Boni, Indonesia to study Microbial Dark Matter (Phase II) - ​I19B2 metaG... | ecosystem: Environmental > Aquatic > Freshwater >...
CTCTGGAATTACTGGTTGTATATCTTCAACAAGACGACTTCCCATCTTGTTGACTTTTTACATAGCTACGTCTTAAATATTAGTGCACCACCGCCCGATGTTGATAGATTTAGTCGAATAGTCCTAATCTCACTCCCGATCTGCTGTCGACATAAAGGATAAGGTTATGGTAGAAGACTCAGGTATGGAAAAATTCGATCATACCAAACTTACCTACAAAACAGAAAAAGTCTTGGAGGAGCCAGAAGAGCTCGGTTCTCTTTTCGAGGCAAAGCAGGAGCTAATCAAAATCGTTGATAAAGCGCTAGAAAAAATCATCAATATTCCGAAGACTGGTCTCAGACGCAATCGATTTAGCGCATGGTTAACGACATATGAACTCCTGCTCGCCAATATCATTAGAGACGACAGTCCCCTTGCCGAGAAAGGCGCTGCTGGATTAAAGGAAACCTTAGAGTCGGTATGCACTGGGGCATCACTAAGAGAGTTTATGACCATAACTCCAATAGCGGAAGGGCATGTGCCTTTCGTCGATGGTGTCGGCAGACTGAAGATCGCCCAGGATAAGTATAAGTCTGTTATTGCTTCGGCGTCGTCACTTGCGCCAAATCCTATAAGAATCTGGTCTGGGGCATCTCCAAAATTCAAGAAATATGGAGTGATACTCGAACTACCAGATGAGGAGGTGACAGAATTTTTCAGATTGAACTCGGCACCAATATTCTATGTTAACGGAAAGATCACGGGTCTGAGGATAGGAACCGAGGGCGTCTGGGAGGCTGGGCGGATTGTTATGAAGAATAGGCCTTTCTCCATCTACATTGAAGACTTTCATCGCAATACGGAAGAGGTTCTTGTTCCGGATAAGCCAACGATCCTGCAAGTAGATATGCCTGCCGCCGAGTCGCGACCCTACTTTAACGGCGAACTATTCTATGTCCCACGGGGTGTCGTTATCTATCTCAACAAAGAGGTCAAGCACTTTGCCCCCTTGCCAGTCCTAACTGGTGCTACTACTTCGCCAGTTATTTTCCGGTTAGGTACCACCGCAGAGGCTAAGGATTTCCACCACCATAAATTCGAATTCGTCCGCCGCATCTTATGAAAATGAGCAGTTTGACCAAAACGATCACTAAGACTTCATTCTCCGCAACTTCTACCTTCGCGCCTGCTTAGCCAAACCAACAACAAGATTTCCTAATAGTTGTCAAAGAGGACTCGTTTGGTCGCCCAGCTTTGTGGTGGCAGCGGGTGGATTTGAACCGCCGACCAAAGGCTTATGAGGTAGCTGGTAGAAAAGCTGGCTTGCGCTTGCTAGACCAACCGCTTGCCTCCTTTCTGACTTCTACTTTACGCTTTCGCTAGCCCGGTGTCAACACTGCCTATACTCACGATTCAAATTGCCGTTGCACGAAACGATGAAATGTTAGGTTTACTCATAGAGAGGTAAAAACACGGAGAATGTACTTCCTCTGCCAACTTCACTTTGAATCTCTATCTTGCCTCCGTGTGCCTCAGCGATTTGCTTGCAAATAGCTAGCCCAAGACCACTGCCTCCCTCACTCGGAGAACGGACCTTGTCAACCCGATAGAACCGATCGAAGATGCGGGGCAGGTCTTCTTCAGAGATCCCGACTCCGGTGTCAGAAATGGACACGACTACCATTCGCCCTTCTCGGTAGACCGATACAGATATGCTTCCACAACTCGGCGTATATCTTATGGCATTGTCTAAGAGGTTAAGAAAAAGTTGTCTCAGTTTTACGTCGTCACCATTCACCACGAGGTCTTCTACTTGATTTAAACGAAACTCAAGCCCCTTGTCTCGGCAGAGTATTTCTATGTCTGAGCTCAATTCGCTTATTAATTCGTTCAGATTGACTGCCTTAAGGGAAAGCTTTTCCTTTCCAGCATCAGCCCTGGCTAGAGTAAGTAGCTGGTCAACGAGGTGAGCGATGCGGTGTGCTTCTTGGGAAATTGTTTCCAGAGATTGCCGATATTCACTATTAGTCCTATCCTTTTGTAACATTAAGGTTGATTCCGCCTCGATAATAGCTAAGGGGGCACGCAGTTCATGAGAAGCGTCGCTGGTGAATTGTTGCTGGCGTTTAAATGCCTTCTCTAATCGGTCAATCATTTCATTAAGCGTAGCAGCAAGCCTTCCCAATTCATCCTTGGCCTTAATCTCAATCCGCTGGCTAAGGTCGGTCTCTTCAATGGTCTGCGCTTGCTGTGCTATCTGGTCTACAGGCTTGAGTGCCCGCCTAGCCAGGAAAAAGCCGCCCCCGGCGGCAAAGGCTAGGGTTAAGGGTATGGCAATTCCTAGTGTACGTATAAGGCCACCGAGCGCTTCCTTGATAGGCTCTGTTGAACGACCGATAACCAGCGCTGCTGATTGGCTGGTGATTACTGGCGGCGGTGGCACTAAAGAAGGAGCCGGTCTCTCAGGACTACTTGGCGGAAGAGGTATGTCAAAGGGAGGTATGTCAGGGGAAATGGGTCTAATGTAAACGCGCAATTCTCGACCCTCGGTCGTTTCAATCGTAGCAAATGAACTCTGTCCGTTAATTGCTTGCTCAATCATTTCACTACTTACCGGAAGGTCAAGCTCTCGTGGAGATAGACGAAACAAATCGCCATCTGAGGGGAAATAGAGGGAAACTACTTCCCCAATCTCCTCCTCAAATCGCCCCTCCCTAACTGTGAACAGGATATCCCTGATATGCGAGAGTTGTTCGGCGCGTAATCTGAGGGAGTCGTCGAGATTCTGGCGGAGATTACGCGACAGGTAGAAATACAGCCCGGCACCGAGTGACCCCAAAAGAATCCCCAGTATTACTAGGTACCAAAGGGTAAATCTGAATTTGATACTATGAATTAACCTCATGAAAATTTCAGCCGGTAACCAGCCCCTCGCACTGTCTGAATGATACTTTCACTTTCTTCGTGGTCAATCTTGCGGCGCAACCGACGAATGTAGACATCTATGAGATTGGACAGACTATCAAAGTCATAATCCCAGGCATGTTCTTCAAGCATGGTGCGGGTAATTACAATGTTAGGATGGCGCATGAAATACTCAAGTATGACATATTCCTTATTTGTTAGTTCTATCGCCTTATCCCCTCTCCAGACCTCTCGTGTCAGCGTATTGAGTTTCAGGTCACCCACCTTAAGCTCAGGCGATTTTGGCATGCCCTCCCGGCGCAGAAGCGCTCTAACCCGGGCTAAGAGCTCGCTGAAAGCAAATGGCTTGACCAGATAGTCATCGGCTCCGGTATCTAGCCCCTTGACTCTGTCTTCCACGGCATCCTTTGCCGTCAGGATAAGGATTGGCATATTTATGCCCTTGGCTCGGAGTTCGCGACAGACTTCAAATCCATCTTTCTTGGGCATCATAATGTCCAGGATGATGAGGTCGTAGGGATTAATCTCGGCAAGGTATTGCCCCTCCTCACCATCGTAAGCAACATCAACGGCATACGTCTCTTCCATTAGACCTCTTTTGATAATGCCATTTAATCGCCGGTCATCCTCAACGACCAGAATGCGCATCGCCAGACTCCATCAGTATGGTATCCAAACCATATTATACAACATCAAGATGAATAGAAAATGAAAATTACATCGCTACTATTTATATAACGTTCAGTTTCAGTTCATGTTAGGTTCATGTTGTTATGCTAAGCTTGAAGCGAATAGAGAAGATATGAATACTCAAAGGCGTCGCATCCTGTACATCTTACTAGGGATTGGCATTGCAGCACTTGTTGTTGGTTTAGTCTTTTTACTTACATATTCAGGCTAAAGTAAGTCTGGAGGAATATAGAATAGGGAAAATGGAGGTATTAGACTAGTCTTAATTAGGGAGGAGGTAAATCCTTCTGGGAGGGGTACTGATGAATAAGACCAAATTAATCACAGTAATGCTCATCACCGCTATGACGTGGGGACTCGCTGTCCCCATGTCAGGCTGTGCTTTTAGGTCGAAGGAGTCAACGGAAGTAGAAAATCAGGTAGTAACCGTGGAGCGCGGGGATATCACCATTGACATCCCGGCTGCTGGCAACTTGTCATATTCACTCAAGAAAGACCTGGCTTTTGATATGGCCGGAACCGTCGAAGAAGTTCTGGTGAAAGTGGGTGATTCGGTGGAAGAGGGGCAGGTGCTGGCGAAGCTGGATGCCTCAGAATGGGAGGAGCAACTATCGTCGAAGGAATTGGACCTGATTCAGGCAGAGATTAATCTTAAGCAGGCTGAAATCGCCTTGGATAAAGCTGAAAACCCATATACCGAGGATGAAATAGAAAAAGCCAAGCAGGCGGTAAAGGATGCTAAGGAACAGTTGAATTGGGATGAAGACTTGCTAGCTGATGCTATCCAACAGGGATATGGTAGTAGTAGCGAGAAAGTTCATCAACTGCAGATGCAAGTAGATACTGACGAGAGGAATCTGGATGATGCTAAGGATAAGCTATATGAGATGCTTTATGAGCGTAACGAGGATGATATTGAAATAAAGGGAATGCAGGTGCAAATTGCGGAAGGGCGGCTGGAGAGTGCCCAGAAAGCAATAGATGAAGCCACCGCCAGCCCCGAGATTACCGCTCCCTTTGATGGCTTTATTACCCAGATAAATATTGAGGGTGGTGATGAGGTAACAAAAGGCACGGTAGCTATGCAGATCGCTGACCCTACCAGATTTGAAGCCGAACTTTTGGTCAGTGAGACGAACATATTTAAGGTAAAGCTGGGGGGAGAAGCCCAGGTACAACTAGATGTCATGCCAGCGCTTAGCCTTCCGGCTAGCGTCACCTACATCTCACCGACAGCCACTATTCAGTCAGGCGTAGTGAACTACGAAGTGACGGTCGAACTAGAGTCACTAGAAACCATCCGTCAGCAACAGCAACAACAAGCCACTGAAGAAGGACGCACTACGCAAGGACAGACTGAAGAAAGGATGGGGCAGTGGCAGCAGCGGGCGGGAGTAGAGCCAGAACAGACGCCAGCAATTATACCGGAAGACTTCCAGCTTAAAGAAGGTCTAACCATTACCGTGAGCATCGTGGTTGAGGAAAAGAACGATGTGCTACTGGTGCCCAACCGGGCGATTACTTATCAGGGCATAGAAGCCTATGTCCAGGTGGTATCACCGGATGGCACCATTGAACCACGCTTGATACAGACCGGCATCAGCGATTCGCAAAATACTGAGGTAACCAGCGGACTCAGTGAGGGCGAACAGGTGGTTATTCCTCAGACGACGACTACAACACCGACGACATCAGAACAAACAGGACCAAGTTTTATGATGCAATTCGGGCCAGGGGGACCGCCACCGCCGCCAGAAGAAAGGGATTAGATGATTCGCTTACAAGATATAACTAAAGTCTATCTCATGGGTAAAAGAGAGCTGGAGGTGTTGAGGGGGGTAAACCTGAACATCAGACAGGGCGAGATGGTGGCGATTATGGGTCCTTCCGGCTCGGGAAAGACAACTTTACTTAACCTTATAGGTTGCCTTGATGTACCAACGTCTGGTAGCTACTACCTGGATGGTAGGGAAGTCAACCGCCTGAGCCGGGGTGAACTGGCGCAGGTTAGAGCTAAGAAAATTGGCTTTATCTTCCAGACTTTTAATCTGCTGCCCCAGCTCTCGGCACTGGCTAATGTGGAGCTTGGTATGAGGTATGCCGGTATTGCTGACTCCCGCCGAGCTATGGAGGCACTAGACTGGGTTGGACTTTCCGACCGTGCTCGCCACCGTCCCACTGAGCTTTCCGGGGGAGAGCAACAGCGGGTTGCCATCGCCCGAGCTTTGGTGAAAAGACCACCCCTGCTTCTGGCTGACGAGCCTACAGGTAACCTGGACAGCCGCTCCAGCGAAGACATAGTTTCCGTCCTGATGACTTTGCAAAGTGAGCAGAACAATACTCTGGTCGTGGTTACCCATGACGCTGACATTGCTCACCATTGCCAGCGCATCATACATCTGAAGGACGGTCAGATAGTGGCGGAGGAAACGTTATGAATAAGTGGTTTGAACCTTTGTCCACTGCTTGGGAAGGGGTGAGGACGCATAAGCTCCGCAGTTCATTAACTATCCTCGGCATCGTCATTGGTGTTGCCGCCGTAATTACCTTGATGTCCATCGGTAGAGGCAGTTCGGCAGAAATCCTCTCCCGTATTGAGTCCCTTGGCTCAAACCTGATTACTATCATGCCCGGGATGACTTTTGAGAGGGGGGTTATGGGGCCTATCGGTAGTGCCACCACCCTTACCTTGGAAGATGCGGCGGCAATATCAGAGCAGGTCCCTCATGTGACCACAGTGGCGCCTTCTTCCCAAACTTCACTCCAGTTAGTCGCCGGGAGTAACAATCTGAATGCCCAGGTTATTGGGGTAACCCCTGAGTATCAGCAGGTGTACAATTTAAAGACCGCAGACGGTGCTTTCATCTCCCCTTATGATTATCAGGGTGCAGCGAACGTAGCCGTCATCGGTGCCAACGTGAAGGATGAGCTTTTCAGCGGTGTTGACCCCATAGGGCAGCAGATAAGGATGGGCAATAGTGTTGTCAGCGTTATGGGTGTCCTAGAAAGTAAAGGAGCATCCATGATGGGCTCAACTGATGATGCCATGCTGGTTCCATTATCAACCCTGCAGCAGACAATCACTCAGCAACGAACCAGTACTGGCGAGCATATGGTCAGGTCAATAGCGATAACGGTTAGCGACCCGAAGCAGGCTGATTACGTTGTTAGTGAAGTCACCTCGCTGCTTCGCTCCCGGCATCAGCTTGCTTCCGGAGAGGAGGACGATTTCACTATACGCTCTATGGAGGAACTAGTCGGCACAGTCACTGAAATGTCAAACACCATGACCAACCTCCTGGGTGCTATTGCCGGCATCTCATTGCTGGTGGGTGGTATTGGAGTGATGAATATAATGCTGGTCTCGGTCGTTGAGCGGACCAGAGAAATAGGTATCCGCAAGGCACTGGGAGCTAAGGAGCGAGATATATACGGTCAATTCCTCACCGAGTCGGCATTCCTATCGCTCAGTGGTGGCCTTATTGGTGTTGCCGCTGGCTGGGTAGTTTCAATGATTGTCTCCAGCCGAGGGACGCCAACCGTGGTTTCTCCTGATATTATTGTCCTGGCTGTTTCAGTGTCTATCGGTATTGGTTTAGCCTTCGGATTCTTGCCTGCCCGCCGTGCTGCCCGCCTTAATCCTATTGAAGCGCTCAGGTATGAGTAGAATCCAATCCTCCTGACTATGCGAATATCGCTAGATAGATTATGACTTTGCCATATTCTGTGAGATTGTACAAAACGCCCAAATGTGCAGCTACTTTGACTTGTTACTCAGGTGACCAGACAAATCCCCAGAATCCATTCTCATCACCAGCCTTGATCAGGCGGATCTGCTCGGAACCATCGGCGTTCATCGTGCATATGTGCCAGTCTCTATCAACCCTGGACCAGTATGCAATGCGCGAGCCATCAGGCGACCAGGCTGGCTTTCGGTCCTCTGGGCCTGTGGTCAGGCGAATCTCGTTGGAGCCATCAGCGAGCATGACATAGATGCTCAAGTTGTTGCCATTACGGTAAGAGCAAAAAGCGATGTATGAACCGTCGGGTGACCAAGTGGGATCGAAGGAGCCCGCCGAACTATTAGTGAGTTTGCGCTGGTTGGATCCGTCGGCATCCATTACGTATACCTGAGGTATCTGAGGCTCACCATTCCTGCCTGAGTAAAATAAAATCCGCGAGCCGTCAGGCGACCAACTAGGTTCTCCCTCTGTGGCGGGATCGTTGGTGAGGTTACGTCGATTCGATCCGTCAGTACGCATCACATATATGTCAGGCTTACCATAAGACCCAAAGATGATACGCGAGCCATCGGGCGACCACGGTGACCAGGTGGGCGCCACAACACCTTCTGGATCGTCAGTGAGGCGAGTCTGGTTGGAGCCGTCCGCTTGCATCACGTATACCTCGACATTGCCATCCCTGTCGGATAGAAAGAGGATGCGTGACCCATCTGGAGACCACTTAGGGTTCGAGTCTACGGCGGTATTAGTGGTAAGACGGGTACGATTGGAGCCATCGGCATTCATTACGTATATGTCCCAGTTTCCTAAGCGCCTGGCACCGAAAGCAATGCGTGAACCATCGGGTGACCAATCGGGGTTCCAGTCAGCGTCCAGACTGCTAGTGAGATTACGTTGGTTCGAGCCGTCAGCGTCCATGACATATATATCCATATCACCTTCCATCTGGGATACGAATGCAATCCTGCCGATAGTAGCTGGTATGATTTCAGGGGTTGGAGACAGTCCTGGCTGTGCTTCCTTACAGCCAGCGCTCATTGTTGCCAATGTCATGGCAAGTCCAACTAGACATGGCTTCCATCGTAATGATGTCACGTCGTACGCCTCCGCCAAGACCTGATTTCACCGGATCCAATGCTAAGGCCACATTAGAACATCTGCACCCGAGTGTCAAGGCTTCTGCATAATCTACCCAACGAAACGCTATGTTGTTCAATAGATTACTGGCTGTAGTATTGATCACAGGATAATCCACTTGACAAAAGTAATAGGCAGTGGTAATGTAGTATTGGCTCTGAACACTCAGGGCCATTAGCATTTTTAGAGAGGTTGTCAACCTGATTCTACAATCGATTTCAAGCTGATACTTTAAAAATTGAATAGTTTCTATAGGCCGGCCCCAGCTTTGAAAATACCCCAGAAATCAAAGAATTGAAGGAGGTCAACAGTGAGTACAACAAAAGAAAATCTGGAATTCGCATTCGCTGGAGAGTCGCAAGCCAACCGAAAGTATTTATTCTTTGCCGAGAAAGCAGACCAAGAAGGGCATAAGCGCATAGCACGGCTATTTCGAGCTGCAGCAGATGCTGAGACCGTCCATGCCCGAAATCACCTGAAAGTCATGCAAGGGATAAAATCTACTAAGGAGAATTTACAGGCTGCTATTGACGGTGAAAACCACGAGTTTACCGAGATGTATCCCCAGTTTATTAAGAAAGCGAATGCTGAAGGTGAGAAGAAAGCTGCAGATAGCTTTGATCTTGCAAATAAAGTGGAAAAAATTCATCACGGTCTATACCGAGATGCTTTTACTAAACTTGAGAAGGGCGCGACCATGGAGCTAAAGCCATTCTACGTGTGCCAGTACTGTGGAAACACAGTTGAAGGAGAAGCTCCAGAAAAGTGCCCGGTCTGTGGTGCACCAAAGAAGATGTTCAAGTTGATAGAGTAATACACACCTGTAAAAGTAGAATCCAGAAATATAGCCATGCAGGACATTCGGCTAAAAGACCTGACGCAAAGAAAGGTCATGTATCTTATATGCAGAGGGCCATGGCGCCAACTGCCTGATATGCTGGTCAAACTGTATGAGTACGTCTCCAAGAGTGGAATGGAAACTACAGGGCCGCCGAGTGGATTCTACTATAACACACCTAGCGAGGTCGGTGTACACGAACTTAGTTGGGAGGTGTTTTATCCTGTTAAATCGGAGACTCTGGAGTATTTCGATGACGCTTCAGGATTTGGCGTGAAGACGATAGCAGGAACAAGAGTGGCAGCAACTATCCACAAAGGTTCACACCGTAAAGCTGCTTCATCCTATGAGCGTCTTCAAGTTTGGATAAGGATGCGGGGGCTAAGAGTTAGTGGGCCAGCGGAAGAAGTTTATCTTACTGATATCAGTAAGGCAAATGAAGAGCAGCAAATCGAAATCCGCCTACCTGTATGTGCGGTCTAGTCGCTGGGCTGCATTTTGGTTGCACAATAACTCAGAATGTTTACCTCAGTGTGGGAATATTTGACAGAAAACCAAATGTGGAAAAATTGAAAGCTGAGAAAGACGCCGAAGGCTTGATCAAGGCTCTGGATGTTAAAAAGTATAGAGATGTAAATCTTCTATGTGACGCTGACTCAGATGTGATTGTCGGTTTAGACATTCAGGGAACCTACGAGATGTAATTTATTATCCTGGTTGAGTGGGAATAGGAGTTTTTCATGGGTTCATATAAAATAAAGGAAATGATAAAATGGTTATCATACTTCATTACAAGAAAAATATTATTTGGTGAAAGGAATAGTTATGTTTAAATTTGGGGTAAATACATTCATATGGTCAGAATATTTTTCAGAAAAAGATTTACCACTTATTGAGAGGGCAAAATCATTAGGATTTGACGCCATTGATATTGGTATTATGAATCCGGAAGGATTCCCCACAAAGAAGGTTAGGGAAAAAGTAAAAGAGGTAGGAATTGAAGTAGTAACTATTTGGCCCGGGGCCCCAGACGCTAATCTGATTCATACTGATCCTGAAATAAGGAAAAAAGGGATTGAGACTTTAAAAAACCTTGTTGATATTAATACTGAAATCGGTTCAAAAATAATAGGCGGGGAAATTTTTGGCGCTGCCGGTTATTTAACTGGCAAACCAAGGTCGCAGCAGGAATGGGAGTGGTCTGTGGGAGGCATGAGAGAGGTTGCCCTTTATGCTAAGAGTAAAAGTGATTTGATTCTTACCTTAGAAGTGGTGAACCGATTTGAAACTCATTTCCTTAATATCGCCGAAGATGCAGTGAGATACTGCAAAGATGTTGGCACCGATAATGTCAAAGTACATCTTGATTCCTATCACATGATACGTGAAGAGACGAATTTTACCAAGGCAGTAGAAGTATGTGGCAAGGATTACCTGGGATATGTCCACGTATGTGAAAATAACCGTGGAATCCCAGGTACCGGCCTGGTGCCATGGAAAGAATTCTTTACGGCACTTAAAAAAGTTGGTTACGAAGGCCCGCTTACTATTGAAGCCTTTGACCCCAGCTTTGAAAATTTAAATAAAATTACCGGGACTTGGCGATATTATACTGAAACCGGGGAAGAACTTGCCATCCAGGGATTAAGAAATCTAAAAGAAATAGAAAAGAGTTTGTAAGAGAGGTTAGCTGGGGATAGGCCTACTCTGGGGACATCCATTAGGATGCCCCCCTGCGTCACGCGGCAACACTCTAAAGGAGCAACATATACCAGATTATCCGCGATTCAAATGAGACACGATGTCTCACCTGTGGAGCGCTTCATTAACCAAAGTTAAAGGAATCAGACCGCCAGTGCCCGCCGCTCCAGTTTGGGATATTCCTGTAATAGTAGCTATAGTCTTGGGTATGTTCTTCTTCAGAAGACGGAGAAGAAAAGCAACTTGATGATTGCCTCGCTAGGGTAAGTTGCTCAGAAATGCACTGCACGATATAGCGAAAAGTTAAATGCCGCATTTCCTCTTCACTTCTCCTCTTGCTAGGGGAAAAAGTGTGATTATATAATATCGATAGAGGTTATGAAAGAAGATATTCTTGAACAAATAGCAGCAGACTACCTGAACCTATGTGGTTATTTCACTCGGACTAATATAAAATATCGACCCTCAGAAAGTGACCCAGAGTGGAAAGGCAAGGAACTCACTGGAGAATCAAGTTTTGAGTATTGGATTGTGTGTACAAGGTTTGGCGATCCGGAGCACGAGAAAGCCTGGACACACAACGCCGAATTTCGCAAAAACCTCACACCTCATTTGCGTATTGTCTCGCTAGATAGAATTTTTCGCGAGACTGTACAGAAGATTGGTACGACACCAGCAAACAGTGAACTTGGCCGCCTGATTCAACTCCTTAAGGCTGCCAACCCGGATTTCGTCCGCTGACCTGTGGTCAACTGGGGCGACCATCACGTAACTAGATGGTCAGAAATTGGGAACTGGACAAATTGCTTGAGATGTCACGACCTACCGTACAATTGGGCGAGTTGTTCAAACTCCCAATAGAGACCCTATGTTCTTCTGCAACCCCCGTAGCAGCTTGGGTGCCTCGCTTCTTGTGTCCCGTTTGCACTAGGAGCGCTACGCTGTGAAACGGGCCTTGCCGGATCTCTCTTGAGTCTAACAAAAAACCCTCATGAGCCACCTGCCGCTCATCTCTCTATTCAGCGGAGCACCAGAACGAGAAATGGAGCAAATTGACAAAACGCTTATTATCGCCTAGTATTACCTAAATTTTCTCTATATTATATTAGGAAAAGGGGAGGTTAATAGTGAAAGAGGTAATGGTCATTACTGACACTTTATCTGCCATATCCCCAGAGCTAGCTGAAGAGTATGACGTTATAGTGGTACCCTACCATCTCATCTTGGATGGTAAGGATTACCTGGATAACACCTTTGATAGAGAGCAACTATTTTCCCGACTTGAGTCCTACCAGAACCTGCCTACTCACTCAGCTTGCAGTTCGGGTGAGATACTGAAAGCCTACAGAAAGGCTAGCCAAAGGGCAAAGGGCATCTTATTTATTTCACTGTCCTCAAGCATGTCCGCAGACTATACTTCAGCATTGCAAGCCAAAGAGACGGCGAAGCAGGAATTGCCCAACACCGCCATTGAAGTGGTCGATTCCCGCAGCGTTGGCCCTGGTGAGTTGCTTGTTGTCCTGGCTGCTGCCAGGGCAGCCAGTGAAGGGAAGAGCCTACCCGAGGTGGCTGAGATTGCTCGCCAGATAGCACAGCGAGTAACCTCTGTCAATGTGCCCGAGACTCTATTCTTCTTTGAGAGGGCAGGTAGGTCGGGTGGAGAACCGAGCATAGCCAAATCTCCAATCCCGATATACCCCCTTTTAGAAATGGATGCCTCCTCTGGTGGAGCCGGGAAATTCATCTCCAAGAATAGAACTAAAGCTAAGGCAAAAGAAGCACTGCTGGAGATGGTGAAGGGAAAAAGCGGGCACAAGAAGCTACACGCAGCCATCGGCTATACTAACAACCCTGAGGAAGCCAAGGCATTGAAGAAGCTCCTCTCCCAGTTTGAACTAAGCGAACTCCATATCACGCCCTGGTCATTAGTAGGCTCTGTGGTATGTGGACCACGCTGTTTATCACTAGGATTCTATAGCGAGGATTGAAATTACCCCCCATCCTCCCTCTCCTTTGGTATAAACATTTGCCGCGGCCCTAATAAGAAGGTACACCCTTGATGAACGTTCTCCACATGACCAAGGGGCCGAGGAGAGCTTCATCTAACGCACGCACATTTGGACAATTTCCGTAATAGGTAACAAACGTCCATTTTGTGTAAGTGAGGTAGCAGTTATGGTAGGTCGTCAGGCTCAAAAGCCGAAGGCCGGTGGTTCAAATCCAACTACGCTACTAAGGTTGTGACAGGAAGCATAACTTCTTCATACCGGTAAGCAAACAAAGTGGCTAATTCTATCAGCAAACACTTATGAGCCAGACGTACTAAATTGGTGGGAAAAGTTAAGTTAGGCTATTGACATTCGCCAGATGGCGAATTACCCTTTTAGTTGAGGGGTGCACGGTGGGTTAACAATATAACTAACGTTGATAGTAAAGGGCTTAGAAGACCACTACGGTGGCGTATAGTTCTGAGCCCTTTTTGATTTTGACTTGGTAAATAGTTTAAGGGGGTGGTGCCTATGGAACAGCGCAACTGAATAGTTAGCTAAAAATCTTTCAGAAAGGAGTAAGAAATGAAAAGGTTACTGATTATCTCGTTAGCAATTCTTTTAGCTTTAGGTGTGAGCATTGTGCCCCTTCCAGCTCAGCCAGCTATGGCGGGGACCACTATCCATGTGCCTACAGTAGATTATCCAACAATCCAGTCAGGAATAAATGCTGCCTCTGCTGGAGACACAGTGCAGGTTGCCGCTGGCACCTACTATGAGAGAATCAGCCTGAAGAGCAGGGTGGTGGTTCAAGGGGCGGGGGCAGATGTTACCATCATCAATGGTGGTGGCAGCGGGTGGATTTGAACCGCCGACCAAAGGCTTATGAGTCCTCTGCTCTACCACTGAGCTACGCTGCCACTCGTATATACATATACCACGGATTAAATTAGAGTGTCAATCTGCGGGCAATCTATGCAGACCCGGATGCCATTATCAGTTCCACCGTTTGATAACTCGTATTGCGCTGGCTTTAAAACTAGCGTAGACCGACCTGCCAGGGATAAGGTTCAGCTCCTCAGCCGATTTTTTGGTCACTAGAGCTAATAATGAAAAACCACAGTTTATCTCGATTCTAATAAGCGCTCCCACCAAAGCCATTTTGACTATCTCACCCCTAAAAGTATTCCTGGCGCTGGTTGAGTCTCTGGATAAAGCCAACGTTATATCCTCAGGCCTGATTAGAACATAAACCCTTTCACCCATCTCGTAATGCGAAATCGCCTCAATAGCCCCGCCATCTACAGCTATGGTAACCAAGTTATCAGCTTTTCCCGCTACAGTTCCAGCCAAGATATTTTCGACGCCGACGAGCTCAGCTACTTCCTTAGTCTGGGGTGAAGTGAACACTTCGTGGGGAGCGCCTACCTGAAGCAACCTGCCATCGATGAGCACTCCAATCCTACAGGCTAGGCGCTGCCCCTGGGACATATCATGGGTAGCCATCACGACTGTCATCTTGTGCTCACCAACAATATGGGCTAGAACCTCCTCTACCTTTGATACTGAAACCGGGTCCAGATTGGCAGTCGGCTCATCAAGAAGCAGCAACTCCGGCTGGGTAGCCAGAGCCCGGGCGATAGCCACACGCTGAGTCTCACCCCCAGAAAGTGTTTTGGCATTTCTATCTCTGTAGTCAGTCATACCGACAAGTTTGAGAGCACCCTCTACCCGCTGACGGATAACCTCGTCCTTCTCTCGTCGCCACCTCAGACCACAGGCAACGTTATCATAGACGCTCATCGCAAAGACCACTGGCTTCTGCTGGACAAATGACATCCGGCGACGCACCCTGAGCCTTTCCTGTCCAGAGCTGGTAACATCCACCCCATCAAAATGCACCTTCCCTGACGCCGGCATTTCCAAGAGGTCTAAAAGCCTGAGCAGGGTTGTCTTACCAGCACCGGTGGGGCCAATCACAGCGAAAACCTCACCCCTCCCGATTTTGAGGTTTACGTCCCGCAGGACATATCGCCCCCCATATTTCTGGCCCAGGTTATACGCTTCTATCATCCCTTTTCCTTACCTATGCTGAAGCCTGTTCACAGTTATATTTATTGCCAGTGCTATCAAGAGGAGTATTATTCCAAGGGCTAGTGAAAGCTCAATATCACCCTTTGATGTCTCAAGCGAGATAGCCGTAGTCAGGGTGCGGGTGAACCCCCTGATGTTGCCACCTACCATCATGGCCAAGCCGACCTCTGAGAAAGCCCGACCGAACCCCATGATTACCGCCGTCAGCACGGCATACTTTGCCTCTCTGAGGGTGATAAGTCCCATCTGAAGCCGGCTGGCACCGAGGGAAATTGCGGTTTCTGGAACCGCTTTATCAACACCGCTCAACGCTGAAATAACCAAGCCCAGCATCAGCGGCATAACTAGAATGACCTGACCGATAACCATCACCGTTGGCGTAAACAGAAGGTGTAAGTTACCCAGCGGCCCGGCTCGAGAAAAAAGCACGAAGACGAGGAGACCAACGACCACGGTGGGCAGGCTATAGAGGGTTTGAATCACGCTAATGAGCCCCCGCTTACCCCAAAAGTGGGTGAAGTGGATGAGGCTACTCAGAGGGATAGCCACCAGAGTGGTGAGACTACAGGAGGTCGATGAGATTGCCAACGACCTCCTGGTTATCTCCACCACCTCTGGGTCAAGTGAGGCAATAAGCTGTAGGGCTTTAATCAGCCCCTCTCTCAACTCTTCCAAGGTACTTTACCCCGTAGACTCTTAAGACTGAGGCTCAGCCCCGGCACACGGAGTGAACAGCTGTAAACCATACTCCTTAACACCATACTCACCGATTAGCTTCTGGATTTTGGGCGAAGTCAGAAAGCCCACCATATTAGCCGCCATTTCTGAATTCAGCCTGACGCCGGTAACCTTCTCAGGGTTAACGGCAATCACCGAGTAGACATTAAGCATGATGCTACCCTTATCCACTATAGGCACCAGATTCACCCTGCCCTGGTAGGCCACGAAGGTGCCCATATCGGTCAGGGTATAGCCCTGCTTCTCGCTGGCATGGAGCAGGGTCGGGCCCATGCCCTTGCCGGTCTCTACATACCAGGCTCCCGCCTTCCGAATTGCCTCGTAATCAAAGCCAGCATTCTTCCAGATTGTCTTCTCTTTGCCGTGGGTTCCTGAATCATCACCACGTGAGATGAAAGAGGCACTTCCCGTCTCGGCAAGCTTTCTAAAGGCATCTTCGGGGAATAGGCCCTTTATGCCCGCTGGGTCACTTTCAGGCCCAACAATGAGGAAGTAGTTATAGGCAAAGGGGACCCGCTCTACCCCGTACCCTTCGGCAACGAACTGCTCCTCGTTAGGCTTGTCATGCACGGTAATGACATCCACATCTCCCCTTCTGCCATACTCAAAGGCAATACCGCTTCCGGCATAGAGGACATCAACCTCAACACCATACTCCTTTTCAAACATTGGCTCAAGGTATCCCCATAGACCAGTGTCGTAAAGGCTAGTAGTAGTTGCCACACGTAGCCTTTCTCGCGGTGTGAGTGGCTCTGCTGCCCCCTTTGTAGCGCAGCCTATATTAGTCGCCAGTACGCTTAAAACCACAAATATAG